>Ga0206965_10121_pt1 | contig 23936 bp, 19 predicted proteins | sample Alteio_BWOrgHeat_26_FD_152973 | JGI IMG/M metagenome (GOLD analysis project Ga0206965, IMG submission 152973) | Enriched cells from forest soil in Barre Woods Harvard Forest LTER site, Petersham, Massachusetts, United States -... | ecosystem: Environmental > Terrestrial > Soil > Temperate forest >...
GCTTTACCAGATTCATGATCAGCTTTTGCTCTTCCTGGCTGGCGTGTCCGCTCACGTGGACCGGCGGATTGGATCCGTCGTCATAGATCACATCGGCTTCACGGCGGAAAAGGTGGTCGATCATGCGGTAGATGCCTTTTTCATTGCCGGGAATGATGCGCGAAGAAAGCACAACGGTATCGCCGCGTTCGATTCTGGCGTGCTTATGGCTATCGACGGCAGCGCGTGAAAGCGCGGACATGGGCTCGCCCTGCGTTCCGCTGATCATCACGCAGACTTGCTGCGGGGCATAATCTTTGATCTGGCCGGGATGAATCAGCAGACCTTCAGGCACATCGAAATAGCCGAGATCCATTGCGATCTCTGCGGCCTCGGTCATCGACCGCCCGACAAGAGCAATTTTTCGTTTGTACTCCTGTGCCATCTCAAAGGCCAGCTTGATGCGGTGGATGGATGATGAAAAGCAGGAGATGAAGAGCCGGCGCTCTGTGCGCGCAAAAATCTCGTCAAACTTGCCCCGCACAGCGCGTTCGCTGGGCGTATAGCCGCGACGCTCTGCGTTGGTGGAATCCTGCAGCAGCGCCAGCACGTTGCCTTCTTTTCCGTACTCGGCAAACGTGTGTAGATCAAACAGGCGATTGTCCGTGGGTGTGGGATCAACCTTGAAATCGCCGGTGTGGATCACTACTCCCAATGGCGTGTGGACGGCCAGCGCAACGCAGTCGACGATGCTGTGTGTTACCTGAATAGGATTAATGGTGAATGGTCCCAGTGTGAAACGCGAGCCGGCACGGATCTCGCGGAGATCGGCGTCATCAAGCAGCCCATGCTCTTCCAGTTTGTTTTCCACCAGCGCCAGAGTGAACTCGGTCCCAAAGACCGGGACTTTCAGCTCGGTAAGGACCCAGGGCAGCGCGCCAATGTGGTCTTCATGCCCGTGCGTGAGAAGAATGCCACGGACTTTTTCCCGGTTCTGGATCAGATAAGTGATGTCCGGAACAACAATATCCACGCCGAGTAATTCGGATTCGGGAAACATGAGGCCGGCGTCGATGACGATAATGTCATCGCCCCAGCGGATTGCCAGGCAGTTCATTCCGAACTCGCCGAGGCCGCCCAGAGGGATAAGATGGAGTTTTTGAGAAGGCATGGTCAACAGTTGATGCTATCAGTTTGAATCGCGGGAGGGGAAGGAAGGCTCACGGGTGCGTCGAAACTAAAGGCTTGGCCTGCATACGCTCCAGCGCCAGACGCTCTCGCTTCCCCAGGATGGACCCGGCGATCCAACCCCAGACCGTATTCAGACAGAATAAAAACCCGGCATAACCAACCTGCTCGTCTGGAAGCAACAGGGCGGCAATGGCGACGATTACGCCGACGCCGGCGAGCCCGGCAAAATGAATGACGGAGTGACGCGTGCAGAGGATCTCATATTCATCCAATTCCAGCGCAGCGCGTTTCGTATAAGCATAGTGGTAGAGCAGCCCAAACAAGCCATAAACAGCGATGATGCCGGCGCTGTAAATGAGCCAGAGCAGCATAAGCTCGTGGTTCGAACTGATCATATGGCTTAGTTGCTGTTGCGGCACGGTCCTGCCGCCAGAGAGGGCGCCTATTGCCATGGTGAACAAGAATTTGAGCGGGTAAACGTAAAACAACACCACAAAGATCAGCGCAGCGTTGAGTACAATGGTGTAGACGGTCTGGAGTCCGTAGCGCCGCGAAAATTTATAGTGGAAGTACCAAACCTGCGTCAGAATAGCAAAACAGATGGCAAAGGCCACAAAGCCCTTCATGGCAGCAATTAACTCACTGAAGGTCCGCGGCACTTCCAGTGAAACCACCAACAGCGTTACGGCAAAAGCAAAAACAGCGTCAGTGAATCCTTCCAGTCGGGTGATCTCACCGCCGCGCCAGCGAAAATTTTTTTCCGGCGGCACAAGCTGGTGACCTGCCAGTTCCCGAATCATCTTGTGCTCCGTGGATTGCCCAACGTATTACTCAATGCAGGCATCATTGCGCCACGGCATCCAGCACCGCAGGTGAGGGCGCCTCAGTGTTCAGCTCGCCTTCCCAGCGCGCGACCACCGCCGTAGCCAGGCAATTGCCCAGCACGTTGGTGGCGGTGCGTCCCATGTCCATAAACTGATCGATGCCCAGAATCAGCACCACCGGCCAGGCGGGCAAATGGAAGGAATCCAGCGTACCAAGCAGGATTACCAGCACCGCGCGTGGGACGCCGGCCACCCCTTTGCTTGTCAACATCAGGGTAAAGACCATGATTAATTGCTGGCCAAAAGTTAAATGTATACCGGCGGCCTGGGCGACAAAGATGGAAGCCAAAGAGAGATAGAGCGTGCTTCCATCCAGGTTAAAGCTGTAGCCCGTGGGCAGGACGAAGGCCACGATCTGGCGCGGTACGCCGAAAGCTTCCATGCATTCCATGGCTCTGGGGAGTGCGGATTCCGAACTGGCTGTGGCAAACGCAATGGTGACAGGTTCTGCCACTGCTTTGATTAAGCGCCTGATGGGCAGCCGGGCGATCAACGCCACCGGAAGCAGCACACACAGCACAAAGACGATCAGCGCCGCATAGAGCGTAATGAGGAGCTTGAACAGATTCGTCATCACGCCAAAACCCATCGTCCCCACCGTATACGCCATGGCCCCAGCCACGCCGATAGGCGCAAACAGCATGACGATATTGGTGAACTTGAACATAGTTTCAGACAGACTCTCGCAGAACGCCAGCATGGGACGGCGTTTTTCTTCGCCAATCATGGCCAGCGCGATGCCAAAGATAATGCTGAAGACCACAACCTGAAGCACCTGGCCTTCGGAAACTGACTTGGCAATGTTTTCGGGAAAAATGTGCAGGACTACGTCTGTCCATTTGGATGCGGGTGCGTTCACCGTGGCTGCGGCAGCATTGGGTGGAGGCGTAAGTCCAGCGCCTGCCTGCGAGAGGTGAATGGCCCCTAACCCGATGAACAATGCAATGGTCGTGACGACTTCAAAATACAGCAGCGCTTTGATGCCCATGCGTCCAACTTGTTTTAGGTTGGAGTGCCCAGCAATGCCTACGACCAGGGTGCTGAAAATCAGCGGCGCAATGATGGTCTTGATCAGGCGCAGAAAGACCGAGCTCAAAACCTGCAGGTCATTGGCAATCCGCAGGCGTGAAGCGCTGTCCATGAATTGCAGGTCATAGCCAATTTCCGCGCCTATCAGCATGCCGGCAAAGATCCATGGCGTAAGCGAGCGGCGGAAGAACGCATATCCACAAAGCGCTGCAATCGTGGCCCAACGAATTCCCGACAACAGATAAGGATGGATGCCAACGCTCGTATATCTGGTAATGGCCCACAAGACGCAGGCGATTCCGGCCAGTGCCAGGAATGCGATAAGAAATCGAGCTTGATTCGGTGAGTTTTTCATCAGCGTAGCAAGTCCTCCAATTCAATTGAGCCCTGGGTTTTTTCGTCACGATATTTCACGATCACCGGCGTATAGAGTGAAAGCCCCCATTCAGCGGCCTTTCCCTTGGTAATGGCGCGCGATCCCGGAACGACCACGGCGTTCTCCGGAATAATGAGCGGTGCGTCAGCCGTCGCCCGATAAACCTGTTCGCGCACAATGTCATACACCGGAGTGGAGCGGGTAAGGATCACGCCCGATCCCAGCACAGCGCCGCTGCGCACCTGCGCGCCTTCATAAATTCCACAGTTTCCGCCAACCAGCACGTCATCTTCGATAATCACTGGAGAAGCGTTCACCGGCTCCAGCACGCCACCAATCTGTGCAGCCGCGCTCAGGTGTACGCGCTTGCCAATCTGGGCACAGGAACCGACGAGCGCGTGCGAATCCACCAGTGTTCCTTCATCCACAAAGGCGCCAACATTTATATACATGGGCGGCATACAGATCACACCGGGAGCAACATATGTGCCGCTGCGAATGGACGATCCGCCGGGCACTACGCGAATGCGATCAGCTATGCTGAAGTGGCGGGCAGGAAAGGTGTCTTTATCAACAAAGCTTAGGCCGCCGCTGCCGCTCTCTTCCAGTTCACCCAAACGAAACCCCAGCAGGATACCCTGTTTTACCCAGGCGTTCACGCGCCATTGGCCATCCTGCTTTTCCGCAGCACGCACCTGTCCAAGCGTAAGGGCTTCCAGGAATTCTCGAAATGCATGCCGTGCATGCACTGCCATTTGCGTGGGGAGGGTGCCCTGAGCATAAAGGTACTCGATTTCAGCGCGTAATATATCCATGTTGTTATTTGTCTGCCGGAATTGCGGCCATCAGCCCATCGGCTGAATCCCGTCCTTCCGAGGGAGCAAGTGCGGAGTATAACCGCCGAAGCTTTTACCAGCAAAGCCTTACTTTGCATCTGATAAATGGAATGACCAGAGTTCTTTATATCGCGTATCCGCTGCTGACTGTTTCAGACGAATCAGCCGGCGGCGCGGAACAGGTTTTGTGGACCCTGGAACGCGAAATGGCGCGGCACGAAATGGCGCATCGCGGCGTGTTTACCACGGTAGCTGCGTCGTCTGGATCGCGCGTAAGCGGTGAGCTGTTTTCCACGGGCGAACCTTGCATACAGCCTGACGACTATGAGCGCCGGCTGGCTGAACACGAGGATAGAATCGTGGAACTTGTGCGGCAGCGGGCGCGCGAAGGGAATGCATTCGATCTGATCCATGATATGTCTGGCAGTTTCTGGAGACGCGCAGCCGAGATCGATGCGCCGGTGTTGGCCACGCTGCACCTGCCGCGCAGCTTTTATCCGGCGCAGAGCTTTGAAAATATTCCACCCAATGTGAGCTTCAACTGTGTCTCACGATCGCAAAGCAGTAGCTTTGCTGACCTGAATACGATGTTGACCGTCGTGCCGAACGGCATCACTCTCGAAAGCTTTGCGCCAGATATCACAGCCGATAGAGAACAAGATTCGGCTGAACGCAACGGGGTGCTCTGGCTGGGGCGAATCTGCGAGGAAAAAGCCCCTCACCTGGCGCTGGAGATTGCAGAGCGCGCCGGTTTACCGATCACAATCGCCGGGCAGGTCTATCCGTTTTCTTATCACCAGCAATATTTTGAGAGGGAAGTGACCCCGCGCTTGCAGCAGATGGCGAACGCCACATTTATCTCCGCGCCGTCACTTGCAACCAAACGCAGGCTTCTGCGGGAAGCACAAGCTTTGCTGGTAACAAGTTTGGCGGATGAGACCAGCTCTCTGGTGGCGATGGAGGCAGCAGCTTCAGGCACGCCGGTGATCGCATTCCGTCGTGGCGCTCTGCCGGAAGTTGTGAAAGAAGATGTAACCGGTTTCGTAGTGGAAGATGTTGCGGGTGCGGTGGAAGCATGTGGTCGAGTGGATGCTATCAGTCGCGCGATCTGTGCGGTCCATGCACAAGAGAACTTCAGCAGCGCAAAAATGGCGGATAGATATTCGGATTTATACGCCAGGATTTTGCAGACATCAGTAGAAGTGCCGGCGCGCGCTAAACATGCTGCGACAGCGACAGGATATTTCCGTCAGGATCCTTAAACCACGCTACTTTGGCTCCGCCTGGCGCGGCCCAAATGCCGGATTCATCCTGGGGCAGTCCGGGGAATTTCTCAAATTTCACGCCTTTTTTCTTGAGCGCTGCCACGGCTTCTTCGATTGCTGAAACTTCCCATCCCATTATTGTGAACCCGGCCGGCGTAAACTTTGGCGTCTTGGCCAGGCGGACCATCACGCCGTTGGAATTCATTACCAGGGCAAACGGATCGTCACTGACAAAACGGAGCCCCAGCACCTCCTCATAGAAAGGCCGTGACAGTTCGGAATCACGAATAGGAACAAAGGCAATAATCTTTGCTGTATTCAGCATTCGCGCTTCTCTTGACGGAGGACAATCGTACTCCTGGGTTAGTGGCAGTTCAATACAAGCGAGTTTTGCGCTGAAAATTTTTTTGCGCAAAAAATTGCAGCTCCGGCGATCTATAGCAGGGATGTTTCTCCTAGGTGGGTGACCTGCAGACGCGGCCGCCAGACGGAATTACGAACTACATCCATTGGTGACCATGTCTGTAGGTTGCATAGAGAGCGGCTGCGCTAACCGGCGTGGTCGCTCATTTTTTTTGCGGTCTCAATCTTTTGCGCGCCCCATCTTGCGCACCTGTCGCACCAACATCGGAAACACTACTAAATAACAAACGCCCTCCTGTCACAGAGGGCGTTCGTTCAAACAGCTCAAATCGGAGTGTTTAGTTTTTCGGTTTGTCCTTGTCTTTCCCGCGATCATCATGGGATGGCGGCGGGTTTGACGGTTTTGGTTTCGACTGTGGCGCAGGCGCCGCATGTGCTGGAACCTCGCGGTCATGCGATTCGCCGGCCGGCTGGCCGCGGCGGATATTATCTACCTGCTGCGGTTCCAGCGGACGCCCCGGATGTTCCTGCATTGCACCCTGCTTCTGCGCAAATGAAGGATTCTGTTGCGGTGGTGGAGCTTTTGTCACCAGCGCACGCCGATCTTGTGGCGGGCCATTCGGCTGGCCACCATTCGGTTGGCCACCAGGATTTTGTGATCCATTGGCGTTCTGCGGGGGACGGCCACCCTGGACTTCTCGATTATTGTTCCCGTTGTCGGCATTGCTGTTCGGGTTTCCACGTCCGGAATTATCTCTTCCGAAGTTATTTCTGTTGGCGTCAGCCGCCGGAGGATTCTGTCCACCAGGCGGAGGATTGTGCGCGGTATTTTCATTCACCGGTTGATTCTGCCCAGGCTGAGGAGAAGTGCGAGGCACTTCTGCCGGTCTGGTTTGCTCGGTTTGAACGTTGCCTCTGTTTCCGTTATTGTCCGTCTGCGATCCTGCATGTATGTTGTCTCGCGGAGGAGCGTTTCTGTTCGCGTCACTTGTGGGCGCCGCACCTGGCGGAGGCGTGCGGGGCACTTGCGCCGGCCGCGTCTGTTCCTGTTGAACGCCCGGAGTATTGCCTTGGGCCCTGCCATTCACCTGTGGCTGGCCGCCTCTTTGCTCACCCTGCGGTCTTCCTGCATTGTTGCCGTTGGCTGGCGCGCGACTCTCGATCTTCGGACGAGTGCGTTCCACCGGAGGATGTGCTACCGGCGCTCCTGCATGCAGAGCACCCGCATCAGGATGAATTTCAGGATGTGGAATGACCTGCGCTCTTCCAATCTGGGTTGCATCCACATGCACGGCTTCACGGGCCACCGGACGTGATCCGCGGAAAGCCTCAGTAGAAACTGCCGTGGGAGCTACGCCCTGGTAAGCGTAGTGAACATTGTTTACGTTGCGAACGTTAATGACGTTCACGATATTTACTTCCGTTCTCACATTGGTCACGTTTACCTGGCGTAAATATCCGTCACTGTGGTGATACCAGGGAAGAAATGGATCGCGCGGACCAAGCGGGAACCATACCTGAACATTTGCATTAGGACCACCCACGAAAGCTACCAGAGCGGGTGCATATACCGGCCGCACTCCAACCACAACAGATCCCGGGACCCATCCCCAGCGTGAACCGATCAGCGCCCAGCGTCCATAGTGGAAGGGAGCAAATCCCCAGGGCGCATCGTCAACCCAGGTCCAGCCCCATGGCTCTACCCACGCCCAGCGTCCATAGCGATAAGGCGCCCATCCTGCAGGAACGGCAGATGGATACCACACTTGACCGTAGTCCTGCGCAGGCTGCCATTGGCCGTACTGGTCCAAATCGTCATATCCCGGGACATACTGGCCCACATACTGCCGGGAGTTGGATGAGACGAAGCGCTGGTCGCGCTCGCCGCACCAGCGATCAAAGTCATCGTCAGCCGGCGGTTGAACCTCGCTTACTTGTACTTCCTGATCGCCAGACAATCTCACGGACTGCCCGCTATGCACAACCTGTGAGAGACCATTACCGCTGATTTCCAGATCGCCGCTGTTGACCGTAACCAGCGTGGTGTTGTCGTCTGGGAAAGTCTCTACCCGGTAGCTGCCGGCGCGCAGCAGAGTAAGCGCCGCGTTAGGAGTATCGATCTCAACGGAATTTCCTGACAGGATCTGGTAAGCGCGGACGCGCAATGTTCCTTGCGCCAGACCAAGCTGTACAAGCTGGTCACTCAAGTTGGTGGTGGAGACGTCAGTTCCTGATGAAAGGCGCACGGCGATATTGCCGGTTTCCAGTTCGGCCCTTCCATCGCGGTCGGTATAAAGGCGATCGCCGGTGGTCAGCGGATAGTTCGCCAGTGCCTGGCTCCACTGATCCTCGCCCGAAGGCTGAAAGGACACGCTGCCGCTTACGTAGCCCAATCGGGCCACGCGACCTGGAGGGTCGCCGCCGCCCTGGTCTTGGGAGTCCTGAGGGTACTGAGCAAAGAGCGGAGCACTCAGGAGCGCCATAAAAGTCATTACAGTCAGGAACAGTCGTTGGTGCTTAAATTTCATCTGAAAAATCCTCTTTTCGCGGAATTATGACCGCTGAGATAAAACGTGCCTAACTGTGGCCTGGATTCCGGCAGTTACCGGGCAATCCAAATGGCTTGGGTCACTACTGTCAATAAAAACACTTGCGAAGTGTCTAAGTTTCTGAGATGCAGAAATAGGCCGAAAAATCGACATCAGCTTTTCATTTCTTTACGCTCTTAGCTGGCAACCAAATTGTGAGCTACAAATGGGGAACTTGCGGGAAACCGGCATTCACCTGGGATTCGGCCGTGCGACGGCAGGTGCAATAGCCCTTCTGTTTACAAATCAGAAACCGAGGCGTGAACTTGCAAGAGTCCCAGTTCGGTGGCCATTTTCTCCAGCTTGGCGCGCGTTTCCGGCTTGACTGGCAGCATGGGCAGCCGCAGGACTTCTTCAATGCGGCCCATCATGGCCAGCACCGCTTTTACCGGCATGGGATTTGACTCCAGGAAATTGGCCTGCATGAGGCGGTGGAACTGGCGTTGAATGTGGCGCGCTTTGTCCCAGTCATTGTTAAGGGCCGCAGCAGCGAGTTCAGACATCTCTTTGGGAATTTCATTCGAGCAGACGGAAATAATACCCACGCCGCCAAGAGCGATCACAGGCAGGGTTACAGCATCGTCGCCGGAGAAGACGAGAAAGCTTTCCGGCACGTGGTTGAAGACTTCAGCAATCTGACTGATGTTGCCGCTGGCTTCTTTTACAGCAATGATGTTGGGAATTTTGGCCAGCCGTCCCAACGTTGCAGGCTCAATATTGGCGGCGGTGCGGCCGACGACGCTATAGAGCACCAGAGGCTTGTCCACGGCTTCCGCGATGGCCTTGAAATGCTGATATTGGCCTTCCTGCGTAGGCTTGTTGTAGTAAGGCGAAGCCGTGAGGATGGCGTCCACGCCTCTGCGCCGGTTTAACTCACGCGCTTTCTCCACGGCCTCCGCGGTGCAATTGGAGGTGGCGCCGGCAACGATCGGCACGCGCCCGCCAGCAACTTCAATGGTGATATCGATTACGCGCAGCCATTCGTCCTTGGTCAGTGTCGGCGTTTCGCCCGTGGTTCCGCAGGGGACGAGAAAGTGTATGCCGGAGTCAATCTGCCACTCGACGAGCGAGCGAAGGGCTTTCTCGTCAATGCTCTGATCTTGCTTGAATGGGGTAATGAGCGCGGTGCCGCAGCCTTGGAGATTCATGGTTAAATTAGGATAACAAAAAACCCAAAGGGATTTGGTAAATGGTTAATTTGGTAATTGGGTAAATTAAAAAACACGAATTCTGCATTCCGATAGCGACTTTTTCAATTACCAATTTACTCAATTACCAAATCTCTACAGTTGGTCCACGATCTCCGGGAACTCGTAGAACCCAGTTTTGCCTTTGATCCACTCAGCGGCGCGCACGGCGCCTTCGGCAAAGCCCACGCGTGATTTGGCGTCATGGGTAAAGAGGATAGTGTCTGTTGGCGAATCCATCATCACCAGATGCATGCCCACGGTTTCACCTTCGCGCACCGAGGCCACTTCCACTTTTTCTCCAGAGCCGGATTCAAGGATTTTCTGGATCGTTATAGCTGATCCTGAAGGCTTGTCTTTCTTGTGTACGTGATGGCGTTCCACGATGTTGCCGCGATAGCCATGCTTCAGCACCGGTGCGACCGCCTGCAATGCCTTGAAGAAGAAATTCATACCCACGGAAAAATTGGATCCGTAAAGCACGGCGCCTTTGCGCTCGGCCACCAACTCGCGGACTTTTTCAATGTGTTGATACCAGCCTGTTGTCCCAACAACAATGGGAATCCCCGATTCAACGCAGCGAATAATATTGGCGATCACGGCATGCGGCGTGGTGAAGTCAATGACGGCACCAATTTCTTTGAGCGTGGCCGGTGTCAGCGCGCGGCCATCCTGATTTTCCTGGCTGGCCAGCGAACGGACTTCATGCTGCCGTTCCTTTGCCAACTCGGCCACCAATGCGCCGGTTTTGCCACGTCCGAGCACAAGAATTTTCACGCGAACACCTCTTTCAAGCAAACACCTCTGGATCCAACTGGGAAAAGAACGTGCGGTGCAGGCGTGAAACCACGTCTGGCACGGCGTCTTCATCAATCACAAAGCTGATGTTAATTTCTGACGCGCCCTGCGAAATCATATGGATATTAGCGTCAGGAATGGCGCCGAATACTTTTGCCGCAATGCCCGGCATGCTTTTAATATTTTCTCCTACCAGACAGACGATCGCTTTACGGCCTTCATACTTCACGTCCGCCAGCCTGGCCAGGTCGGCGGCAATGGCGGCGATGGATTCATTGGAGTCAACCGTCACAGAGACGCTGACCTCCGAGGTAGAAACCATATCCACGGGGCAGCGATGGTTGGCAAAAACCTCAAAAATACTTTTGAGAAAACCGTGGGCCATGAGCATGCGCGTGGCCACCACGTCCACGACGGTGATGCGCTTTTTGGCGGCAATGGCCTTAAAGATGTTTTTGCTCTTGGGGGCGGTTGCCGTAATGCGCGTGCCTTCACTCTTTGCATTGCGCGAATTCAGAATCAGCACAGGAATGTTTTTCTGGATTGCCGGTAGCAGCGTCGCCGGATGCAGGACTTTTGCGCCGAAGTAAGCGAGTTCCGCCGCTTCTTCAAAGCTGATGTTCTTGATGCGCCGTGCGTCAGGACAGAGATTGGGATCGGTAGTCATCATGCCGTCCACGTCTGTCCATATCTCAATGCGTTCCGCGCTCAGGCCTGCGCCTACAATGGCAGCGCTAAAATCCGATCCGCCACGGCCCAGCGTTGTGGGAATACCTTCACGCGTTGATCCGATGAAGCCGCCCATTACCGGCACGCGCTGGCGATCAAGCAGAGGCTTCACGGTCTCTTTCAGGCGCTCGTCCGTTTCTTCAAATTGCGGGATGGCCTTACCGAAATTCGAGTCGGTGACAATGCACTTGCGCGAATCCACGTGCGCAGCTTCAATCTTGCGCTGCGAAAATGCAGCTGCGGCAATTTTGGAAGAGACGCGCTCGCCAAAGCCGGAGATAGTGTCAGTGGTCCGCGACGTGAGTTCGCCCACGGCCACAACGCCGCGCAGGAGCTCGTCCAGGCTGTTGAAGTCGGATTCCAGTTCGGGAGCAATCTGCGCAAAAGCATCTGTACTCAGCAGGTCAGTAGCGCAGTTGTAATGCCGTTCACGCGCAGCTTGTGAGAGCTCCAAAGCTTTTTTGCGGTCGCCTGCACCGGCGGCGGCAGCCATGGCCAGAAGCTGGTCAGTAATTTTGGCCAGAGCGCTGACGACTACCACGGGACGTTCATGAAGGCGGTCGCGCACGATGGCCGCGGCGCGGTCGATGGCTTGCGCATCTTGTACGGAGGTGCCGCCGAATTTCATGACAATCATGCGAACACCCACCACGGAGACACGGAGGCACGGAGAAGAGGAAAAGCGCTGGTTTGTTCGAACTCGATCAACTGATGTATCCCTGCGCTTTGAGCAACTCGCCGTTCAGGACCGCCGCTCCGGCGGCGCCACGGATCGTATTGTGCGAGAGCACGGTGAATTTCCAGTCGAAGATATTGCAGGGGCGCAGGCGGCCAACCACGGCGCTCATGCCGCCTCCGCGATCACGGTCGAGACGCGGCTGCGGGCGATCTGGCGCAGTCTCATAAATAATGGGCTGTTCCGGCGCAGTGGGCAGTTTTAGTTTTTGCGGAAGACAGCGGAACTCATTCCACGCGGCAATAATTTCTTCCGCCGGGGCGGGTTTGCGCAGCTTGAGGGAGACTGATTCCGTGTGCCCATCTTCCACGGCCACGCGGTTGCAATGCGCGCTTAGAGTTAGATCGGCGGGAACCACGTGCGATCCGCTGAGCGAGCTTTCTACCAGTGACCCCAGCAGCTTGCGCGACTCGGCTTCCATTTTGTCTTCTTCCTTGGCGATGTACGGGATCACGTTGCCCAGAATATCCATGGAGGGCACGCCGGGATAGCCGGCGCCACTGATGGCCTGCATGGTGGCGACAAAAATTTTATCGATGCCGAAGCGGCGATGCAGGGGCGCAAGGGCCAGCACCAATCCGATAGCGGAGCAGTTGGGATTGGTCACCATGAAGCCGCCGTTGTTCTTGTACCAGCTTTGCGTCTTGATCAGTGGAAGATGGTCGCCGTTGACCTCAGGAATAACCAGCGGAACGTCTTCCGACATGCGGAACGCGCTGGAATTTGAAACCACGGCGTGTCCGGCGGCGGCGAAGATAGGCTCAATCTGCTGCGCTGCGGTGGCGTCCAGTGCGGCGAAGATGAGTTTAGGCGTGCCGTTATTTGGCGCTGCAGAAGAGACCTTCATGGTCGCGATCCTAGCCGGCATGGCCGTAGCAAGGTTCCACTTGGCCGCTTCAGAATAGGGTTTTCCCGCTGAACGATCCGATGCTGCGAGCCAGGTAACTTCAAACCATGGGTGCTCATCGAGCAATTGAATAAAGCGTTGCCCGACTGTCCCGGTAGCGCCGAGAATGCCGACTGGAATTTTATTGTTCATGTGGTTGTGGACTAAAAATAGATTTTAGCATTGGATCGGAGCACTCAGCCGTCAGCGTTCAGCATTCAGTCCCTGAAGCGGCAAAGAAAAAGCTGAAACACGGAGGAAAGGAGTAAGCGGAGGAATCAAAAATATCAAATCAAAATTATCAAAAGCAAAATCCTCCGCTGCCTCCGTTCCTCCGTGTTGCAAAGATTTTGATTTGGCTAACGCGCTGAATGCTGATAGCTGATTGCTGTGAGTTAATCCGCCGCGACAGCTTTTGCCGCTTCCACCGGCTTACGCTTGACCACATATTCATCCACCAGCACCATGACCAGCGCCGCGGTCGGCACGGAAACCAAAGCGCCTACAACTCCTGCCAGTGCGCCTCCCAGAGCCAGCGCGATGATCACGGTGAGTGGCGAAAGGTTCAGCGTGTGCCGCATGATGCGCGGCGAGAGAAAAACGCTTTCAATCTGGAAGTAAATCGCAAAGAAGATAATCACGCCGACGAATTTCTGTGGAGAATCCAGTATGGCCACAGCTGACGCCAGCACGATAGCGCTGATTGGCCCGGCAATAGGAAGAATATTGGCGATACCGGCAAACATTGCCAGCAGGAAAAAATACTTAAGACCAAGCGCCCAGTAAACGATGAGGCTGGTGAACCCGAAGCTGAACATTAACATCATCTGGCCGATCAGCCAGTTGCTCATGCGGGCTTTGGCGCGCAGCAGAGTTGAATTCAGACGATGTTGCTGGTTGACCGGAAAGAGCGAGACCGCCCAATGAAAGGCACGGTCGCCATCAATAATGAAATACGCAGTAAGAATTACCGTGGTGAACAGCCCAAAGATTCCGCCGGCAAGATTCAGGAAGAGTCCGCCCGCGCCACCGGCAATTTCCGCCGCATATTTCTGCAAACCGGCAAAATCAATGGTGTTGGCAAAGGGCAAATGCCGGATGCCCTCAGTGACTTCAGCCAGATGCCGGGGCCATTCGGCGGAGAAGTTGCGGCCGTCACGGTAAACGGGTGGCAACGCGAACACTGCAAACAACGTCCCGGCGAGCACGAGCATGAGAATCAGAAAGACGATGGCGAAGCCGCGTCCGGCGCGCCAACCGTTAATACGTATCTTCTGGATCACACCGATAGCCGGCGAGAGCACCACGGCAAACAGCGCGCCCACATAGATGAGCATGAGCACGTCACGGACCGTGTACGCGAACCACAGTGCAAGGACCACGCCGAAAAAGAACAAAATGTCAGACCGATGATTATTGGCCATACTCAGATTCGAGCAAATGGGGGAAGGTAAGGAGAGTTTAACTCAGACTTTGCGGTTTCTCTATATCCAGAAGTATTAAATCTCCTGGTATTTTTTGCGAATGCAAAAGAATTCAGTAAATGAGTGACCTGGTAATTGCGTAATTCGAGCTCTAACCCCTTAAAGCTTTCAAATTCCTCATTTACCAATTTACAAACCCAATTACCAGCTCTTTTTAGTCTCGAATCACTTCAATATTGCTGCCGGCCACGGTCATTTTGATGATCTTGTATTGATCGTCAACCCACAAGATCCACTGGGAAGAGTCCTCATGGCCCTGATCGTTGAGCCAGGTAAGTCCCTGCGGGCCGCTGATTTCCAGCTTGATCTTATTCAGTTCGCGCTCCGTGCCTTTTACCGTGACTTTCTCCTGCCCCAGCAGTTCAAGAGTGGCATTGCCAGAAGCGTGCTGCCGTGGAATCAGGACTACAAATTTACCCACGCCACACAACAGGGTGTTCTCCTGGCGGCGGCAGTTAGTGGCCAGATACCACCACAACAGGACCTCACGCTGGGAGAAAAAGTTGTCGTCAAGAATTACAGTGGAAACCGGCAACATATGCTGGACATCCTGTTTTTTCTGATCGGCGGGAACAAGGTGTTCTATCAGAAGCTGGTCTTTTGGCTCCACGGACGCTTCTTCCTTCTGCGGTAGCGTGGAGTGCCAGTTGTACGACCGCAATTCTCCTTTGGCCGTAACCTGCATCTCGGCCATCTGCGTGGCCTTAAATTTTCCATCGTCAAACTTGATTTCAGAGCTTACGGTGGAATATTCGGGATGCCGCTCGCCATCCAGTGTTTCCGCGATGTTGAACGTCTCCGTGCCGACTCGCTTGCCGTTCATATAAATCCCGAAGCTGCCGGAATCAGCCACCTTGCCATTCTTTTCTTTGTCCTTCGCTTGAGCGGAGGTATTGAGACAGATAGACGCCGCGAGCACCGCACCTAACAGAATGGCCAGCTTTACTGCTTTCACTCTTTTACCTCCACTTTGGCCGCGTTGAGCAGCCGTTCAATCTCTGCTGTGATTTGTTCTACCGGCTTGTTCAGTGTTTGTACCTTGAACTGGGCCAGAGCATAATGTGCCTGCCTGGCGGTAAACAGCTCATTGAACCTTGCCTGCTGCTGCGCCAGTGGACGAACCTTGCTTTCACGGTTGCAACGCCGGCGCAATTCTTCCAGAGGAGCTTCCAGCAAAACCGTGATTGCAGCCGCTTCATCCAACATGGCGCGGTTTTGCTTCTGGACAAACGCTCCGCCGCCAAGAGCTATCACCAGATCGTTCTCTGGGGAGCGATCTTGCAGCAATTCGCTCAGGGTAGCGTTTTCCATCCGGCGAAACTCCGCTTCACCAGACGAAGCAAAGATTTCGGCAACGCTTTTGTGCTCACGTTGCTCAATTAGGTCATCCAGGTCATAAAAATCGCAATGAAGAAGTGTGGCCAGCGCGCGTCCAACGGTGGTTTTTCCCGCGCCCATAAACCCAAGCAGGACCACGCATCGATTTGCGTTTGCTCGCCGGGGCATAAAACCTTTTTCTTCAGAGCGTTGCGTTACAGTTTCTTTACGCGAATTTTACCACTGAAAGACTGGAGCTCAACCGAAGATGAGCCGGAATTGGAGGTACCTGCGAAGGAACGTCCTTGCTGGGGAACAAAGGTATTGTGAGTTTTTTCGCGCAGGGGGAATGCGTTCTCAACGGTGCCGCTGGTGGAGCGTGCGGTGAGGTCCACGGATGCGGTGGGGGGAAGCGTCATATCGATTGCACCGCTGTGCGTGGTTAGAACATAGTCGCCGCCGCCGGAGCAGTCGCCACTATAGTGAATGTCGCCGCTGGTGGTGCCGACCGCAATCCGCGGCCCGGTTACGTTACTGAGCTGGACGGCGCCCCCGGCTGACTGAATATCAATGATGCTTGCGGTCACATTGTTTAAGCCGACCGCGCCTGTCATGCTGCGTACACGCAAATGCGACTTGGCAATGTTGGTTACGCTGATCTGTCCGGTTTCAGAGGAAAGGCCGATATCGCCGCTCAGACTGTCAACGGTAATTGGCGCGGAAGCGGTGCTTACATTCACGGAAACGCCGGCTGGAACCGTAATATCGTAATCAGCTTTGGCTTCGTCCGCAGTGGGTTTCTGGTTTGGAAGCGCGTGCGTGCGCAGTTCTAATCTCTGCTTATTGTCGCTTGTGTTCTGGTCCACTTCCACTTTGTCGGAATGAACCGTGTACGAAACCAGAATCTGATGTCCACTGCCGGAATGGAGCGTGACGGAACCGGCACCATTCACAATGTTGAGCGTGCCACCGGCGGCGATCTCCAGCTTTGCTTCTTTGTGTGTCTCCGCGGCTGGTGCGGCCATGCAAATCCCAAAGCTGAAGCCTGCAGCGGCAGTCAGAAGCAGCGCATGGCGGGTGCGTGGTGCGATCCGGATACGGTTGTTCATCGTTTCAAGCATGCCGTTTCAGTTCTCCTCAATCGCACGTTCAGGACCGCACGTTCAAACGCGACACCCAGGCTCAGGGCAATGAACGGGCGGTCGCCATCTGGTACAGCATCTCTTTCTGCTGATACGCGTTCTGCAATAACTCTTGCGCAGTCGCGTCCTCCGGATCCCGCTCTGCCGCCTGTTGCGCGTCAGAGATGTAAGCGTTCACATCACGCAGGCTGCTTTCATAAGCGCTGCGCTCGTCCGGAGCCTGTTCAGAAAGCTGGCTGATGAGCTGCTGATCGTCGCTATTCAATTGTGCTGATTCTGCGCTGCTATTTTGCGCCGATAAGGGCGTTGGAGGCAACTGTTTTGGCTTGTAGTTAATAAGAACAACGGTAAAAATTAATACCGCCGTAAGAGCCATTACCCATCCTAGGGGCGTCCAGCTTTTGGCTTGCTGCGAGGTCGAGTATTTCTGTGAATGTCCCGGGAGGGACATTCGACCCTCCGGGAGCAGGCCCTCGCGTTGCAGCGACTGCTCAATATTATTCCAGACACGCGGATTCGGATCGTGCATGGGCAAAAGCAACTTGGCTTGTTCGGCGATATAGCGCAGGTCCTGTACCAGTGAGGCGCATGACGGACAAGTCTGAAGATGAGATTCGTCATCTCCCTTGCCGCCGCTCTCAATGATGAAGGGCAATACTTCCTGGAATTGCTGGCAATTCATTTTCTTTGTCCTCTCCCAACTCGCTTAGCAGGGACCCACAACGCGTTTTCTTTTTCTGAAGTTTCCGGGCATGTCCTCTGTTTGCCGGATTCCCCCTTCGCGCCGTGGATTCGGTCTTGCTCTCAGCCGCAGCCTGCTGTCTTCTATCTGCGGGCGGCCTTTTCGGCTCTGCTGAGTTTCAACAGGTCACGCAACTTCATGCGCGCCTTGTGTAACTGTGACTTGCTGTTACCAATTGAACATCCCATCATCTCTGCAATCTCGTTGTGTTCGTAACCTTCAACGTCATGCAGGACGAAGATAATTCTGTATCCCGGCGGCAGACTCTCAATGGCCCGGCCCAGGTTTACCCTATCAATCGACCCCGCCAGCACATTGTCCCGCGCGCCAATATCTTTCTTCGGACCGTCTTCATGCTGCGGCTCCAGCGCCTCGTCCAGCGATATCTCCGGCAGGCCCTTCTTGCGCAGATGCATCAGCACTACGTTCACGGCCAGCCTGTGCAGCCAGGTAGAGAAAGCTGATTCGCCCCTGAACGTGGCAATCTTGCGATACAGCTGCAGGAACGCTTCCTGCGTCAGGTCTTCAGCCTCGGCCGTGTTGCCGGTCATGCGCAGACACAACGAATAGACGCGACGCTTGTGGAGTCCGTATAGACCCTCAAAAGCTTCGGCGTCACCACCCTTGGCTCGGTCAATCGCTTCGGCCTCGGTCATTCCGGATGCGATTACTTTTTTTGCTTGTGTCAATTTGCCCTTGTCAGGCCGCTGATCTTTCTGATGCGGCGTCGTAGCTGTTTCGTTGTCCATCCGGGTCTGTCTTGATACGATAAATGGCTGTCCCGGCAATGCATTGGCGTTCGTCCGGCCCGATGCTGTTACTAGAGACGGGCCGATATGTTCTTTCGTAGACCTGCTCAATGTTTGACCCATGTGACTGCTATGGAAGCCAGTTTCGGGAACTTTGGTTGCCTGAGCCAGGCCAGAAACTCCCACCACGGTAACTAGTTGCATCATCGCAATGGTTTCTACCGAAAATCATATCCTAATTGAGGCAGCGTTGCTTGAATCCAAGACCAAACCTACCACGGAGGCACAGAGACACGGAGAAGAGCAAAACCTTACCACTGATTAACACGGATGATCGCGGATTAGGAGCAAACCTACCCGGGAGGCACGACAGGATGAAGCAGCCAACAGGATGCAGTAGGCAACAAGGGGCAGTACGCGATGGGGTGGAGCAGGCATTTATGCCTGCGTACAGAAACTAAAATAATCTGGGCTTCAGCCCCTGCACAAAAATACTGTTTTACCCTTGTCATCCTGAGCGGAGCCGGAGCGTATGCGACGGCGCAGCCGAAGGACCCCGAAGAATGATTCCATCACCATGCCGCATCAGGGAGTTCTCTCGACGAACCGTTCGGCGGTTTTCTCCATTCTTTCAAATCCTGGTCAAAACTTGCGCGAACCAAGACTTCTACACATCGTCATCCCGACGCGCCGTAAGCGCACGCGCGCATTTTTCCGCGCGTGCGCAGGCCGAGGGACCTTGCGCTTTGCCTTCTCCGCGTCTCCGCGCCTCCGTGGTAGGTTTGCTCTGGATCCGCGATCATCTGCGGCGAGCATTGCTTAACTGACCGCTGATAGCTGAGTGCTGATTGCTCTCTTCAACTCCAGCACCTCCAGCGGACAGTCCTTCCAGTTATGATTCCAGCACACAATCAAATCGCATCCCGCCACCGGATGCATATGCGCCAGAAAATTCCGGCTCTCGTATTCAAACTCAATCCTCACCCGCTGCCACCGGCCAGGCTCAACTTCGCGCATCGCTTCGCAGTCCGGAAACTCCGCTTGCAGCCGCATCACCATAAATCCCAGCTCCCGCGCCACCGACCCAAATAGAAACACCACGCCCAGCTCGTTCGTCGGAGCATGGCTCAGCGGCGTCGGCAGCAGAGGCATTCCATACACCGGCTGGTCTGCTAAAACTCTCGTCCGGCCACACGTCTCACTTCTGTCTAAGCCTGAAGAATGTAAACCTCGTGAATGCAGGCCCAGGCCCGCGCCCGGCCAGACTCCCGTCCTATTCCCCCGTCCGGACGTCCTGCCCTCCTCCGCCGTCCGCTCCGCATACCTCGCAACAACATCCAGTACGTCGCCCCACTCTACTTCCAGTCTCTCCTTTTTCGCATACTCCATCATCCCCGCTGGCACATGCGTCCATCCGCCATAGCGCCTCGTCAGCGGACGCACGCTGTAACTTCCCTCCATCTCATATTCCGCCATCGTGGGAATCTTCCCCAGCTTGCGCGCCAGTCCCGCCCAGTCCTCAAATAGCGCTCGTCCATCCGCTTCATAGCCCGGACCCTTCCGCTCCAGCCCGCACTCCGCCAGCGCTCTCGCATAAGTCACAAAGTGCCTCCGGATCGCGTGCTTGCTCAGCTTCGCTGCTCTCCGTACCTCCGTAAATGTCGGGACATGCCCCAAGTCTCTCCGCGCATCCCCGGATTACAGCAATGACTTCTTCTTTGGTCATCTTTTGCTCCAATAAAAAAGCCACCCGCTAGGATGGCTCTGGTTTCTTGATTTTGCTTTTACCAAAGGCTAATAGCCAATGGCTAAAGGCCTGCATAGACACACGTATTGCTTACGATTTTCTTCAGGGTGTGAAGAGAGAAAGCAGCTAAACACTCAGGCTAAAAGCCAAAGGCTAATAGCTAAGGGCCGCTTCCTGGTTGCTGGCCTTTTTGGGTTTCCCCTCTTCTGTTAATGGCTTAACAGACACGTTCCAGCGCGGCGCCGCTCCCGCCTGGAACCAGTCGTAGATTAAGCGAAAGCGTGGGCGAACTCAATCCAATTTCCGGTCATATTTCGCATGAAATAGGACATGGCTTCTTCTCGTCTGCCACACGTTATCAGACGGTGGAAGATCACACGGTGGAAGAGCGGCCCTTTAGGGCCGCGTAAAGAGATTCAATTGATGTGGGCTTTAGCCCCTGCACAAAAATACTGCTTTACCCTTGTCATCCTGAGCGAAGCCGAGGGAGCTCCGAAGGACCCCGAGATGATTCCATTACCATGCCGCATCAGGGAGTTTTCTCGACGAAGCGTTCGGCGGTTTTCCCTATTCTTTCCAATCCTGGTCAAAACTTGCGCGAACCAAGACTTCTACACATCGTCATCCCGACGCGCCGTAAGCGAACGCGCGCACTTTCTTTATGGGCCCCGTTCGCGCCTGCTTTTTGGCGTGAATGGGCAGAGCGCGTGCGCAGGCCGGAGGGACCTTGCGCTTGCTTCTTTTTTTTGCCACAACAAGGGGTAGCAGGCAACGCGGTGGAGCAGGCATTTATGCCTCCATACAGAAACCGATTGATGTGGGCTTTAGCCCCCGCGCAAAAATACTGTTTTACCCTGTCATCCTGACCGACTACGAGCGAGCGTTAGCGAAGTGAGTGGGAGCGGAAGGACCCCGAGAATGATTCCATTACCATGCCGCATCAGGGAGTTCTCTTAATGAACTGATTTCCTGATCGAGCCCCAGCGCCGTCAGGCGCGAAACAGTCTTGCCCATCCTGAAGGCGAGCGTACGGGGCCCCGATACGTACGGGTTTTGCGTGGCGGGTGGGTATGCGAAGCCGAAAAGGGTGGGTAGGTTGAAAAGAGAACTATTCCTCACGCCGTAGAGCCAGAGCGCCGCAAAACGGAGCTCATGAGCTTTGCGGCCGTCTAGTAATACTTGATTCTTGTATTAGCTACAGCTTTGATGCCTTTCTGCGAAACAGCAAAACTAAGTGCGCGGTTAATACGCCGGAAACTCGGAAGTCGCGCATCGGTGTTTTCAGTTGATGTCAACGGTAAGAGAGCAAACAGCAATACGTTCATAGCCCTGCGTCATTGGCGGAGATGCGCGCGATCGACGCCCAATCCAATTCGCTGAAGCCTTGCGCCACGGCGGCAAGAAACCGGTCGCGCACTAGGCTGGCCATGGGCATGGGGACAGCGGCTTCTTCCGCGGCAGCCAGCAGCAGACGATTGTCCTTGAGGCCTAGCGGCACTTTGAATCCCGGCGGCGTGAATTTATCGGCCACAATCAGCCCGCCGTAGGTTTTATAGATCGGCGCATTGAAGAGCGTGCTGGTCAGAATTTCAAGAAACTGGTTGGCGTCCAGCCCGGACTTGCGCACCAGAGCAAAGCTTTCCGCCAGACTTTCAATCACGGTAGTAATCAGAAAATTTCCGTTGAGCTTGATCAGGTTCGCGCCGGACGCGTCTTCTCCGACCACAAAAGTCTTCTGCCCCATGGCGTCAAACAGTGGCTGGCATCGCTCCACTTGGGCCGATGGGCCGGCGGCCACGATGAACAGTTTTGCCGCGGCGGCAGCTTCGGGGCGTCCAAAGACCGGCGCGGAGACGTAATGCTGTTTGCGCTCAGCATGTGCGGCGGCCATACGGCGTGAGAGCGCGACGCTGATGGTGCTCATAGAAATATGAATCGCATTCGCCGGAAGCGAGGCCAGCAGGCCTTGCCTTTCGTTGGGGCCAATCAACACCGAGTCCAGCGCGAAATCGTCGGCCAGCATGGTGATGGCAATCTCAACTCCCTCGGCGGCTTCCCCCGGGGTTGCGGCAACGTGTGCGCCTTTCAATTCTTCGGCGCGGCTGCGCGTGCGGTTATAGACGCGGAGTTGGTGTCCAGCCTTGATCAGATTTTGTGCCATGGCAGAACCCATGTTGCCCAGACCGATGAATGCGATGTTCATGATTGCTCCTCTTTCGTTGACAGCAACCATTTTAAATTGGATGGGAAACGATGGGGAAACCGCAGCATACGATTGTGGAAACCAGAAAACCGAGTAATGCCGTACGTAGTTTTGGGGTTACAAGACGGAACGGGCACCCAACCTTTATATATCTGATCTTTATTACTTCTGTTACCTTCCTATGCTAACAAATAGTGCACTTCAATAGCTTACTTGATAAAATCTACCTGCTCAGTACTCCCGTAGCTGCCAAGAGGCGTGAGAGGAACGGAACTGACAAGTGACTTCAGGGACCGGTTTGTTACTACAGATGAAGCTTCACTTTGATGTGTTGCCTCAGTAATGGGGTGATGTAGTGTCAGCGCTATCCCAGTTGACTGACACACTTGGAAACCTACTTTTCGGTATCCAACCTTGTGGGAGTACTGAGCTTATTTTTATGAAAGCTTTAATAAAAAATATTCTTAATCTTGAATGCGAAAAGCACATTCATCGGCACTTTCAATATCTCGAACAACTGAACGATCATTTAGATCGTAAAACGAGACGCGAAGGCCAACCTGCAACAAAGGTACTTTATCGCCCTTTCTGGTGGAACATCGCACCACAGTTTAATCCTTTTAAAGTTAGGACTAGCAGAAAACTCAAGGCATATTCCCACTCATTGGCTGACAAATTGCGCACCAGAAAGTATGAACCAAGCCCCGCACTGATCCGTTATGTGCCTAAGGAAGATGGAACGCGCAGAAAGCTGAATGTCTTTCAATTGCCAGATTCTGCAATTTCAACGCTCGCTTACAAATCTTTGCTACACAAAAATCTCGCGCGGTTTAGTGGGTATGCTTATGCATATCGAGAGGATAGAACGCCACACGATGCTGTTAACGAGATTTATTCCGAATGGAAAAACCTAGACCGTGTTTATGTTGCCGAATATGATTTCAGTAAATTCTTTGATGAAATCAACCACGACTATCTCTGGACTGTTCTCGATAAGCATGAGTTTATTGTTAGTCCGAGCGAACGTCATGTAATTCAGAAATTTCTTGAGTCAACAGCAGCTGAAGCGACAGATTATCCAAACAATGGGCGACGCAGAGATCGTGGTATTCCTCAAGGAACCTCTATATCACTTTTTTTAGCAAATGTTGCTTGCTGGGAACTTGACCGTCTGCTTGAACGATTAGGAGTAGGATTCGCAAGATATGCAGACGATACTTTAATTTGGTGCACCAGATACGAGGGTGTTACGTCTGCCTATGATGCAATCGATGAATGTGCCTCAAGAATGGGAGTTGCGCTCAATCGAGACAAATCAGCGGGCATCAGTTTGCTTAGCCGGGTGGGCGTCCCTGAGATGAATGTTAAGGAAGGTATCGACTATCTTGGATACCGAATTGCTCTTGACAGAATCTCAATTTCGGCAAAAAAAATTAAGAAAATAAAAGATCGCATAAGTTTCTTGATTTATCAGAACTTAATTCAGCCTATAACTCAGAAAAATATTTTTAACCCTGGACGGCTGACAGCTATGGTCGATTTGGATTATTTAACTGCCATCAGGCAAGTTAGATACTACCTTTACGGCGGATTATCAGAGGATAAATTAAGCCAGTATGTTGACGGACGAATTGCTGACCTTAACTTCCGCGGCGTGATGAGCTATTACCCTGTCATTAATGATATCGAGCAGTTGGCGAAACTT
>Ga0206965_10123_pt1 | contig 23677 bp, 21 predicted proteins | sample Alteio_BWOrgHeat_26_FD_152973 | JGI IMG/M metagenome (GOLD analysis project Ga0206965, IMG submission 152973) | Enriched cells from forest soil in Barre Woods Harvard Forest LTER site, Petersham, Massachusetts, United States -... | ecosystem: Environmental > Terrestrial > Soil > Temperate forest >...
TGATATAAAACAGGTAGGCGGCGGAATACTTGGCCAACACAATTTCCAGCGTCGTGGCTGGCGTGGTCAACATGGCCTCCAAAGTCCCGTGCTTACGCTCCTCCGCCAGGCTTTTCATGGTCAGCAAAGGCACTACAAAAAACACCGGGATGAAGAAAAGCTGGAAATACTGCGCCATTGGCGGATCACTTTCGATCTGGCTGTTATAGCCGTAGAGCACCAAAAAATAGATCAATCCCATCAGCAGCAGAAACAAAACCGCCGCGCAATAGGTCGCCACTGAGACGGCAAGCATCCGCAGTTCATGGGCCAGCAAAAGAGGATAATGGCGCATAAAATTATTTATTCCGGCGCTGTTGGGCTGACAGCGGTTCTTCGGTTTGCTTGGTCGCCGCCAGAAAAATTTGCTCCAGCCCAGGCTCAACTTGGGCAAATTCCCGGATCCGCCAGCCTGCCTGCTGCATTAATGCTGCCAGAATCTGTTCGCCTAAATCGGGTTTGTTGGCTGGCCCCTCCAGCCGGATTTCCGCAAAACCGTCGGGGTCAGCTGCGGAAGAAACCACCACGCGTAACCCGGCATCGATCCTCGGCAGCAATTGTTCAAGCGCCGCCGGATCGCCTCGCAACCGTAGGCGCCATAGGGTCCGCGGGAAAAATTCTCGCCTTAAATTGGTTGTCGTTCCCGCCGCCACTAACCGCCCCTGGTTGATAATCATTACGCGGTCACAGCATGCTTCAATCTCCGCCAGAATGTGGCTGGAAATGAGCACCGTCAAACGACCACGCAATGAATCGATAAGGCGGCGGATGTCCAATATTTGCTTGGGGTCGAGACCGATCGTCGGCTCATCCATCAAAATAACCTCCGGCTCAGCCAAAATGGCATCTGCAATGCCCACTCGTTGACGATAACCTTTGGAAAGTGTCCCGATGATCTTTCGCCGGGATTTATGCTGCAAACCGCATAGCTCCATGGCCGTGTCCACTCGTGCGGTGATTTTACGGCCCGGAATTTCCTTTAATCGCGCGCGAAACCGCAGGTATTCCAACACCCGCATTTCATCCGGCAGTGGATTTTGCTCCGGCATGAAGCCCAAACGCCGCTTCGCTTCATCTGGATTACTGGCCACTGGAATGCCAGATACATAAGCGCGTCCGGAGGTCGCCGCGAGTAGTCCGGCAAAAATCCGCATCGTCGTACTTTTGCCAGCTCCGTTGGGACCCAAAAATCCGACAATTTCCCCCCGCGCAACTGTGAAGTTCAAATTTTCCACTGCGCGAACCATGCCGTATTCCTTGGTTAGTCCAATAGCCTGGAGGCTCGGCTTCGCCACCGGGGTAGGTGAAACCGGGGTAGTAGCTGGACTCGCGGAAACAACAGACATGGAGGAAGGCAGTCAGTACTGAAGAAACAAGTTATATAGTGCGGTTCCCAGGGTAAAGGCAATGAGGAAGGAGGAGGGAGCCGCTTGAAGCAACTGAGGTCGCTTATAGTTATCTTAGGCTCCTTTCAACTTCGCCTAACTTGAGTCTAACCATCGACATGAAAACCGGGTCACTTGTTTCCGCCTTTCTCCAGACCCTCATCATTTGCCTTGGTGCCCTTCAGCTGCTCCACGCCGCCAGGCCTCTTCCAAACCACGCAGGAGCAAATCAGGGTCAAAATGAATTTCCCCCAGCCATGCCTTGGGTAATTGGCCCGCACTCCCGCCAGTGGCCACTACCTGTACCTCGCCTTCACCCCGGCGGCGCAGTTCCTCCAGCAACTTATCCAAAATCGCTCGAATCATGCCCGCAAAGCCAGTTGCACAGCCAATTTTCATGGCCTCAATGGTGCTGGAGCCAATTCCGGTCGAAACCAGCAAGTCATTCGGGTCGAGTTCTGGCAATAACGCCGTTTGTTCATGCAAATAGCGGGTCATTACCGCCAATCCCGGTGCGATGATACCGCCAATGTAAGCCCCGCGTCGATTGATCACGTCAAAGGTCACTGCTGTACCCAAATCAATCGCCACTGCCGGAGCGCCATGACAGGCCAGAATCCCAAATGCCAGCGCCAGCCGATCTTGCCCAATTTGCTGCGGGAGCGGATATTCCAAAGGCAAACCAAGCCGCTCGCATTTATCCCAAGTTAAATGGAAAAGCGGCCAGCCCGTCGCTGCCAATACCGGCTGCAAAGCCGCCGTTGCCGTCGGCACCACCGAGCAAAAGGAAATGCCTGCGGGCCGCGCTGCTCCACGGGCCAGCTCCGCCAACTGCGGTGCCAACCCGGCCACCGGGTCGGCCGCCTGGGCGGTTGGCACCGCCCATTGCCAGATGATCTTTCCATCGTGCAACACTCCGGCGTGCACTCGAGTATTGCCGACATCAATGCAAAGAAGATTCATGAAAAAAGCAAAACTTGGCCTCGGTTGTTTTCGTATTTAGTAAATATTCTGGCGCGGCTCAACCATATCCGCCCAGCGAAACATCGCCCGATTGCACAGTCCGAATCGAGCCATCGGGTAGCGAAATTTTAAGCGCGCCACTGGCATCCAGGCCTGCAGCCCGGCCCTTGATCGTACCATCCATCAAAGTGACCGCCACCGGGTTACCGCGCAAAGCATCATAGCGGGTCCATAGTTCATTGAATTCCGCCTCTGTGCGTCCCGCGATAAAATCCGTAAATGCCGTTTTTCCCGTAAGTACGACATCCGCCGCCACTGCATTGATGGGTAATAGCCTTCCCCCATTCACTTGTTGCAGTGTACCAGCCACCTTCGCTGCCACTGCCCCTGTAGCGCTACGCCCGCCCGCCCATTTCGCCGGGTCGCCATTGACATTCAATCCAAGGCCGCAGACCAAATCACGCATAAGGTCGGCATCAATCCGCGCCTCCGTCAGCAGTCCGGCCAGTTTGCGGCCTTCAAAGACCAGATCATTAGGCCATTTCACGCGGACGGGTAATTTGTAATTTTCATTGAGCATGTGGCAGAGACGTAATGCCATCCAGAGCGTGTACTTGGGCATCCGCGCGGGCGGCAATCGCGGTTGAAAGGCAAAGCTCATATAAAGTCCTCCGCCCTCCGCGCTATGCCATGCCCGGCCCAAGCGTCCACGCCCCGCCGTTTGCCGCGCTGCAAAAACAACGAATGGCGTCGCTGCCCCCGCCGCAAGCCGTCGCTCAGCTTCCAGATTGGTGCTATCGACTTCGGGTAGAAAAATTACGTTGATGCCGGGCAATTTCCCGCGCTGACGTAGTCGAATATATGCCGCCAACACTGCGGGATGCAGCACGGTTGGCTCTGCCGACAGTCGATACCCGCGTCCACGCACCGCTGTACAAGTCAGCCCCTCGGCCTGCAATTTTTGCAAACGCGCCCACACACTTACCCGCGATACGCCTAGCTGTTGCGCCAGCTCTTCGCCAGACACATACCCATTCGGGCCAGCCTCCAGCAGGGCGGATAACATGGTCGTTGTTTCGGGCATGCGGTCCATTACACCTGATTTGCGGGTTCACGGGCAAGTCGCGAACGCACCTGCTTTATGGCCCACTCCGCGTGCTCGGCCACTACTGCATCGGCGTCAGTCGCCGCCAAGGTTAGTGCCGGTAAATCCTCCGCCGCGCCAATGTTGCCCAACACTATCGCCGCATTACGTTTTAGCCGCGGCAATTTTAGCCGCGCCAGCGGCGTGCCCTGGGTATGGGTACGGTATTCGTCCTCCGTCCACGCCAGCATTTCGCGCAATTCAGGATACTCGCGGGCGGCCAATACCGTTTCCCGCGTCGCCTGTGCCCAACGATTCCATGGGCACACATCCAGGCAATCATCACACCCAAACAATCGATTGCCAACCGCCACGCGAAATTCTTCCGGAATCGGCCCATGATGCTCGATCAACAAATAGGCCAGACAACGACGTGCATCGAGCTGGTAGGGTGCCGTGATTGCCTTGGTGGGGCACGCATCCATGCACGCCGTGCAGCTACCGCAATGGTCATTCCCCGCTTTATCGGGTGGAAGTTCCAGCGTAGTAACTACGACCCCCAACAGCAGCCACGTGCCGAGCTTGGGGTGAATTAGCAGCGTATTTTTACCCTGCCAGCCCAGTCCCGCCATTGCCGACAATGGCTTTTCCAAAATCGGTCCGGTGTCCACATACGCCCGCGCTTCGCTGCCATTTTCGCGCACCAGCGCCGCTAATCGCCGCAGACGCTTGATCATGACGTTGTGGTAGTCCCGGCCCAACGCATATTTGGCAATACGGTAGCGCCGCGCTGGCTCCGGTTGAAAATAGTTGAGTCCCACCACCACGAGACTGCGTGCCAATGGTTCACCCGCCTCCGACGACAGTAGCTTTTGGGGTGCCAGCCGCCGGTCATTATTGCGCTCCAGCCAGGTCATGTCGCCGTGCTGTCCCTCAGCCAGCCATTGTTCATAATATTTTTGCCGAAGCGGTGCCTCCACCGCCACCACGCCAAACGCCGCAAACCCCAGCCGCGTCGATTCTTCGCGCAGGAGTTCCTTGAGCTGAAGCGGACTCGGTTTCACCATGGCCAAAGACGGTAATCTACCCGATGCGCCCTCGCAATGCCATCGGGAAACACCCAGGCTTCGTTTCCGGCTGTTCAAGTGGCTCATTTTGCAGGACAATTGCCCCGCACCATCATGCTGGACTCCACCTTTCATTTATTAGCCGCCAGCGGCCCGCCCACTCTTAGTTTGGCGCCTTCCCATTGGCCGCACGATTTGTGGCTTATCATTCGGAATTTGCTCGGCCAGCATGCCAGAATCTTTCTCGGCTTTGTACTGGCGCTCCTCGTCGTCGGGCGGTTGATGATTGAAAAGCGCAACCCGAGCAATGTCTTTGCCTGGGGCTTGATAATTTTCTTCATCCCCTGGCTTGGCGTGCCGCTTTACTTTTTATTTGGCGGTCGCAAATGCCGGCATCTCGTAAAGATGAAACTCGAGGTGAATAGCCTGGCCACCCAGCTGGCAACCGGGGTCTCAACCTGTACGCCTCCGTTGACTGGCACCCTCTCACCAGCCTCACCTCGCCGCAAGTTTGCGCAAAATTCTTTTAAACTCATTGGCGACGGCGTCGAGGCCTATCAGGTTCTGCGGGCGGAAATTGCCCGCGCGGAAAAGTCCATTTACCTCCAAACCTTCATCCTCGGACGCGATGAACCCGCCCGGCAAATCGTTGCCGACCTCACCGCGCGCGCCCGCGCCGGTGTGGAGGTAAAATTGCTCCTCGACGCCCTGGGTTGCTTCGGCGCCACCGGCCATTTTGTCGAACCACTTCGTCAGGCAGGCGGTCGCACCGCGCGCTTCATGCCTGTACTGCCGTTACAGACCAAAACCTCCGCCAACCTGCGCAACCATCGCAAGTTTGCCGTTTTTGATCATGACCGCGTCATCGTCGGTGGCCAAAACATCGACCATCGCTTCATTGACTCACACGATTCGCCGGAACTCTTTCTCGATTTTGGTGCGCAAATCGAAGGCCCTGTCGCCGCCGCCTTTAATCGCAATTTCATCAGCGACTGGTGCTTTGCCTCCGGCGATTCACCACAGAAATTTCAGGACTTGCTCGCCTATACCCCTGCCGCCTGCGGCACGGAAGCTGCCGAGGTTATATCCAGCGGCCCCGATGTCTCCGGCGACCCGTTGTGGGAGCGCCTGCTCATCCTCGTCCAACAATGCCAGCGCGAAATTACCATAGTTACGCCCTATTTCGTGCCCGATGAAGTGCTGTTTCGCTCCCTGATCATTCAAGCCCACTGTGGTCGGCGCGTCCGCATAATTGTGCCGGAAAACTCCAACCACATCATGGCGGATTTCGCGCGGCATTTCTACCTGCGCCAGTTGCACGATGCCGGCGTCGAGGTATTGCTGTACCGCCCCAAAATGATGCACGCCAAGCTTGTGTTGGTGGATGGCGAAGCCGCGCTGATGGGCTCCGCCAATATGGATATGCGCAGCCTCTTCGTGAATTTCGAAATCGGCGTCCTGCTCTCCACCCCCGGCCCTATTCGTGATTTAACGAACTGGACCAATGTACTCCTCCGCGATTGTGTGACCTATCTGGACTCCGGCCATGCAGGCGCTGGTGCCAACCGCCGAATCATGGAAGACTTCGCCCACTTGCTCGGCCCATTGCTATAGACCGTCGCTATTCCTGCGCACCAAACAATTCGTGCTGCGAAGCTGGCGCGGGTGCCGGCGTTGGCGAGTGCAAATGCCGCGGGGGCTTGGTAACTCTGGCCGATACCGCGCCCTCGCGTTCGCGCACAATCCGCTCGCAGATGGCGAGCACATGCATCTTCAGCCATTGCGCTGTGCTGCTTTCCGCCCGGTAATCCGCCGGACCATAGGCATGGATGCGGCCGGTCTGCAACAAGCTGTCGTTCTGGGCAAACTCCGCCGGGCTGGCCGGATCATAAACCGCATAAGTCTGCCCGCCATTGCGCCGCACCACGGAGAAAACCGGCACGTCGCTCGGCCCATCCGCCACGTAAATCATATTCTTGATCGGCACCCGCCGGTCTTCGGCCCGCACGACTGAGTTTACATCGATCGCCGGATTTTTGTTCGAGCCTTTGTTGATTTCAAAAATGAAGCGTGTCTTGATCGTGTTATCCACCATGACCCCGATTTGCGCGATTTCCCAGTCTGTGCCTTCGAGCGCCATTTCCTGCTGTCGGTTATAGTGCGGCGGCAGCGGGTTTTCCACAAACTCACAACCGTAAATGCCATCCACCTTGGGTGCGATGGCGCTGCCGCGGATCATCTCCGCCAGCCCCGTACTAATGATATAATGCTCCAGGCAAATCTCGTGGCGTGTAAATTCCGCCCTGCTGCGCGCCACTTCACGCAGATCATCCAAAAGCTTCGCCAGCCCTGGAAAAAATTTCAACTTCCCGCCCAGTTCCCGCAGCAAACGGTTATTCAACCCGCGCATCGGGCCGTTGCGTACATAACTTAGCAAGTGGTTCAGGTAAATCGTATCCTTGGACACATGCACTCCGCGCCGCGCATATACCTCCGGCAGCTTGTTTACCTCTGCCCAAAATTGCTGCTCATCCACCCCAAAATGCTCAAAAATCGGCGCCTGCATGTAGCCGGGTACCAGCGTCTTGTCAAAATCCCAGACGACGGCGACTATCTCGCGGCTCCGCAGGGTGTTGTCGTTTTCAGACATAATCGGTAGGGGCGTCGCTTGCGACGGCCCTGACTGTCACCTTAACCCACCCGCACATGCCTTTAAACAAAAAACCGCACACAGGCTTCCCTTCCCCTCTTATTTGCGCTAGGTTTACCAGCTTCCCTCATGGACATTCCGGCCATTGCTCCCTTTGCCAAGCGCCTCGCTGAGATCGACGCGCTCATGCAGGCGTCTGATTTCTATAGCAATCAGCGCCGGGCGGCGGAGCTTGGCCGTGAACATCAAAAGCTCACCGAGCTGGTCGCCCTCCATGCGAAGTTGACCCAGGCCGCCGCTGGCGTCGCCGAAAACGAAGCCCTCCTTGCCGACCCGGCCACCGACGCCGATTTGCGCACCCTCGCCGAAGAGGAGCTTGCTATTCTGCGGCCCGAGCTGCCCAAGCTGCACGAGCAAGTCATGCTCGCCATGTGCCCGCCTGACCCGGCCGACGCCCGCAACACCATCGTCGAAATCCGTGCTGGCACCGGTGGAGACGAAGCCTCCCTCTTTGCCGCCGAAATGTCCCGCCTCTATACCCGCTACGCCGAAACCCGCGGCTGGAAGGTCGAGCCGCTCGATTCCAGCCCGTCCGAAGCCGGCGGCTTCAAGGACATCACTTTCCTTATTACGGGCGACGACGTTTACCGCACCCTCAAGTGGGAAAGCGGCGTCCACCGCGTCCAGCGCGTCCCTGCCACCGAAGCCAATGGCCGCATCCATACCTCGACTGTCACCGTCGCCGTCCTGCCCGAAGCCGAGGAAGTGGATATCCAAATCAACCCCGAGGAACTCGAAATCACCGTCGCTCGCGCCAGCGGCCCCGGTGGCCAGGGCGTCAATACCACGGACTCCGCCGTGCAAATCATTCACAAGCCCACCGGCCTCATCGTAAAATGCGCCGACGAACGCTCGCAGCTCAAAAACAAAGCCAAGGCCCTCAAGGTCCTCCGTGCCCGCCTCCTCGAACGCAAGCAGGATGAAGAAGCCGCCAAATATTCCGCCCAGCGCAAAGCTCAAATCGGCACCGGCGACCGCTCCGAGCGCATCCGCACCTACAATTTCCCCCAATCCCGCCTCACCGACCACCGCATCGGCTTCAGTTCCCACAATCTCCCCAATATTATGGAGGGTGAAATTGGCGACCTGCTGGTGGCCCTTGGCGAAGCGGAGAAAGTCGACAAGCTAAAGCGGCTGGCAGAAAAGTCTGAAGCGACGAACTAAAGTTCTTTGGCTATTTCCGCCATTCGAATGGCCGATTCGCGCAAACCACCTTCACGCGCGCGGTTGCCCCAATGGTCCATAAATCGCTCGACGAGGTTCGGCAGTTCCGCCTCCAGCGGCTTCATCTTTTTCCGCGCCCGGGAAAACTTGGCCCGATAAATTGCCCATATCGCCATGTCTACGCCGAGTTCCAACTCGCCCATGCTGCGGAATTCCCAAAGAAATTTTTTACCGACTTTGGTCAGTTTCCTCCGCACCTTGTCCAAATTCGCCAGCGTTTTCTCTAATTCGGCGTCTGGCAATGTTGCCAATTCCTTTTTTAAATCTGCCCGCTTGGCAAAAAACAAGTCATAGAGCCTGCTGCGGTTCGGCTTCGTTTTTTTAATGCCATCTTCCACCCGGCCTAGTTCAAATAAAATTTCCCCATAGCCAGAATTAACACTTTGACTAAATGTGAGATTAACCGCTCGTGCCACGCCATTTCGCTTGGCACCCTTGCGGTTCCACGCCAACCCCGCCGCATACGCTATGCCCGGATACATTATTGGCCAAGGTTGATGATTTCCGCCATCGCCCCAGGACGTGAGCAGCAATCCTTCCGCACCGCTGGCCAGACCGTGCTTCGCCGCTGCTTCCATATTCGCCAGCATATTGTCCGTTCGCCCCGTAAACGTATTCCACGCCGAGGTGCCCGGGCAGACCCAGAATTTTCGCTTGGCTGCCGCCAGTCGCGCACATTGTTCGCCAAACGGGTGGTCGGCTTCATAACCCCACAACAAAGCCGTGGCATCGGCTGGCACTTCATCCACCAACTTCGGATCCTCGAGCAAAATGTCTGCCCAAAATAGCATCTCCTTGCCGTGCTTGGCCGCTTGTTTGTGCAATTTTTTGAGAAATTCCAAATAAACCCGTTGCCTGCCGTGCTTTTTTACAAGCTCCTTGCTCCAACCCTGGCCCAATTCCCAGGGTTCATCTCCGCCGAGGTTAAACCGGCGTGATTTAAAGAGCGGCAAATATTCCTTCCACAATTTATTTAAGAATTTCAGGCTGTCCTCGTGTGGCCGCAAGGTTGTTCCATGTGGAACCTTTCCTTTTATCGGATGCGTAAACCCACGCGGACTTTCCGCCAAATGATGGTAGTCGGGATGTTTCAGCCATCGCTCGAAATGACCAAATGAATTAAAATTGGCCGACAGCTCGATATGGTTTTCCGCACAAAATTTTTGCAAATCCACAATTTCTTTCGCTGTCAATGCATCCGCCTCACCCCAAACCTTTTCGTGGCCGCGAAAGGCAAACGTATGCTCGGTGTAGAGTTGCAGATGGTTATATTTCAACTCCGCCAGACTGCGCACCAAATTACGCAATGCACCGGGCTCGGGCACTTTGCCGCGGCTAATATCGAGCATAAAGCCCCTCACCGGAAAATCCGGCGCGTCTTCAATGCGCAAACAGGGCAAAGCGTCCCCGCACTGCTTCCGCAATTGGTCCAAAGTGCGCAGCCCATACTCCACTCCTGCGGCACTACCACCGGTAACTGAAGTCTGCCGCGTGGTTATTTCCAATTCGTAAGCCTCTGGCGCCATTCCGGGATTTACTGTCGTGCGGATTTTAGGCTGGCCGTCACGTATGCGCTGCACGCCCGACGTTCGCACGACCAATTTGGGCGGCGGCCACAAAATAAATTTATCTGTAGAGGCAGGCTTGCTCATGGCTTGGTTTTCTCACTTCTTTCGCCCGAAAACAAGAACTGCTGCGCCAATCCCGCCAGTCGGCCAAAGTGGGCCCGGCCAAATTGCGCCACCTGCACCGGGCGCCAGCCATGCAGCCCATACCGTTCGGCCATGGCTTGCAATATCCAGGTGTCCACGGGAAACGCCTCGTAGTTTGCCGCCCCAAAGAGCAGGACACAATCCGCTATCTTCGGGCCCACTCCCGGCAGTGTGGCCAGCCAGTCATGCGTCTCCTTATACGCGTTCTTCTGCACAAAATTTTCCCAGGTCGGCTCCGCCTGCAACCGCAACGCTGTTTGTCTGATAAAATTTGCGCGGTAACCCAGTCCGCATCCTAGCAGATCTTTCTCGGATATTTCTGCCAGCCGTGGCCAGGTCGGCAGCGCATTAATCTCATTCCAAATTGGCTCACCAAAACGCGCCGCCATCTTTTCGCAAATTTGCGCAATATGCGGAATCTGCTTTGCACTGCTGCATAAAAAGGCCAGGAGCGTTTCGCCCAGCGGTTGGCGCAACAATCGCAAACCCGGCCATTCGCGCCGCCGCTGCGCCAGCATCGCATCCGTGCGCCAGGGCAATTCGTCAGCCAGTTGGTCGAAATCTACATCTGTGGCAAAATAATCGTCAACCGCTGGAGCCACTCGCGCGGCCAACCCCACCGGACTGCTCCATTCCAGCCGTCCAGTTTTACCCACGCGCACTCGTGCGACATAATCCGCCCACACCCCTTGCCAGACTCCTTCTTCATCCGGCACAGCCTTCCAGCGAAAAGCTTGGCCACCTCGCAAAGTCTCCGCCAACCCGCTTGGAGTAATCGCTAGCGGCCTCGCCGTCGCTTGCCATCTTTGCCAATCGGCGAATCGTGCATGCACTGACTGCTCCAAAATCTTTTTCACGGTCCGCACGTTGCCATTCGCCTGTTTACGGGCTCGTTGCCACAGATGCGGCCGTCGTAGTCGTTGGCATTGGTTCAGCTTTATCCGGCAGGCCCCACAAGAAGCTTTGCCGCGCTGCCAACACCTTGCCCATCGCATCTTGCAGCGTAAGTTTGTAGGCAATTATCGTGGCCTCCCTATCCGGCCAATCCGATCCGGTAACGCCTACGCAAATCTCTGGCAAGGTACCTGTCGCCGTGGAAAAGACAAATTTCGCATGGCGCACTGCTGGAAAGTCACTGCGGATATAATCCAGCTCCGCCTGTGTACCGACAGGTAACGTCGTGCCCGGATGCCAGGCGAGGCTGACGATAAAATAATAACCGGCCCGATCTTTCTGATCCGTTCGCTCGACCACCCGGCCACTTTTATTTTCCACTCCGGTAAAGTACTCCGAAATTCGTCGAAAATTCGCCGCCGCCATGTAATGGTGGTCGATATGCTTAATTTCCACCCCTGGCGAACTGACGTCTGTCGGCCCGCTGGTGGCGCTGGCGGGCGGAGTCGAGCAGCCTCCGAGTAGCGTCAAGCCGGTGGCCAGCAACGCTGTAGCCCAGACCCGTGCTGGCGGGAGGCTGCGCATGGTGCAAGGGCCGGGAGCGCCCGCCCGGTCAGGACTTCGCCTTCTTGGAGGACTTGGCGGCCTTGGCCGCAGTGGCGGCGGCCCGGGCTGCCGCATTGCGGCGTTTGACGTAAGCGGCGCGGCGCTTGCGTTTAATTTCTTTGTTGTACTGTTTGCTCATACGTAAAAGGGGAACTCTTGGGTAACGTGGATGCCCCACCGGGTCAAGGGTGCAAATCAGGCTACTCGTCGTACTCCGCCCACGAGCTACTGGTTTCCCACACGCGCACCCTCGCCAGCCGCAGGGCAACCGCGATGGGATATTTCGCATCGCTGCTCGCGGCATAGGCGGCCAGGCGTTTTTTAGCTTCCACAAAAATAGTTCGCGCCATGACTTCCGTGGTGGGGTCCTCACCCACAAAGGCGATGATTTGCGTGCCATACGCCGCCTTGAGCTGGGCAAAATTCGGGTCCTGCGTATTCACACACATCGCGTGGTCGAAACTCTGCAAATAATCCCCCAGCGCATCCTTGAGCGCCTTGAAGTCGCACACCATTTCATGCTGGTCCAGCGAATCAGCCTCCAGCACCACCTCCACCTTGCGCGAATGCCCATGCGGGTATTTGCACAAGTCCGGGTGCTTCGAGAGCATGTGGCCGCTCTCAATTTCAAAAATTTTGCAGATGCGATAAGGCATGAATTTAAAAATGGACTTTAGGTCCCGCGCCGGCTGCCAAACAACTCGATATGCAGCCGGTGGCAGTAGCGGTAACCATGGCGCCGGCAGAGCTCGACCAGTGTTGCTTCGCGGGCGCGAATGGCTTCCATCGTAATACCCTCCGGCATGAGCAGGACTTTTTCTGGCGGAATTTTCCCGCCCAATTCGCCTAAAAGCAATTGTATTTCGTCGAGGTCACTAGCCCCCGCCACCACAAACTTCAGTTGAAAGGCGCAGTGCTCCAGCCATTCACGTACGACTGCCGGCTGCCAGCGCAGTTTTTCATGCTTCCCATGCCAGCCCTCAAACAATTCCGCGCTCGGCGAGGAGTTTTTCAGCTTGGGGCTAATCGACGCCAGGTCACAAGCAATGCCCATCGGAGAAACCGTTCCAGCCGTTTCGATGGTAATGTGCTTGCCCTTATCCCGCAGCGCCGCCGCCAACTCGCGAATGCCCTTCGCGACCATCGGCTCCCCGCCGGTGAGCACGACGTACCGTGTGGGATGCTTTTCCACCTCCTCCAAAATTTCCGCCAATGACATCTCCTTGCCCTCGGGGTTCCAGGATGCATAGGGCGTATCGCACCAGTCGCAGCGCAAGTTGCACCCCGACGTCCGCACAAACACCGACGGCGTTCCCGTGAGTTCGCCTTCGCCTTGCAGCGAATAAAATATTTCTGCGATAAACATTAGGGCTTTACTGGCTGAGCTTCCGGCCTTGGCGGCAATGGCGGAGTGCTGGCATAAACAGTCGGGTCAGGTTGTTTCGCCCGGATAAACGCCTCGCGGCGTTCGACACACGTGCCGCAAGTGCCACATTGCACGCCGCCGCCTTTGTAGCATGACCAGGTTTTGGAAAAGTCCACGCCCAGCTCGCCGCCGCGTTCCACAATCTGCGTTTTGGTTAAGTGGATGAATGGGCGCAAAAGCTGGATGCCCACATACGTGCCTGCTTGAATAGCGGCATTCATCGCCACCATAAACTCCTCGCGGCAGTCCGGGTAAATCGCGTGGTCGCCCGCATGCGCCGCGATGACCACCCCCTCGGCCCGCATTGATTCCGCATAGCCCGCCGCGATGGACAGCATGATGCCATTGCGAAAAGGCACCACCGTTTGCTTCATCGTCTGCTCTTCATAATGGCCATCGGGAACCGAGCCGCCAAATTTCATCAGTGAGGACTTAATCAACCGCGGCATGAAATCCAGCGCAACCACCCGATGTGGAATTTTCAATTGCTCGCAATGCCACTTCGCAAACGGAATTTCGCGCTCATTGTGTTTCGAACCGTAGTTGAAACTCAGCGCGCCAATGACCTCATGCTTCGCATGGGTCTCATAAAGAACGGCGGTCGAATCCATCCCGCCGCTCGCCAGAACAACAACTTTCATGGTCAACCTTTCGGTGCGGCCACCGCCGCACCCACTCGCGGGTATTCAACCACCACGGACAGGCCCAGCCCGCCGCGCGGCGCAAATTGGCCCGTGATTTTTAAAATTCGCGGTCGGCACGCCCGCACCAAATCATCATGGATGCGGTTGACAACTTGTTCGTTAAAAGCGGGCTCGTTTCGAAAAGAATTGAGGTAAAATTTCAGCGCCTTGGTTTCGAGACACTTCTTGCCGGGCACATAGTCGATCGTGATGTGCGCAAAATCCGGCTGGCCGGTCACTGGACACAGCGAAGTGAAGTCCGGGCAATCGAGCCGAATCCAATATTTGCGCTGCGGGTGCGGGTTGGGAAACGTTTCCAACCGCGCGCGATCCGGCGACGTGGGCATGGATTTTTCCGAATGGCCGAGCAGCGTCAGTCCAGGAATTTTTTGGCGCGATCGTTTCATGTTCAAATACAATTTTCGGAAGATGCTTCTAACATTACCCCGCCTTGTGCGCAAGCCCGCCGTCCGGGGATTCTTCAATTGGGATAAAGCCACCACTGCTGTGTCCATTTTTGGAAAGCGGCATCTTCGGCATTCCATTTTTTGAAAAAGAAATCCACATTGGCTTTCCCGCCGTGCGCTTTGATTTCCTGCAGCCACTCCGTCGAACCAATGGTAATCTCAAAAGTGCGCTCTTCCACGCTGTTGAGCTTCGCATAGGGGTTGCCATGCGCTGCCCACGCGACATCGAGCTTCATCATTTCAAATCCCAGTTTCGTTGGCTCCACGGCATTCCAGCTTGTGATGTTAACGTAAACTCCTTCATGGTCGCCTTTCGCATCCCGGTACACCCGGTCTTCAAAATGCAATCCAGTCAACCCCAGCCCGTTCATTACTGCCGCTAACTCTGCTGGTTTGCGTCCGGGATAATTCAGGAGACGAAACGGATACTGCGAACCCACCCCAAACTCAACGAACCCAACTTTCTCAATTGGCCGGCTTAGCCCGGTCATGCTGTAGCCAAATGCTGCGTCCGCGGTTGGAATATTCGGCGAAGTTGGAATCCATTTTAGCCCCGTGTCGGCCCATAACATTGAACGCCGCCAGCCGCGCATCGGCACGACGATTAGTTTTCCTCGTCTCCGCACCGAATCGTTGTCCGGATCCAGCCAGCCCGGTGTGTCCTTGGCGATTCGCGCCAGTTCGCCTATCGTCAGCCCAAAGACATATGGCATCGGATATTCGCCAATATAGCTCTCCAATTTTGTTTCCAAAATCGGACCGCCGACTTTCAATCCGCCGAGCGGATTCGGTCGGTCCAGCACCACCACTGTTTTGCCCTGCTCAAAACACGCTTCCATGGTTAGCCGAAGGCAGCTGATAAAAGTATACGAACGTGTGCCGAGGTCCTGTAAATCCACCACCATGATATCGATGTTCTTGAGCCATTCCGTCGGCGCGTTCTTCGTTTTTCCAAATAGGGGGTAAACAGTCAGTCCCGAGTTCTTGTCGGTCGTGATGGGAAAATCCATACTTGCCAGCACCTTGCCGTCCAAACCGTGTTCCGGCGCAAACAACGCGACCAGCTTCACTCCCGGCGCATGACGCAAGATTTCAATCGTACTCACCCCGTCGCGATTCACGCCTGCCGCATGGGTGAGCAACCCCACCCGCTGCCCTTGTAAAACTGAAAACTTTTGTTCGGCCAGCACATCAATTCCCAAATACACGCGCCCACCTTCGGCTGGCTTTGGCGAAGGCACTGGCAAAGGAGAAGGCTTCGGTAGTGGCACCACCGGCCTGGGCGCATAAACCAAGGGTGGGGTCATTGGCGGCCTTACCACGCCCGACATGCCCGGTGTTTCTGGATTCGACATTCCTGAACCAAAACATCCTCCAGCTAAAATCGCCAGGGTCAGGCCTGCCAGCAACGGCAGCAGGCGCAATAAATTGTTAGTCAGCGCGCGGGACGGTGTTTCCATGGGGTGGGGTAGCGGCTGGCGCAGGCCCTTCCCTTACTTGACCATTTTGCCCAACGCAATCCCTTCCCGCCAATTACTTAACAAACCAGGCTGGCAAAATCCGTAAAGCTCGCATCAAACCCGTTCGGCTGGCCCTTGCAGACCACCGCCACGGCATCGTGCGAGTGCAGCGACTCGAGGTGCGCGCAGGCTATTTGAAAATCGCGAATGCGGCTGTCGGCATCAAAACGCTCGTAGAGCAAGCGCGCTGCGTCCTCGACGAATTTTTGAAATGCGCCGTTGAGTTCGGCAAATGCCTGCTCGTCTTCGCGGCGCACCAGCACCTGCGTCTCGGTATGCAGTGCCGCCAGGCAATGCGCGTGCAGATCCTCAATCGTTACCGACGCACCCGGCTGTATATCGACACTCACCCTCGCCTTGCTGCGCTGTGAATGCGGAATGCCGTAGATATGGCGGCTATCCCGTGCGTGCTCGGTCAGTTCCGCCGAACATGGGCAAGCCGAGGAATATACAAAATCAAAATGAATGACCTTGCGGAACCAGTTGAGATCGCAAATGGAGCCTTCGTAGACCACCTGGTAGTACTGGAAGCCGCTCAAACCGCTGCGCAGGCTGGGGCGCAACAGGGGATAGTTAAGGGCCAGGCGCAGGCGCGCGCGTGTGCACTGCATTTCCTGTTTGTACCGCAGCAAAATTTCCTCCAGCAACTCGGGCGTGAAGACCCGGTCCTTGAATTCATAAAACACGCGCATCAAGCGGGACATGTTGATGCCCTTTTGCTCAGCGGATACCGATACCGTGCCAGTGACGGTTGTTTCCAGCGAAATCTGCTTGTTCTCCGCCGTCAAAAATTGCAATGGCAGGCGGAACCCTGAAATGCCGACCTGTAAAATCGGCACCTGGGCTCCCTGGATTTCCACCACGGGTCCATTTTGCACGTCCGGCAGGCTGGCGCGGTAATCCGGCGTCACCCGGAACTGGGTGTCGTATTTGCGCTGCAAGGCCGGCTGCGTGGCATCGGGGCCGGAACCGGCAGAAGAGGTAGGTTTGTTGCTCATGATAAAAACAACGGACGAAGGGTATCCAATATACAGATTCACCGGGTAACTGTCAAACGTTAGCCGGTTGCCTTTTACTGCGCCCTGAAGCCACCCAGAATCATTACCGTATGACCGGTAAATGGTTATACCCTATACTTACTTCAAAGCCTCGGCAAATGCTGCCTCAATTTGTTCATACGGCTCCGCCCCGGCCGATACCCGTATCAACGCCAGATCGAGGCCAAGTCCCGCTAACTTTGCGCGGCCTTCCGGCGTACTGACCAAATCGTAGTGCGCCAGGTACATAAATGGGCATAACAGCGTGAAATTGACCCCAAAGCTGGGCCCCTTGACCACTTGCACGCGGTCATAAAAACTCGCCAGATCGCCGCGCGGCACGAAGCTAAACACGCTCGCATTCAGCCCCGGTCGGCGGGCCAATCGCGCAAAACTCTTTTTGACTTCAGCGCTGCCAGTCCAATGCACCGACTTTACTGCCGGGTGTTTTTCCAAATATTGCGCGAGTTTGGTGGCGTTGGCCGTGGCCTTTTCGATCAACGGCGCATAGCCGTCAATTTCCGCCGCCATGCGTCGCAGATCACGCGGATAGTGCGGCGCTAGATTTGCGGCCACCATCGGGCGCAATTCCGATACCCATTTTGAAGCCGGGTTAAATACCACCGCCCCACCCATGACATCCCCAAGGTTACTCGCAAATTTAGTCAGGCTGTTTACCGCCACATCGCAATGGGGCAGCACATCGACCACGCGTGGGCTGGCCAGCGTCGGGTCTGCGACCAATACCGCGCCATACTTTTGGCATAATGCGTACAAAGCCGGCAAATCCACCGCCTGTAATAATGGATTGGTCGGGAATTCCGCAACCACGCCGGCCAGTTCTGCGCCATGTTTTTCGAAAAACTTCTCCAGCCCGGCCAAATCATTCGCATCCGGCCAAAAATGGAACGGCTCATTTGGCCCCAGGAATTTCTTTAAAATCTCCGTCGTATCTACGTATTGCCAGCCAATCTGCAGCCAGCGCCGCCGTTGATGGTGGTGGACTTGGACTTCGCAGATGGCCTGAAATACCTCAAAAAATGCCGTCATGCCCGAACCGGTCAGCAAAATGGACGCGGGATTATCCACTCCATAGGCATGCGCCAGATTGGTCTGAATTTTTGTCACCGGATCTCCGGTAAACGGCGCTTCCACAAAGCGCGTCGTCAATGCGCCCACCGTCAGCAAAATATCTTCCGCCTGTCGTGAACTGATGGCTGCGCCGACATGTTGATGAAACGCCTTGGCGCGCGCCACCGGCTCCGCAAATTTGGGAAAATCCACCGCCCATACCCCGCGCCAGGTTTGGGGTGCCGCCGCCACCTGGCCAATATATTTGGCCATGCCCGCCGCCAGCCGCTTGGTCTGCACCAGCCTCACTTCGCGGTTGGTCAGGCCCAGCTCGCGCTTGGCAAATTCCTGGGCCTGCGCTACCAGCGGATTTATTAAAAACCGCGGATACCCCACGCGCATCGCTGCCACGACCTCCGGACGCCGCTCTTCGTAGCCGATGACGTCCGCCAGCTTGGGTATGCTGCACAGCACCGCATGTGGTGAATCCGGCACCGGTTGTCCAAAAGGAATGTCGCGAAAGGCGGTCATGAATGGGTCAGGAAACGTTGGAACAGGGTATCTTGCCGGAAATTTTCCTGCAAGTCAGCGCTGAACCTTCAGGATATAATTTACCCCAAACAGCGCACGGCCAGGTCCCGCATCACAGCTTCCTCTTCCGCCGTGCCACGCTGGAGCAATTGCTCGAAGGCCACGAGAAAGGCCGTCTGGAAATCAATCAGTCGCTTCAATGGCAGCGCTTTGGCCTTTTCGCCAAGTTTGCCAAGGTACCAGATATTTTGCGTGAACAGGTTGAAGGTCGATTTGTCACTGAGCCCGCCAAAATGCCGAGCATAGGTCTGGCGGGCCGCTTCAAATGAGCCTTGATCCAACCCGCGATAGCCCAGTCGCAATTCGCCGCTATCCAGAAGCACCCGTAGTTGAATCATCAGTCGGTTACGTCCTTGCAAATTCGACAACAAGGGCCGCGCCGAATTCCCTGCAAAAAAGTACCGCTTCAGCGCGTCCAGCGTCCAGGCGAGATCCAGCGAGAAAAACGCTTCCGCTGGCTCAAAAAAATCGCCCTCGCCAAAATCCGGCACCAGTTCGCGGATAAGCTTCTCCGTGATTACTTCGCCCGGCGTTCCCAAATACGTCGCCAGCTTGCGCGTCTCCTCGAGCGCCAGCCGCGTATGGCCGTTGACTTTGCCTGCGAGGATTTCCAACGCCCCCGGGGCAAACGACACTCCCATATTTTTGGCCTCCTGTTGCGCCAGCCCGACCAGCACTTCACCGCTGCCTTCGCCGCCGAGAAATTCATACTCGCCGCTTTTTTGCATCCATTTGAACTCGCTGCGTCGGCGGTCCACCGGGCAGGCGGTTATCAACACCGCGACTGACGCCGGGTCGATACTTTCCAGCAGTGCTTGCAAATCCGTCACCAGTGCCTTCGCGCCCTCGGAGCGTCCCGTCACCGTGTCGGCGATAAAGTTCACGTCTTTCAGCCACACCGCTTTGCGGTCGCCAAACAGCGAAAGCGTCTGCACCGACGAACGAAAACGCGTAACCACGGCTTCGAGTTCGGTCAAATTTTGCACCGCTGCCTCAATCACTTCTCTTGAAAATTCATCCGTCAATCCTGCGGTCATTTCCGCAAAACGCTCACGTCCGCGCTTCGCGACGAGGAAATCGTCGTCGCCGCAGATAAAGGCAAAGGCCTTGGTCACCGTGGGCATAGGCAATGAACGATGCAGATTTAGGCACCGTGTGGCAAGCGTGCCAGTGCGCCTCTTAACGGTGTGGTGCCGTGCGCTTGCCTGCTTCCGCCAGCGTCAGCAACAAATCGTTGCGGGTAAGGGTGCCCGCCAGTTCACCCGTCCCGGCGCGCACCACCGGCAGCTCGTGTTCGTGCTCATGGGTGAAAAGTACCAGCGCCTCCGGCAGCGGCATGCGCGTGTCCAGCGTCGGCGGATTATCATGGGCAATGTCACCGGCAATAAATGCGCCAGCCAGCGCCCGGCTGTGCAGATGCTCGGCCAGATCCTCCAAACGCACCACTCCCAACAACCGGCGGTCCGCCCCAATCACGTATTGGCGGTCCAACCCACCGGACAGGAATTGTCGCGCAACTTCGCCAAAGCCCGCCTGTGGCCCAATGGTCTGCGGTTCCGTCTGCATAATGTCTGCCACGGTGAGTGTTTCGAGCGGGCGATTGAAAATGTCGTACGCATCCGGCGTGCCGTGGTGGTAGAGCGAATGCATCCGAAACCCGCGAAACGTGTAATAGCCAATGACGCTCGCCAACATCAACGGAATCATAATTTCGTAGCTCAACGTCATTTCGAAAATCATTAAGATGGACATGAACGGCGCCTGGGTTGCCGCCGCCAGCACCGCGCCCATGCCCACCGTGGCAAAGCCTGCCTGGTCAATGCGCAAGTCGGGAAAGGCCATCGCAAATGCCTGCCAGCACAACGACCCCGTGCACGCACCAACCACCAGCGTCGGTGTAAACACTCCGCCCACCGCCCCCGACCCGAACGCCGCCGAGGTCGCCACCATGCGCGCCAACAAAATCACCAGCACCGCCTGCCATAACCATTCGCCCGGCCCCGTCACCGTTTCCCCATGCAAAAGAGACTTCAACGCATCGTAGCCGTTGCCCGTGACCTCCGGATTCGCCAAAGCAATCAACCCAACTAATAAACCGCCCAGCGCAAGCTTAACGGCCAACGGTACTGATATTTTGCGAAACCATTTTTTGAACTGTTCCAGCATGGCCAGAAACAAGGCGGCCATGAGTCCGCAGGCGACACCCACCACGCAAAAACACCCGAGCTCTGTCCAGTGGGGCAGCGCAAAGTGTTCCAGCCGGTAAAGCGGACTGGCATCCGAAAAAATGTGTACGGTGACGATGCTGGCCACCGAGGCAAAAATCAATGGCCCGAGGCTTTCCATGGCCAAAGAACCCACCGTGATTTCTGACACAAACAGTGCCGCCGCGATCGGTGCATTGTACGCTGCAGCCACCCCCGCCGCCGCCCCGCACGCCACCAACAAGCGTCGTCGCGCGGGCGGCAATTTCCTTACCTGCCCCAAAACTGACGCCGCCAGCGCCGACAATTGCACCAACGGACCTTCCCTGCCGATGGCTGTGCCCGAGGCAATCGACAACATTGACGCCAGAGAACGATAAAGGCTCGAACGCACTGGCAGCTTACCATCGCCCAAGGTTATCGCCTCCATGTATTCGGTGGGCTTTTGCCGGATTAATTTCTGCCCGAGCATCAGCGTCAAACCCGCCAGCAAGCCACCCACCGTCGGGATCGCCACGCGTTGCCACGGCGGCAATTGGGCAAAGGCGGCCAGCCCGCTGCCAGCCCCATCCGTCAACATTTGTGTCAGCACGCGCGTCGCAGCTTTGAATAACAACCCGAGTCCCGCACCCACCACCCCCACGCACGCCGCCATGGCCAGGTTCCACTGCACATCCGTTGGTCGGGCCTTGCGGCGTAACCACAGCCATCCGCGCAAAAGAAAAAACAAATTGCCTTCGTTCATGACGCCGCGGAGCCCGCCGGCGCTTCATCATTCAATTCGAGAAGCTGGAGAAACTTAGCCGGTTCCCTGACCGTAAGCAACTCTGTGCGCACCTTGGGTAGGCGCAACCGCCGGAGCAATAATTTGCTAAAAGTTAGATAGGCACTTACGTCCTGGCGCGGACAGCCGACCACGACAATCAAGTGGGCCAGTTCGCCTTTGGGTCCAAAAGGGACGCCCTTCGGGCTCCGGGCCACCGCCACGACTCGTTTGGTGACAGCATCGGTGCGGGCGTGGGGTAGCGCTACGCCATCGCCCACATAAGTCGTCAACACTGCCTCGCGGGCCAACATATCAGTCACCAACCGCGCGCCATCCACCACTCCCGGCATTTGCCCCAGAGAACTCGCGAGCTGCCGAATCGCGTCAGCCGCATCCACCGCCGCTAAATCGAGATTCACCAAAACAGCCATATCCCGATAGACAAAGGGTAAATAGCCTCCACGAAAAGGAAAAAGCGCTGCCCAAGACCCTGCCGCTCAAAAATTTACTGTTTTGTCATCAAGCCGCCGTGGGCGCGGTAAATGGCTCATACGCCGGCCGTGGGAAGTTCTGGGTTTTGTACTGCTTGATCATATCCGCCAATTTTGCGGTAATGCCTGCGTAGGCCGGATCTAGTGCCAAATTTTTTAACTGGTGCGGATCGTTGTCCATATCCAGCAGCATCGGACCACCCAGGTCGTATTCCGCGTACCGCCAGCGCTCCACGCGCACGCCCCAGCCAGTCGGCTGGTTGCCGATTTCCTTCCATACCGTATAAGCTGGGTAATTCCACGTGGCTTGCGGATTTTCGAGCAGCGCCGTCATGCTGCGGCCTTCCTGGCCCGTCGGCATCGGCAGCCCGCACAATTCTACAAGCGTCGGATAGATATTCAGGTTTTCGACGATGCGCTTGCAGACCTGGCCGTTTCCTTTGGCCTTGGGCGCCGCAATGAATAATGGAATACGCGCGCCTTCCTCCCACAGCGATCCAGCCTTCGACCACTTGCCCTTCTCGCCCAGTTGGTAACCATGGTCGGCACTAAAACAAATAATCGTTTTCTCGCGCAAGCCCAGCCGGTCCAGTTCGGCTACGACACGGCCAATGTTCCAATCCGCCCACGCAATCGAGGCGTAGTAAGCTTGGATCACCTGCTTGGCCTGCTCGGGCGTCGAATCTCGACCGATAAACAAATCCGCATTGCGCGGGCGCAAACACCCTTCGGGAAAGCCTTCCGGCAATGTACGACGGGCCGCGTAGTCCACCGGCAGTTGGACTTTGTCCACCGGGATCATGTCGAAAAACCTTTGCGGAGCCGTCGGCGGGCTGTGCGGCTTCACAAATCCGCAGCCGATAAAGAACGGCTGGTCCTTGTACTTGCGCAAATATTCAATCACGCGGTCCGCCGTCGCGTAATCCCCATGTCCTTCGCCATTGCCCTTCAGTACAAGAATTTCGTCGGAATAGCGCTGCTGCGTTTTCCCCGCACTGGAAGATATTCGGCGATTATAGCTGGCGTCATCTTCACCACTTGCTTGCGCAGCATCCGCCGCCCCCGGCGCAACTTGGCCATAAACCCCGGCATGCGGATTGATAATTGGTATATCCATCGCCTGCCCGTCAGAGGTGCCGCCTGTCTCCCCGCCTACATTCCACGAAGGTCCGTCATCAAAATGGAAAATCTTTCCCGCCCGCGCGGTAACATACCCATTTTGCATGAAGTATCTTGGCAGCGCAACCAGCTCTGGGTGCGTATTGCCGAAATACGTGGAATTGTCCATGACCCCCGTGTTGATAACTTGGCGTCCGGTGAGCATTGCCGTGCGTGACGGATTGCAGAGCGGAAATGGGCAATAACCGCGCTCAAACATCACTCCGGCTTTGCCCAGCGCAGTCAGATTGGGTGCAGCCACCAGTGGGTTGCCGTAACAATTCAACTCTGGCCGCATGTCGTCCGACATGATGAACAGCACATTGAGTTTGTTTGCCATGGCCGTTTTAGAGACCGTCACCACCGCCGGTGCATCGGCTGCGGTAAGGTTGGCAAATCGCGAAAACGCCGTGGTAACTCCGAGGGCTGCAGCCCCCTTGAGTATTTCACGACGCGTTGGGTTTTTGGGGCGATGGGGCATGGTGATGACCTCCTTAGGGGGTGGGTTATTATTTGCCCGAAGAAAATGGCGGTCAATGGATTATTCATGCAGCCACATTTTAGGCTTTTGGCCCTGCC
>Ga0206965_10124_pt1 | contig 23646 bp, 20 predicted proteins | sample Alteio_BWOrgHeat_26_FD_152973 | JGI IMG/M metagenome (GOLD analysis project Ga0206965, IMG submission 152973) | Enriched cells from forest soil in Barre Woods Harvard Forest LTER site, Petersham, Massachusetts, United States -... | ecosystem: Environmental > Terrestrial > Soil > Temperate forest >...
TTTATTGTACGGCGTACCGGGGGCAGTATAGGTACCCTGTGTAATATAATAATACCCCATAAACTGAGTGCTGGGATTTAAAGAAGGAGGAGTACAGGTAAAATCTACTTCAGATATATCAGTGCCGCCTTGAAGATTTTGTACCTCAAACACATATTCATCTATATCACCAACATTATAAAAGATAGGAAGGCCACCATTATTATTTACGTTGGTAATTTTAAGATTAGGAGGGCCAACACTCCATGCAGTAAACAGACTAGGAGACTCTGTTATGCAGCTGTTTGGTAATGCTGCGGTTATTGTGTTGGCAGCCGCCGTGTAGGTATTACATGCCTGCGTTTGAACAGTTATATAAATAGTAGCGGTTTGACCTGCGCCCAGATTTGCAATATTAAATACGGGTGCTGAGCTTGGTAAAGTACTGATTAATGTTGCCCCTGTTAAGCCAGTGCATGATAAGCCATTTTGCAGGTTAATAGTAAAATTATCTGTTATAGCAGATGCATTCTCGTTAGTAATGTTATATGTAAATGTATACGCGCTACATGTATATAGTTGACCTTGTACTGGTGAACCATTATACGATACACTTTCGGTTGCAATATAGTTATATGTGCATTGAGCAAATGCATTATAACAAACAGAAAAGAAGAAGACAATAATAATAAGTGTCTTGCTGCAAAATTTGGTTGTGAAGTTGATGAGGTTCATGAGGAGTGGTGTTTAAATTTATATTTGATTAAGTCGTTAATTTCTAATGGCTAAAGTATTCTATGCAAACAAAACAGACGTTACCGTTAATTACGTTTTTATCACATTTGTGTAAAACGCATTGTGGGAAATAGCTAAAAAAGTTAAGCGAAAAGGTTTAGACGGAAGACCAACACTGGTAAAAAGGGTGGTAGGCATTGAATAGGACTTAGTGGTTAATTATTAAATAATTACGGCAAATATATAAAATTCAACTCACTCATCACTTTTTTTGAAAAACTTATTGGTTGAAAATAAAATATTTGAAATGCTGTATGAATAAACAATCAACTCAATGCTATAAGAACTTATTGAGTACGGACTGTTTACTGATTGTACCAATACTTTTCTAGAACACTACCAAATAAAATAATAAAATTGATTATTCCTTTCTAACTTTCATAAAAATTGAGGCAATATATTATTTTATATTTATCTGTTCTCAGATTGCTTTGACCCCAAAATTATATTCATTCATACTCTCCAACTCGAACCTCTCTAAAATGTATTAATTAAAGATGCATATAGGATGCCTACTATACGAGGTGAGGCAAAGGTGAGGCGATTTATAAACCTGGTATTTGCACAAAAAGGGGATATTTTCGAATTTAGTACTTTGGCTACATCTAATAATTCAGTTTCATGAGCAATCTATATAATACACAAAGGAAACTTGCAGAAGGAATTTCAGGATGGCTAATATTTGAATTTCATTGCATGCGTGGCGACCTTTTTAGTGAGAAATACCTTGCAACGCCAACTGGTCAAATTCTAACTTCTTTGTTTGATGGACGAGTAAAAGCTGAACAAAATCATCCAAGCCTCATTAAAAAGGCAAAAACAGTTGGTCGTCCTGCACAAATTGATTTTGTCGCACTTGATGAAAATGGTAATTGGGATATAGCCATTGAAACAAAATGGATAACTAGATCACCAATAACATTGACCCAAATTATTTGGGATCTTATTAGACTTGAACTACTATTACATAATAAAAAATGTAATAAATGCTATTTTGTTATTTCTGGATTTAATAAAAAATTTGATATACTTCGTTCAACTCATTTCCATCCAGACAGTGCGAATCCTAAATTAATTACGGAGAGAAAGAACGTCACTATTAAAATGAATCTAAAAAAATTGCCCGCTACCGTAAAAGGTGGGATAAATAAAAGATTAGCGAAGTATGAATCATTGAAAATTCCAACTGCGTTATATTTTAGCATCCCCCACTCTTACCCATCCACTTCTATCAATATGACATTCAAAACAATCGTGTGGGAGGTGAAATATAATAAAAAACAACAACGAATCCAGATGTTATAACTGTGATTAAATAAGGAAAACGTAAATTGTGTTTATCTGACCATCCTAAATTGGTGGCAACCCTAGTTCTTTAAGAAACCCATTAGGGTAATCCCCTGAATCCCTTCTTTTGTCCAGGGCTAAGTAGAATATTACAGAAAAGGAGTCTGTTCTCATAGGTTGTTATGAACCCGGAATCGTATATCGATATTAGAGTTCTTTTGCCAAAGATATACAAAATCACCAAGGTGAGGCAAGTGGGTTTAGGTGAGGCAAAAGTGAGGCATTTGGCAAAAGGAATCGAAGGGAATCGAACCCTCCTGAAAACAAAAACCCCTATTTATAGGGGTTTGAAGGCATATGAAGAATTATGAAAGTGTGCGAAACGAACCTAGTGGCTCCGATAGGAATCGAACCTATATCAAAAGTTTAGGAAACTTCTATTCTATCCATTGAACTACGGCGCCAGTTTCTATTTTACTATTCCTCCATTCGCGGTATTTAATTTTGTCGGAGACACGAAAACAAGGCTTCCATCAGGCTCTTCTGCCATCAATATCATACCCTGCGATTCTATCCCTCTTAATTTTCTGGGTGCAAGATTAACCAATATACAAACCTGCTGCCCTATAATTTTGTCTGCTTCATAATATTTAGCTATTCCTGATACTACGGTCCTCATATCTATTCCAGTATCCACCGTTAACTTTAATAATTTATCCGCCCCTGTCACTTTCTCAGCGCTTTTTATTGTTCCCACACGAATATCTACCTTATCAAAGTCTTCAAACGTTACGGTATTTTTCTGAGGTATCACACTGGCAGCTTGCAAATTTACAGTTATACTTTTATGTAGCTTCTCTACTTGTTTCTCTATTTGTTCATCTTCTATTCTGTCGAACAACATAAAAGATTCAGCCAGCTTATGATTATCACTCAGCAGATGAATATTTCCCGCTGCGTCCCAGCTTAATGGCTGCATGTTCAATAGAGTACAAAGTTTATCTGCTGTAAAGGGCATAAAAGGCTTCATTAGTACAGATAGATTAGCACATATCTGTAATGAAACATTCAACACTGTTTGCACACGCTTCGGATTAAGGGTAATTGCTTTCCATGGCTCATTATCCGCAAGATACTTATTGCCCATCCTGGCTAAGTTCATCAATTCGGCCAGCGCTTCTCTAAAGTGAAAAATTTCCAATGCGTCAGCAATTTTTTTAGGGAAACCCTTTATATCTTCCAATACTTGTAGATCGGCTTTGGTATATTCTGCAACAGCCGGTACCTTACCTTCAAAATACTTCCATGTTAGTACATGAGTACGATGCACAAAGTTGCCCAGTATGGCTACCAATTCGTTGTTGTTCTTTGCCTGAAAATCCTTCCAGGTAAAATCATTGTCTTTGGTTTCAGGGGCATTTGCACATAACACATAACGCATAACATCCTGCTTGCCGGGGAAATCCTCCAAATATTCATGCAGCCACACCGCCCAGTTACGCGAGGTAGATATTTTCTGTCCTTCCAGGTTTAAAAATTCGTTGGCAGGAACATTATCAGGTAAAATATATTCCCCATCACACATAAGCACTGCGGGAAAAATAATGCAATGAAATACAATGTTGTCCTTACCAATAAAATGTATAAGCCTTGTTTCCTTATCCTTCCAGTATTTTTCCCAGTCCTTTGTTAATTCTTTTGTAGCGGAAATATATCCTATAGGCGCATCGAACCAAACGTACAACACCTTATTCTCCGCCCCTTTTATAGGGACTTTTACCCCCCAGTCCAGGTCGCGGGTCATAGCCCTCGGGTGCAATCCCTGGTTAAGCCACGATTTACACTGACCAAATACATTCGGTTTCCAATCGCTATGCGAATCAATATACTTTTCGATCTTGGGTTGCAGCTTATCAAGGGGCAGGAACCAGTTCCTGGTCTCTTTTAATACTGGCTTTTCACCAGTCAAGGCTGACACAGGGTTTATTAAATCTGTAGGGCTAAGCGATGTTCCACAACGTTCGCATTGGTCGCCATACGCATTTGGATTTTGGCAATTAGGGCATGTGCCGGTAATATATCTGTCGGCCAAAAATTGGCCCGCCTTTTCATCGTAATACTGTTCGGTAAGCGACTCTTCGAAAATTCCTTTATCGTATAGGTTTTTAAAGATATCTGAAGCGGTTTTATGGTGTACCGGAGAGGATGTACGCGAATAGATGCTGAACGCTATCCCAAATTTTTCAAATGAGCCCTTCATTAGGGCATGGTACTTATCTACTATTTCCTGGGGCGTACATCCCTCTTTCCTTGCCCTGATGGTAATTGGCACTCCATGTTCATCCGAACCGCATATAAAAACAACATCTCTTCCCCTTGATCTTAAGTACCTTACGTATATATCGGCAGGAAGATAACATCCGGCCAGGTGACCAATATGTACAGGACCATTGGCATAAGGCAAAGCGGCGGTTACGGTATGTCGTTTAAATGGGCTCATTTTAAGGGCACGAAGATAAAATTAATATATCCATGAGAGACCAATACATTGTATTTTGAGAAGAATTTTTAGATTTGTAGGGTGAAACGCAATTTTTCGTAGTCTAAATTTATAAAAAAGCCGTCGGAATATAGTATATGGAAGCTGAACTTTTGGAACAACGTTATACGGATGCTTTAAGCCGCTACTCAGGGCCGGGCAAAAAAGTTATAACATCCTACCATGGCCAAATGGATCAGGAACGCATCAGCATGTTATCTTATGCTGCGGAACACCAGCTGGATAATGAAGGCGCAAGAAGAAGCGCCATTAAAAAGATATTCAACATACTTATTGAAATGCTGCAAAATATTCTGTTGCACAGTGCAGCTTCAGAAAAATTTGGCAATCCATTTTACATGGTGTTGGCGCAAAACCTTGATGAATATGTACTTATAACCTCGAACATTGTAAGAAAAGATATAGCAGAAAAAATAAAAATATCTCTTGAGGAGCTTAAAAAGATGAATGAAAAACAACTTAAAACCCACTACATGGAAGTTTTAAGTAACGATCAGTTTTCTATAAAAGGTGGTGCCGGCCTGGGTCTAATTACTATAGCCCTTAAGTGCCATAATCAATTTACCTTCGACGAAGTTCCCATCGACGAACATGTTACTTTATTTACCATGACCGCCTTTATTACAGACAAGTAAGATTATGAAGAAGTTATACATAAAAGAAACGCTGAATAGCCCAAAGGTACTACTGGATCCATCGAAGAAAAGGTATGAGATCACAGGCAAATCATTTCCTGAAAATTCAAGAACTTTTTATCAGCCGGTGCTCGACTGGATTGATGAAGTGCCTATGGAAACAGAAGAAAAAATACAGCTATCGCTCGATTTTGAATATGTTAGTTCATCTTCTGTAATATCACTAAAGCAGATCTTATCAAAAATAAAAGCTCTGTGCGAAAAAGGAGCCAATATACAGGTGCTATGGCACTATGATATGGATGACCCTGATATTAAAGAAATAGGCCAGGAATACAAAAAACTCATCGGTATAGATATACAGATGGTGGAAAAAAAAGCTTAGTCCTTTTTAAGTGCATTAGCCAGTTCCACAAAGTCCTGCCACGATAACTGTTCAGCTCTCTTATCAAAATATTTGCTTTTAACAGGTCGCCCGGCTATAATAGACGAAAGCGCGTTTGACAGTTTTTTTCTTCTTTGGTTAAAGCCTGTCTTTACCACCTGGACAAAGAAATCTTCATTGCAGCCTAAATTCAAATTTGGTTTTCGCACCAGTTTAATAACACCTGAATTAACCGCTGGTGGCGGAATGAAGACAGACGGCGGAACATCAAATAAATACGTTGTTTCAAAATAAGCCTGCACTATAACACTGAGTATTCCATAATCTTTGTTACCGGGCGGTGAGCAAATTCTTTTTGCAACTTCTTTCTGAAACATACCTACTACTTCAATAACCTGCTTGCGGTATTCTATTACCTTAAAAAGTATTTGCGACGATATATTATACGGAAAATTACCAATGACACTAAATGGTTTATTCTCCAAAAAAATATTGAGATCTGAACTAAGAATATCTGCTTCAACTATTCTTTCTTTCAGTTGCGGATACTCCTTCTTTAGGTAGTCTATCGATTCTGTATCTATGTCTATTAGCCACAATCTATCGCTCCATTTATCAATAAGATGTTTGGTAAGGCTACCTGTTCCAGGGCCTATTTCTATTAAAGTATCCTGCGAGTATGAAATGCATTCAGCAATCTTTCTGGCTATGCTTTCATCAGCCAAAAAATGTTGTCCCAAATGCTTTTTAGGCTTTATTGCGCTTTTCATGGAACAAAAGTAAGCCTAAAATTAATGTATCTTAATTCCAGTTCCGGGGCGTGTCCCCAAGCTCCGCAAGGGGCCGGGCTGTCCCGCTTCAAGTCCTCGTCCCGAAGATTCGGGCCTGTGGGCTTTTCGCTTGCATCCCTCACGCGAAACAATTCAACAAAATCGGAATACGTAAATTCTTAATTACTTCCCGTCTTTTCTCGCACAACCGAGCTTAGCCACTTAACCATAAAAAACATGATGGTGGCTGATACTAAGGCCAAAATGAATAGAATGCCAAAATAATTTCCCTTGTTATCGAATTCATCCCAGTAGCTTCCCATCATACCTGATATTTTTCCACCCATGGATACAATTAAAAACCATGCACCCATCATAAGTGCAGTTAAACGGGCAGGAGCAAGCTTTGAAACCATAGATAAACCAATAGGACTAATGAGAAGCTCGGCAACAGTAAAAATTCCGTAGGTGCTTAATAGCCATACCATATTTGCTTTATCGGCATATACATCCATACTTTTTGCGGCTATGTACATGGTAAGTGATGAAAGCCCTGCAATGATCATGCCCATTCCAATTTTAGTCGGGGTATGAGGTTCTTTACCCTTGCGGCGTAAAAAGCCAAACAAGCCGAGAATAATAGGTGTAAATATTACTATGAATATAGGATTAGCCGATTGAAATAGTTCGGGAGAAACAAGGCTTACCGCCTCTCCTTCTTTGGGCCATTCATCTTTAGGCAGGTTTTGAAAGTACGATGGATAATCCTGAACCTGTTGTGTATTGCCTTTTGCATCGAGCACAGCAACAAAGTGTGAATCGATTTTTGTAACGCTGTATTTCTTTAAGGTATCATGCTGTAGCATATCACCGGGAATATATTTTACGGCAGCCTGTGATATATTGCGGTTGGTATATTGATCGGCCCAGATAGTTAGTGCAGTGCTATTCTGATTATATATTACCCAAAAAACTATGGATACGGCAAAGAAGGAAAGTAATGCACCCACACCGCGCTTATCCTCTTTCGATGATTTAAGGTATATACTTATATAGAATATGATAATAGGTAGACAGGCAAGGAAAAAAGCATCGTTGGTAACCGTTTTAAAAAGCGGATGACCTATTACAGAATGTAAATTCCAACCTAATATGCCTGCAAGAATAGCAGGTCCAAATACATAAAGAAATATTTTGCTTAAAGGCATATCTTCCTTTTGGATAGGTTTTTTAATATCCCCTTCCTTTATATGTTTTATTCCTGATATGAACCAGGTGAGCCCTATCAGCATTCCTACACCTGCTGCTGCAAATGCATAGCCCCAACCATATTTATTACGTAAGTACGCCGCTACAAAATTGCAAAAGAAGGCGCCAATATTAATGCCCATATAAAAGATATTGTAAGCAACATCCTTTTTGGGTTTAAGCTCTTCCTTATTATATATATTACCTAACAGGGTACTTATATTGGGTTTAAAAAAACCATTACCTACTATTACTAAACCACAGGAAACAAACATGGCTGTATTCCCTGGTAGCGCAAGCCCAAAATATCCGCATGCCATAAGCACTCCACCCAGGATAATAGCGCGACGGTAGCCCAGGTAACGATCTGCCAAAAGGCCACCCATAAAAGGCGTAAGATATACCAGTGCAATATACGAGCCTACAATATCTGCCGCGGTAGAAGTATCGTAACCTTTGCCGCCATGCAATAAGGAATCAACAAGATATAAGAAGAATATACCTACCATGAGGTAGTAGCCAAAGCGTTCCCACATTTCAGTAAAGAACAAAACATATAAAGCCCTTGGATGTCCCTTTTTTACTTCTGTATTTGCCATAATTTGTTTTTAGGTATGGTCAAATATAGAATTTTATAGCAATTGCAAAATCACCGTTAGGTAGTTATTTGCTGAAGTTTATTCTCTTATTTTCTTTTTTACTTTTGTGTTTTATGGAAAAACTCTCCATTCGCAACCTGGAATTAAATAAACAAATTGATATTGGCTCTGTAACTTTATCCGAGCAGGATATTATAGATTACGCCCTTGCCAACGATCCGCTCGATTTTCATATCAACAAAAAAGCAGCGGAACAAAGTATATTTAGAGGACTCGTGGCAAGCGGCTCGCAAATATTTAATGTGCTGCATAAAACAGGATGGTTACCATTGGTTGGCCACACAGTATTATGCGGACTGGAGGTAAACAACTGGAAATTCTTGCGCCCCGTATATGCTAACCAAACCATAAAAGGAACAGTAACACCCATCTTCATAAAAGAAAATTCGGACAAAAACGTCATTATAGTCTGGAAGTATGAATTTACGGATAGCAAGAATGAACTTGTTCAAACCATGGAAGTAACCATATTGCATAAAAAGTAGTTGCGGTTATGACTAAAGCATTGACTAAAGAGGCATCCATAAAAATTCTTATTACGATTATACTAATGGTTGGCATCATTCTTGGTTGTGGGTATCTTGAAAATTTCTTAAACAGAGATAAAATAAAATCATTTTATGCTCACAGAAAATTAACAATTGGTAAAGTTATCTCTACTGAAATTCGAGGATTTAAGGGGGTTATGGCCTATAATAAGTATAATTTTACTGTTAATGGGAAAATCTATCCTGGCGAATTTAAAACCATTGCCGGCGGAGAACTATTTTTAGGAAAATCTTTTGCTGTAGCCTACGATTCTCTAAATCCTAATGATTTTAATATGATGTTAGTATTTCCTACAGATTACAAGCAATGTAATGTGAAGTTTCCCGACAGCCTTGAATGGGTATTACCATATAGATAATAATAAAAAACTAAATAAAATCCCTAAATTATGACTACAGGAAGAGCAACTTTGAAAGTAAATGACGGAACAAGTATGCAGGTATATACCTCGATGCCCGATGGCAACGGAAAATATCCTGCCGTTATAGTTTTCCAGGAAGCCTTTGGTGTGAATGGTCACATACGTAGCGTAGCCGACCGTATTGCCAAAGAAGGATACATAGTAATAGCTCCGGAACTTTTTCACCGCACCGCGCCTGCAGGTTTTGAAGGCAGCTATACCGATTTTAATGCATTAATGCCACACTTCCAGGGTATAACTTTCGAAGGCCTTGCCGCTGATGCAAAAGCATGTTATGAGTGGTTGCAACAACAACCTAATGTAATCACATCTAAGATTGGGTGCATAGGTTTTTGCCTGGGCGGAAGGGTATCGTTTGTAGCCAATGCTACGCTGCCACTATCTGCAGCTATTTCATATTATGGCGGAAGTACAGCACCTTTAGCTGATAAAGCCAAGGACCTGCATGGACCACATTTGTTCTTCTGGGGCGGATTGGATAAACACATTACTCAGGAACAAATAGATACCGTGATAAACGCGGTAAAAGCAGCCAATAAGCCTTATACCAATGTGGTTATATCTTATGCGGACCATGCATTTAATTGTGATGAAAGACCAAATTATAACAAGCAGGCAGCCAGCGAGGCATGGGCCATGTCGCTTGCCTTTTTAAAGAACAACCTTGGTTAGGACTAATAATTAGCTTAACTTTGAATTATACAAAAGCTCATTTTGAGGGATGAGCCACCAAAAAATTAATTAATGCTTGGTTATCTTAAAAATAAGAAAGCTATTTTCCTGCTTGCCGTGGGAACCGTAATTCTTTTTACAGGCTTTAAATCTCCTGCGCCTAAAATAGCGGAGAGCGTAAGATGGATGAGCTTTAACGAAGCTGTTAAGTTAAACAAGGAACATCCGAAAAAGATATTTATTGATGTATACACACAGTGGTGCGGATGGTGCAAACGAATGGACGCCACAACCTATACCGACCCTGCCGTAGTAAGTTATATGAACAAAAATTTTTATGCGGTTAGGCTGGATGCGGAAACCAGGGACACCTTCCGTTTTGATAATCATATTTTCGTAAATCCTAAAACGGAAAGAGGTTCAGTGAATGAACTTGCTTACTCGCTGTTGGATGGTAAAATGATGTACCCCACCACCGTTTACCTTGATGAAAAATTCAACCGCCTGTCTGTGGCACCCGGTTATCTTGATGTGGACGATTTGAAGCCTGTACTGATCTACTTCGCAGAAAATAAGTACAAGACTCAAACTTACGATGACTATAAAAAGTCGTTAGAAGTAGCGCAGACTAAAACGGCCAACTAAGCTTATTTATTAAAAAGTATTTGCACGTCCAGCGCGCTATCGGGCAACGAAGTTGAATAGACCAGAGTACCGGATGAAATACCGCAATTATATTCCTGCACCGTTTTATTTGATGTAACTATTAATTGGTTATTTACCGCGTCATACTTCATGTGGCTGGCATTAACCCCACTTATATAGGTTAAAAAGTTAACAGGGTTGTAGGTATACTGGTATATCGTGCTGTTATTAAATCCCAATAAATATTGGTTTGAATTTAATTGGACCACCGAAAGCAATTTTGCACTGGGCAAGCTATACGGAGCATAGAAAATATTACCCGATACGTTATAATCTTCCATATATGGGCCACCGGATGTCTGGTTACCAAAAACAAACACATCATTATTATCCATACCATACATAGCAATAACCGGTCCCAGAAGAACAATTTGCTGGTAACCCATTCCTGATGATGCAAAATATAGTACAAGATTTTCTGCGCTTGAGGATAGGTTTTTCTCTTCTGCAAAAATGTAATTGTTCCATACAAACGTTTTAATAGGATAGTACTGAGTACCGGTGCTAACCGATAATTGAACAGCACCTTGATGGTTGTAGTATTTAATATACCCGCCGTAAAGAGAGAGATAAGCGGCATCGCCATAACTATAAACATTCGTAAAATATGGAGTGGGTGAATCAATACCCGGTACCTGCCATAGTGTTCCGTTGGAAGGAAATGCAAGAGCATTTACACTACCGGTATCAAAAGCAGCTATGTATACCTGCTGGTAATATGAGCTTACATCCGAAGCCGAAAAATTACCTTGTATCAGCGGGCCGGAAGACAGATGGAAAAGAGAATCGATTTGCCATACCTGCACACTGCCGGCATTCCTGGTAAACGCGTATACCGTAACTCTTTTGGTGGGCACCGCGTTTACATATACCTTTTGGTAAGCACTGAAAGAATTGGTACCGTTAGATGCTGTTACCGTTATATAATATTGTCCGCTTGCCAAATGAATGTCACTCAAGATATAGGGCCAGTTAAAAGTCATGCTATTGCTGGTAATATTAACCGTAACCGCACCAAGAACTTGCACAGACTGGTCGTTGGTAAGAGATATGTTTACAGACTTCAATCCATCCGCGTCACTCACATGCGCCTGCACTATAATAGTATCGAAAACATTGAACGTTTGCAATCCTACCGGTGCAATAATCTGTACCGAAGGGGTATCCAGGGTAGTATCTTTTTTACATGCGAAAAATAATCCACAAAGAGTGAAAAAAAATATTCTTTTTATGATTCCCATAGTTTAAATTTACGAATTATCCACCAGATATTGGCCTTATCCAATTTTGCAAAAAATTATTTTACAATTGTTCATAAAATTATCACCCCAACCGAAAACAATTTTTTTAATTTCGGCTCCCCAAAAATTCACGGACTATATTTTTTGAAAGAACATGAAGAGCAAAAAACAATTCGGCAAACCTGATACAACTTTAAATTTTGTGGAACTTGAAATGGGCAAGATGCCCCCGCAAGCCACAGAACTTGAAGAAGCTGTATTGGGAGCGCTGATGTTGGAAAAAGAAGCTCTTACCAGTGTTATAGACATTTTAAAGGAAGACGCCTTTTATAAGGAGAGCCACAAAAAAATATTCGCGGCGATAAAGAGATTGTTCGAACGCTCTGAGCCGATTGATATTTTAACCGTTACCAACGAACTAAAAAGAAATGAAGAGTTAGAATCGGTTGGCGGGGCCTATTATATTTCTCAGCTCACCAGCAAGATCGCTTCATCGGCTAATATAGAATACCATGCACGCATAGTATTGCAAAAATATATTCAGAGAGAGCTTATCCAGTTTTCTTCCGAAACTATTCAGCATTCATATGACGATAGCCTGGATGTTTTTGAATTACTGGATACAGCAGAAAAAAGATTATTTGCCATAGCGGATGAAAACATAAAGAAGGATCCGCAGGCAGCCGGCAGTCTTATACACGAAGCTATTAAACAGGTAGAGGCTGCACGTAGCCGTAAAACAGGTATAACGGGTGTGCCCAGTGGCTTTACCGAGTTGGACCGTTTAACATCGGGCTGGCAAAGTTCCGACCTTATTATTTTGGCTGCCCGCCCCAGTATGGGTAAAACGGCATTAGCACTTACATTAGCGTGTAATGCGGCTATTACTCACAAAGTGCCTGTTGCTGTGTTCTCGCTTGAAATGTCGAACCTGCAATTAGCGCAACGTCTTATTTCCAGCGAAACAGAATTGCCCATGGAAAAACTGAGGAAAGGGCAATTGCAGGATTATGAATTTGAACAACTGACTGCAAAAGTTACTCACCTTTCTGATGCACCTATTTATATTGATGATACCGCAGCTCTTTCTGTTTTTGAGTTAAGAGCTAAGGCAAGAAGGTTAAAAGAAAATCATAACATACAGATGATCATGATAGATTACCTGCAGCTTATGACAAGTGGTAACGATAACTTAAGAGGTAACCGTGAACAGGAAATAAGCAGCATATCGCGTGCACTTAAGAGTTTGGCTAAAGAATTGAACCTGCCTATCATAGCGCTTTCGCAGTTAAGCCGTGCGGTAGAACAAAGAGGCGGCGCAAAAAGACCCCAGCTTTCTGATCTTCGTGAATCGGGAGCTATTGAGCAGGATGCAGATATGGTTTTATTCGTTTACAGGCAGGATTACTATGGCGCACAGGGAGAAGGACAAGATGACGTTCCGCCCGACGCAGCTGAAATAATTATAGCAAAGCACAGAAATGGTCCTTTGGATAGTGTTCATCTCAAATTCAGGAAAGAATTTGCTAAATTTGTAGAATATGAACCTTCTGTAAGCGATTACCACAGCTACGAAGATCCATCCGGCGAACCTAAGACGATAATAAGGGGTTCCAGGATGAACGATATCGAAGAAGAAGGTCCTTTCTGATACAAAAGCCATCGACTGGCTGCTTGAATTAGATGATAATAAGGCGTATATTTGCATTATGACGCAGGCAACCGAAAATATAATTTCACAATTCAAGACTACTTTGTTGGGCTTATATGGACACAGGTTGTCAAAGGTTATTTTGTTTGGCTCTTATGCAAGAGGTCAGGAACAGGAAAATTCTGATATTGACTTTCTGGTGGTGCTTAAGGATAAAAAAATTTCGGCATTAAATGAAATAGAAAAAATAAACAACAGCGTTTACGATCTGATGTTGAAATACGAAAAAATTATATCGTTTGTCCCTACTACTGAAGAAAAATTTAAAAATTCACCTAACCATTTATACCATATTATTAAACAGGAAGGTAAAGAGGTATGAATGCAGAAATTCAGAAACTTATCGAAAGAGCTGAGGATTTTTATTTAGATTCACAATACTTGTTACAAGGGAAAAGATTTGAAGCGGTAGTAAACAGGAGTTACTATGCAATGTTCACAGGGGTACAGGCACTATTGTTCACAAAAAATGTTTTCTCAAAAACCCATCAGGGTGCTCAAGTAAAGTTCCACGAGCTTTTTATTAGAACAGGCATAATCCCGGAAGGTATGGGGAAAATTTTGAATGAAACATACGAAAAAAGACAACTTAGCGATTATGATGTGGATGCTGAAATTTCTCAAATTGAAGCTGAAAAGGTTCTTGAAAATACAAGATTATTCCTGGATAAAATCAAAACTTATTTAGATAAGTGACCCTAACCCTCACCCAAAGCATTCGGCAAGAATACCTTGTAATTTATTCGTTCTGAACTCTGACAAATTGCTTAAATTTGGGTTGCCAGTTGCGTGTTATGAAAAAGTTCTTTCTTGCATTTCTCATCTTATTTCTTGCCTGTTCCGAAATTAAGGCAACTTACATTCTCATTCCTATGGATGAGAGCCAGACCAATTGTCTGAAGGCTTATGGTATTGCCTACATGGTACTGAAGGACGGAGTGTATGTAGAATGGCTATTGAATTACAAAGGCGGAAGTTTTTTAATACAATACGCCAAGGAGTTTGAGGACGAATGCAAAATACGCAATGTGGAATATCAGCTGATGGCAGACCAGCAAGAGGTTTCGTTGTTACAAGAAATTGCCGACCCGCAGGTAAACATGGATGCCGTGAAGCTGGAAAAACCACCAAGGGTTGCGGTGTATTCTCCTAAAAATAAATTGCCCTGGGACGACGCTGTAACATTAGCACTTACCTACGCCGAAATTCCCTACGACGTTATTTACGATAAAGATATTATTGAGGGAGCCCTGCCCAAATATGATTGGCTGCACTTGCACCACGAGGATTTTACCGGGCAGTACGGAAAATTTTGGGCAGCGTATCAAAATGCGCCCTGGTACAGGGAAGATGTAAAGACCAATGAAGATATGGCCCGTGAACTCGGCTTTCAAAAAGTATCGCAGATGAAGCTTGCTGTGGCAAAAAAAATAAGGGACTTTGTTTCGGGTGGTGGTTTTCTTTTTGCCATGTGCTCTGCACCCGATTCGTATGATATAGCCCTTGCTGCCGATGGCGTAGATATTTGCCCTTCACCATTCGACGGTGATCCTGCCGACCCTGAAGCCAATAAGAAATTAAACTTTGCTAACTGTTTTGCCTTTACCGGCTTTACATTGGATGAGAACGCTTATTCATATAACAAATCGAATATTGATACCTCACCTACACGCAAGGAAAGATTTGGTGTGAATGAAAGCAACGACTACTTTACTCTGTTTGATTTTTCTGCTAAGTGGGACCCTGTGCCTACCATGCTTTGCCAGGACCATACCAAGATCATCAAAGGTTTTTACGGGCAGACAACCGCTTTCGATGAGCATTATATTAAATCTTCCGTGGTTATAATGGGTGAGAACAAATCGATTGACGAAGCCAAATACATACATGGAGATTTTGGCAAAGGCACATGGACCTTTTACGGTGGCCATGATCCCGAATGCTACCAGCACTTAGTCGGCTCCCCTCCTACCGATCTTAGCCTGCACCCTAACTCACCCGGTTACAGGCTTATACTGAATAATGTATTGTTTCCTGCTGCCAAGAAGAAAAAGAGGGAAACCTGAGCTGAAATATTGAATATCAAAGCTCGAAGTTTAACTAATTCAAATGAAGGTTCTTCTTTTATATTTATTTATTATTCTTTCCTGCTATTCAGTGGCCCAAGGATTCAAAAGTTATTATTTTGTTGTATGGTCATCTGACAGAAAACTCTTTTGGTCTGATTTTAAGGGGAACCCGCCATTATACTCAAAGAGAGATGATTTAGCGGCTATTTCATCTCGAGTTTATATTGACGATTCCTCACGTAATAATGATACCATTGTAATTTCGATAGTTAATGTATTTGACAAATTTGCATCGTGGACTAAAATAAAGGATACCAGTCAAGGGAAATATGCCTTATCGCATGAACAAGGTCACTTTGATATAACAGAAATATATGCCAGAAAAATTAGACAATCGTTGAGTCTCTTAACAAACATGAAAACATTCAGTCCAGTGGATAGTGTAGTAAAAAAATATAATGATGAATGTGAAAAAGAAGAAGACAAATATGATGAAGAGACAAATCATGGAGAGAATTTGCAGGAGCAAGGAAGATGGCTTTTTAAAATAATTGAAGATTTAAAAGAACTTAAAGAGTATAAAAACACGAAGTTCATTATAAGAATACGTCAAGACAAATAAGTTTAATGTAGATTACTGCTCCTTCGTCATCGCGTGGTAAGAAAGGCAGTATAATTATAACTAATTCCAAAAATCCCATGATATGCCCATGCGCAGGGTTCTGTCTGGCATTGGGTAGCGCAGGGCGTAAAAATAATAGTTGCCTTCCAGTCCCGATCCGGCATTTTCAAGCTTGAAAAAAATGCGGAATGTTTTTATCCTGAAAGAAATAAAAGGATCCCAATAAATATAATTGCCTAATTTTTCCTGGTTCTCCACATAATACTGGTCAACCACAGGGTTGTATGCGTAACCATAATAGGCGGTATTGTAATATACATCTACCCCAATTTTGACTTGTAGCGCATGATGAAAAAGCATGTTCTCATAAAACAATGAGTTCTCTAAAACGAATTGGGGAAACCTTAGAGGCACCTGCTGGGATATGTACTGATATATGTTATTTGTGTTAAGGTGCCACTTACCCACCTTAAAGTCCTTTTTTAACTGTGCTGAAAAAATTGGTATTCCGGGAATATACTGCTGCGGGGTTCCATCAACGGTAAAGTAAGTCAGGTTCGTTATCTGTTCTGCCTGCAACATTAGGCTCAGCTTCCATTTCGCGTTTGTATAAATCAGCGATGCGGAAGAAGTAGTTGTTTTATTAAAATGATTTTCCCACCTGAAATTATTGCCATAATAAAGCTCGTAAATTAACGGAGGCGTTTGATCGGAGTATTGTCCTTGCAATCTTATCGTTTGTAAGCTGTCTATTTTTTGACCTATGCAGGCAGATAATTGCATATCTCCGGTTTGTGTGCCGGCAACTATTTCTTTGCCTTGCAAATTATACAATGTTCTGCCCGTATCGTAAACACAGGCGTGCGCTATAAGGTTATTCATAGTAGTATCTGTACGGGCATCCCTGTAGTGCACCCATTGGTCGGTTACACCTGCCTCCCAGCGCAAAAAAGAAAGCCACCCTTTAGCCGCGCCAATAGATATATCGTTTGATAATTCTACATAATGCAAAGAATCGTATGTTACAGAATCGTTCTTAAAAGCGGTGTTATAGTAATTAAAATTAAGCGGACCCGGATCGCTGTATATGTTGGTGTTGCCCGCTATCCTGAATGTATGTGAGAGATATAGCAGCGGGTTCTTATCTAACGAATCGCCACCCTTGTAACCCATAAATAAAAACTGCCGGAAGTGAAACGATTCCTCTGTAAAAGTGCTTCTGGCTGCAAGAAGACTCACAGGCATAGTTCCTCTGTCGCTATATACCGAAAGGCTAAAATCAGAATCGGCAGCAATGCCCCCGTTCTGGTCAATTTCGTAGGTGCCATAAATGCCATCGGCAAAAATGGCATACCGCTTGGTGTGGTAATTAATAGAAAGAGTAAGCTGGTTTATGTTACTACCCTGGTTTACATAGGCCCCGGCCGATCGTGTTCTGTGGAACTCCAGCGCAAAATTGAAGTCCTTGCCAATGTTCTGCGTATGAAGAAAATGAAAGAACTGGTGTATCATGGGGTCGGTAACATAATAGAACTGGGTATAAGGAGCACGGGTATTATAATACCTTATAGTAGAATCTGAAAAAAGCTGGTAGCCCAGGTAATTATTACCGTAATAGAAACCTATAGGATTGGGGTTTGTACTAAAGATCAAAGGCACGTATGGTAATCCTGTATTACCTAAAGTATATTGGGGAATATAGTCCTGGAAATTATACAAGGTACTATCAACGGTCCATGGCTGCTTTTGCCATTGATTAAATGGGATCTTAGTAGACTCTGTAAAAATAGTGGTGATGTTATGCGGTTTTGCAGGATGCGTGGTATCTCCTACGGATGCCACAGCCCCATGCGCAAGTATTCCTAAAAAACACGAAAGTAAAACTACTTTAAGACTCATTAAAAGGTACTTGCTGGCAGGGAAAGGTTTCTCCAAAATTAAAAAAGTCCTGCCTAACGACGGGCAAAGTACTAATTATTAACGTTATTTAACTTTTACCTGCAGGGTCTTTTTGCCTTTATTTTAAAGGTTAAACGCTTTGTAAATCACCTTTATTATTGGGGTATCTCCAGTAATTGGTCTTGAAAATAAGTACAATGGTTTTTAAATTGAACAAACTTGTCTCTTGTCCATTGCGATTTGGGCAAAAAAGATTATATTTACGCTACAAATAAAAAAATCAGACAAAAAGATATGGGTTCGGCGGTTGCTACTGATACGTTGCGGGATTATTTGAAGAAATTTTTTGGCTTTTCTAAATTTAAGCCCCTACAAGAAGATATTATAAAGAATGTATTAAATGGAAACGATACATTCGTAATTATGCCAACCGGCGGGGGTAAATCTCTCACCTACCAGTTACCTGCTTTATTGAGTGATGGTGTTGCTATTGTTGTATCGCCCCTTATAGCCCTGATGAAAAACCAGGTGGATATTTTAAGAACATTCGGCACCAAAAATGAAATAGCCCACTTTTTAAACTCATCGCTTTCCAAGGCTCAGATAAATAAGGTTAAAGAAGAAGTATTAAGCGGAGCTACCAAACTGCTTTATGTGGCACCTGAATCATTATCGAAGGAAGCCAACGTAGCCTTCTTAAAAAAGATCAAGATCTCCTTTTTTGCTATTGATGAGGTACATTGTATTTCGGAATGGGGACACGATTTCCGCCCGGAATATCGCCGTTTAAGGCCACTTATTGAATCCATCGGCAGGGTGCCCATTATAGCGCTTACTGCAACTGCCACCCCAAAGGTGCAGGAGGATATAATGAAGAACCTTGAGATACAGGATGCCAAGGTTTTTAAATCTTCGTTTAACAGGCCCAATCTTTATTATGAAGTAAGGACCAAACAAAACGGAGTAAAAGAAATTATAAAGTTCATCCGCCAGAATACGGGCAAGTCGGGTATTGTATATTGCCTAAGCCGTAAAAAGGTAGAAGAGCTTGCACAAACATTACAGGTTAATGGCATAAAGGCACTTCCTTACCATGCCGGTATGGATAAACCCACCCGCGATCAAACGCAGGATAAATTTTTGATGGAACATATAGATGTAATGGTGGCAACTATCGCATTTGGTATGGGTATAGATAAACCCGATGTTCGCTTTGTTATTCACTACGATATACCCAAGAGCCTTGAAAGCTATTACCAGGAAACAGGTCGTGGTGGCCGTGATGGTGGCGAAGGTAAGTGCATTACCTTTTACAGCTACGACGACGTAAAGAAGCTGGAGAAATTTTTAAAAGACAAACCGGTTGCCGAACAGGAAATTGGCAGACAACTTATACAGGAAACCATTGCTTTTGCCGAAAGCTCTGTTTGCCGCAGAAAAATGTTGTTGCACTATTTCGGAGAAACCTATTTACAGGAAAATTGTGGCAATTGCGATAACTGCCTTCACCCAAAAACCAAGTTTGAAGGTAAAGATGATATTGCATTATTATTAGAAGTGGTGCAGGAAACAAAGGAAAAATTCAAGGCCAGGCACATCATCGATGTGCTTACAGGTAACGCCAGTTCGAGTGTGCGGTCTTATAAGCACGATAAGCTGGAAATATTCGGAGATGGTAATGAAGATGGTAAGGATGAAAAATTCTGGAATGGTATATTAAGGCAGGCCCTTGTTACCGACCTTCTTGAAAAAGATATTGAGACATACGGAATCATAAGATTAAGCAAGGCAGGAAAAGAGTTCTTAAAGAAGCCTCACTCTGTTATGGTGGCAAAAGATCACGACTATGCTGCCGAAGATGAGGCCGAAGAGGAATTGATGCTCGCGGCAAGCCAAAAAGGTGGTGGCGCAGCAGATACTACTTTATATGCTCTGTTAAAAGACCTATGTAAGTCAATTGCAAATAAACACAAGCTGCCTCCTTTTGTAGTGTTCCAGGAAACATCGTTAGAAGAAATGGCAACCCATTATCCTATAACATTGGAAGAGCTCGCTAAAATAACCGGGGTTGGTGTAAACAAAGCTGAAAAGTTTGGTAAACCTGTTATTGAGCTTATTTCAAAATATGTAGAAGAAAATGAAATTGAGCGCCCACAGGATATTGTTGTTAAATCAGTAGTAAATAAGTCGGGCCTTAAGGTTTATATTATACAAGGCATCGACAGGAAAGTGAACCTGGAGAATATGGCAGATGCCAAGGGCCTTAAATTCGGCAACCTGCTGGATGAAATAGAGACCATAGTATCATCGGGTACTAAGGTTGATATTGGTTATTACATAGACCAGGTTATAGATGACGACAGGCAAGAGGAAGTATTTGATTATTTCCGCAGTGCCGAATCAGACTCTTTGGAAGCTGCTTTGGCGGAACTTGGCGCAACCGATTACAGTGAGGATGATATTCGCCTGATGCGTATCAGGTTTATGTCAGAAATGGGACACTAAGCCTGCTTGTTTCTCTTTAATAATCTTCTTCCTTTTACATAAATCAGCATTCCTTTTTTCCTCACGGAAATAGCTAATTCTTCATTTTCCGATTCCCTTCTCTTTTTCTCAAAAGCTTCCAGTATCAGTTTGTGAGTTACTATGCCCACCATGTGATCCTTGTTATCTCTTTTAACAACGGGCAGTATATCTGCATTGTGAGCCATCATTATATCGAGCACCTTGTGCAAACCATCATCGTCGTTAATAGTAACGGCATGGCTTTTAGCTATTGTACCCAATTTTTCTTCACCGCTATATTTTGGATTAAATATATCATGCAGATCAACAGTTCCAAACAAAATATCCGACTCATCGACCACTACAAAAGAAGAATCAGCATGTTTGGCGCTATTCATATAATTGCGCGCTTCCGCAATGCTATCGTTAGCATCCAGTGCGGTTATCTCATCCTTCATTACATCTTTTACCAGATAACTATTAAATACATCAGGCATATACGAATCAGGGGTATTGATGCCACGCCTTGCAATTTTTTCTGTCATAATAGTACTGCGCATCATAACAAAAGAAATGAGGTAAGCCGCAGCGCATCCGCCTAAAAGTGCCAGAAGTAAATGTGGTTGCTGCGTGGTTTCGAGTGAAAAGATAACCGAAGTAAGGAATGCCCTCGACGCTCCTGAAAACATAGCGGCCATACCAATAAGCCCGGCAATAGAAGGGCTAAGCCCAAGTGCGGGGAATAGCTGATTCATGCCAATAGCAACAAGCGCCCCTGCAGCACCGCCGATAGTAAATAAAGGAGCAAGGGTACCACCGGAAGTACCGCTACCCAATGCAATAGCCCAGGAAATAAATTTTAAAAAGCAAAATACCAACAGTACCTGCACCGTAAGGCTTCCGCTTAAAATGCCGCTTATATTGCTATACCCTACTCCCATTGTCGCAGGAGAAAAATATCCGATAACTCCAACAGCCACAGCCCCGATGGCGGGCCACCACATCCAGTGAACAGGAAGTTTTTCAAATGTATCTTCTACCCAGTACACAATCTTAGTAACAACGACCGAAAACAGACCAACTATTGCGCCGATAATAACATATACAACCAACTGTTTAACACCCGGTGCCGGAACAAATGGCATTGAGAACATGGGCTTATACCCAAAGAAAAGAATGTGAAAAGCTGCCCCGGTAATACAAGCCAGTGCAACAGGTATAATAGAGCGGGGAGAAAATTCAAACAATAGTAGTTCGATAGCCAGCGCGATGGCTGCAACAGGGCTACCAAAAATAGCGGCCATACCAGCGGTTGCACCTGCTGCAAGTAGTACTTTTCTTTCGTATGATGTAATTCTTAATACCTGCCCGATGAGTGAACCAAAGGCTCCGCCCGCTGCAATAATAGGCCCTTCTGCCCCGAATGGGCCACCCGTACCAATTGAAATTGCAGCCGAAACAGGCTTGAGTAATGTTACTATAGGATGAATCTTGCTCTCATTGGTAAGTATCTGCTCCATAGCTTCGGGTATCCCGTGGCCACGAATAGCCTTTGATCCATAACGTGCCATAATGCCGACAATAATTCCCCCAATAACAGGAATAAATATTACCCATAAGCCAAGATGGTTACCCACAGGCGATGTTTCGCCACCTGAGGCATTGCCATAAAATGAGATACCTGTGACCCATCCAATGAGGAACACCATGATCTTGGCAATGATGCCTACCAGCATAGCGTTTAAAATGGCAAGCGCGGAGATATAAAGTAACCTACCAAGATTAATACCGTGCGGCTTGGCTATCTTTTCTGCCTCGAGGGTGGAACCCATCGAAACTGAGATAGGGATGCCTTCATTTGTGGAAGCCGTTACAACTTTCTTCTTCATTAATCTATTTCATTACTCATTTAATAACCTGAGCCCCGCAAGGGCAGGGCTCAAAGTTACTAACCTACATCATTTACTTTAACCAACTACCGCTTATAATTTCTTCCAGTCGTGAAAAATGTTTGCGCTGCAACCATAACTTGTCGGGACTTTAGCTGTCTGTACCAACGCTTTACAATCTTCACATTCGTATTTTTCATCACCTTCTATACCTACACTTACCCACCTGTGAAAGGATTGTTTGTTGCAACCATCCGTTTTCGGACTTATTACTCCCTTTACAACCTGGCTGCACTCCGCACAACAATACACATGATTCCGCATTCAGCAATCTTTATTGAATGGCAGCTTTAAAGTCTGCATCATCTTTAAACTTGATGAATTCGCAGTCTGTCATTGCCATTTGTTTCAAGGAAGCATCTTTGTTGATGGCTGCCTTTAGGTTGTTAACCATTTCGTTCTTGTCTCCGTTACGGGCCGCGATAACTGCTCTTAAGTAAGAAGCAATCGCGCTTTGGTCGTTAGAGGCATCTAAGGTTGATTTAGCACCTGCTGCATCTGCATTTAATAACTTGGCAAGAGCCGTGTTAAAGGTATTGTAGCTACCCATGTTACCTGCTGCATCTGCATAGTTGCCCATTTGTACATCTACTAAGCCCATGTTGTATGATACATCAGGTCCTGCGCTTGATGCCTTCTTGAAGTCCTCCATAGCCCCTGCTCTGTCGCCTTTCCAGCGTGCTACCACTCCTAAGTTGTTTTGCACAACAGGGTTGTTGGCAGATAGTCCGTCAGCTTTGTGGAACTCAGCTTCCGCATCGGATAGTTTGTTTTGCATCATTTCTGCATATCCTACGTTGTTGGATGTTCTCCAGTCGCTAGGGTATTTCTTTTCTGCAGCCTGGTATATGCTTAACTTTTGGTTAGGATCTGTGGTAAGGATTGCACCATACAGCAGTTCTTCTAAAGAAAGACTGTCAGGATGTGTAGTGGCCAGTTGGCTTATTTGCGCATCGGTACGGCTCTTCTTCTCTGCATTAAGAAG
>Ga0206965_10126_pt1 | contig 23607 bp, 18 predicted proteins | sample Alteio_BWOrgHeat_26_FD_152973 | JGI IMG/M metagenome (GOLD analysis project Ga0206965, IMG submission 152973) | Enriched cells from forest soil in Barre Woods Harvard Forest LTER site, Petersham, Massachusetts, United States -... | ecosystem: Environmental > Terrestrial > Soil > Temperate forest >...
TTCTTTGAACAAAAGAATTTCCTTCTGACTTGGCTGGCTTTGCCTTCTTTACTTTTGGTTCAGCCTTTTTTTCGGTCTTTCCCTCGTTGATAGGAATAACAGTCTCCTCCTCTTCCGGGAGTTCTTCAATAAGCCTATTTGTTGGGCGCCTTGCCATGCTTCCTTATTATAATCTCTCAAAAGTAGGAATAGGACACGCCTTTATAACGTAGTAAATTCAATTTTATTCACTGCCAAATGTGTAAAACCTGAAATAATTATACTGGTTTTACAGCCCCTTTAGAGGTAAATACCCTTACCGGGTACCATGAGGCCAGGAATCCGATAACGATAACGGCGGTAAATACATATAGATAGTCAGTCACTTGCAGGCTAACAGGATACGCATCTATCAGAAAACCTTTACTGAAGCTAACCACTTTAAAATATATCTGTACCAGGCAGATTATGGTTCCCAATGCCAGTCCACCTAAAGCACCGATAAGGGTTATCAGCATTCCTTCATACATAAATATCTTTTTAACAGTGTTCATATCCACCCCCATTTTCCAAAGTATATCTATGTCTTTTTCTTTATCGAGGATAAGCATGGAAAGGGAGCCAACAATATTAAAAGTGGCTATTATCAATATAAATACAAGTATGATGAAGGTCCATAACTTCTCTGATTTCAGAGTTTTAAAAAGCAGTTCATTCTGTTCAAAACGATCTTTTACCAAATAATCGGGCCCAAGTATGTTCTTTATTTTATTCTTTACCTCATTCGGGTTCGCACCTTTGGCAAGGCCAATTTCTATGGCGGTTACCGAGCTATCCTGGTAATCGAAAAGTTGCCTTGCAAAATTTATAGAGGTAATAACGTAGCGGAAATCAAAGTCATCATTAATAGAAAATGTTCCCGAAGGGAAAAGGTGTTTTTCTATGATGGCATCCCTGGGGTCAGGAGTGCTTTTCAATCCTCTTTTAATGGAATAGCATGTTACAGAATAATAATCTGCATTAGACACTCCAAGGCCAAGTTGGTAAGCAATACCTTTGCCAAATACCCCGTAATCAAGTCCGCCGTGTGAAAGGGTAAAAGCGCCATCTCTTATTAGCGTATCAAACTGGGTCATAGCCTCGAAAGAATTGCTCACGCCTTTTATAACGGCAAAAGATTGCTGGTCGTTATACTTAAGCAAGGCTTTATCCTGCATTACCTCACTAAAATATTTTACTCCATTTATATGTTTTACACTGTTAAATTGTGCGCCGGTAGGTTGAAATATCTTTCCCTTTGAGGCGGTTATGGAAATGTCCGGACCGAACGAATTATACAGCGATTGCACCAGGTTAGAGATGCCATTAAAAGCGGAAAGTACGATAATAAGAGCCATTGTGCCAATGGCAATACCCCCTAACGCAATCCCCGATATAATATTAATGGCATTTTGCGATTTTTTAGATACCAGGTATCGCTTGGCTATGAAAAAGGGAAAGTTCATTGCATACAAAAATACAGAAGTTTGGTGTTAATGAGACCTATGGTACCAGGTATTTAAAGAATGAGATAATTAAGCTATTTTTGGGAGATACAAATGAAGGTATCTAAATCAAAATACGACGAGGCTTTTAAAGAAACGCTGGAGAGGTTAAACTCTGCGCAACGCCAGGCGGTTGATGCCATAGAAGGACCTGTGCTTGTGATTGCAGGCCCAGGAACAGGGAAAACCCAGATACTGGCCGCACGCATTGGCAAGATATTACAAGATACCGACACCCCGCCACACAGTATTTTGTGCCTAACCTATACAGATGTGGGAAGGGTAGAAATGCGCAACAGGCTTTTTAAACTGATAGGCCCCGCTGCTTACAGAGTAAACATACACACCTTCCATTCCTTTTGTAATGAGGTTATACAGGATAACCTCTATTACTTTGGCAAACAAAACCTGGAAGCCATTTCAGAACTGGAGGAGATAGAGTTGTTTCAAAAATTGCTTGATTCCCTTTCGGTAGATAGCCCTTTAAAAAGGTTTAAGGGCGATATTTCTTATGAAACCTTTAGGGTGAAAAACCTTTTTTCTCTTATTAAGAAGGAAGCCTGGGCACCTGAGACTTTGAATATAAAGATTGACGAATACCTTGCTTCTCTTCCAACCCGTGACGAGTTTATTTACAAGAGGAACACCAAAGACTACAAAGCGGGTGATTTGAAAGTTGAAGCCATAAAAAAGGAAACGGAAGATATGGAGAAGCTGCGTGCAGCTGTTAACTTGTTTCCTCTTTACGAAAAGATGATGCACGACATGGCCAGGTACACCTTTGATGATATGATATTATGGGTGTTAAAAGCTTTTGAACAGGATAAAGTGATGCTGCTTAACTACCAGGAAAAATATCTTTACTTTCTTGTAGATGAGTTTCAGGATACAAGCGGTTCACAAAATCTGTTGTTAAAACATCTGATCGATTTCTGGGACTCACCTAATGTCTTTGTAGTGGGTGATGATGACCAGTCCATCTATTCTTTCCAGGATGCTAATGTAGAGAATATAAAGCATTTTGCAGATAAGTACGCAGATTCTATGCGCAAGGTTGTGCTTACGGAGAATTACCGATCCACACAGCCAATTTTGGATGTGGCTAAAATGCTTATCGAACATAATAAAGAAAGGATAGTTAACTCAGATCCTTCTCTGGACAAAAATTTAAAGTCGGTTAATACAAGCATTAAAGACTTAAAAATTGAGCCTCAAATTGTAGAATTTGCTAATCATGCGAATGAAGTAACAAGCGTGGCAAGAGGAATAGAGGTGCTGATAAATGAGGGGGTAGCTCCGGCTGAAATTGCTGTGATCTATCGTACCCATAGGCAGGCAGAAGACCTTGTTACGTATCTGGAAAAAAGGAAGGTAAGTATCAACATGAGACGAAGTGTCAATATTCTTGAGCTTCCGTTCATCAAAAAAATACTTGTTCTACTGGGATATATAGCCTTTGAGAATGATACCCCTTATGGTGGAGATGAGCGGCTGTTCCAGTTATTGCATTTCGACTTCTTTAATATTTCACCTTTAGAGATAGCTCGTTTAACCATAGAAACGTCTCAAAAGAATATAGGAAACAGAAGGGAGAAATATTCTTTACGTCGTTTGATAAGCGAACAAATTACTGGCACAGTTTCCGATCTTTTTACCCAATCGGAGGTAAATGAAGTAAGAAGAGTTAGCGATGTGCTCGAAGGGTTGATTAAAAGAATGAACAACGTGACGTTGCAAGAGCTTTTTGAAGATGTGGTGCGCGAAACAGGCATATTAAAATACATAGTAAGATCTGCTGAAAAGCCCTGGTTAATGGAAGTACTTACAGTATTGTTCAACTTTATAAAATCGGAGACGCGAAAAGATTCTGCATTAACGCTGCAAAGGCTTTTGCAGATGATAGATATTATGGAAAGGCATAACATCAGAATACCGCTTACTAAAGTTTCGGCTACCGAGAATGGGGTAAACCTGATGACGGCTCATGCATCTAAAGGAACGGAATATGATTATGTGTTTATGATCGGTTGCAATAAAAATGTGTGGGATGATAAGAACGCTTCATCTGTAAGGACATTTAAGTTCCCCGATAATATTTCTGAGAATAAATACGTGGTAGATGAGCTGGAAGAAGCGCGTAGACTGTTTTATGTAGCTTTAACCCGCGCGAAAACTCATCTTCAAATATCATACTCAGTTAAAGATGGCAAGGACAGGATGCTGGAAAGATCTTCCTTCGTGAGTGAGATCATCAGCGATTCAGGTATTGCAGAAGTTAAAAAGGAAGTGGAGGAAAGTGTTCTAACCGAGTTTATGGAACTGCAATACATGGCCAATATTGTTCCTGAAGTTAAATTGATCGACAAGAATTACATTGACAAGCTTTTACAGAATTACACCCTTAGTGTAACTCACCTGAATAACTACCTGGATTGTCCTATAAAATTCTATTATCAAAATCTATTAAGGGTGCCTGCAGCCAAAAACGAATCGATGGCATTTGGTAGTGCTATTCACTCAACGTTGCAGGCACTTTTTGAGAAAATGAAAGTGAGTAACACATTCCCGCCTAAGGAGACGGTATTGGAAGATTTTAGAAACTACATGCTTCGCAACCGTGAATCTTTTACTAAGGAACAATTCGACCGCAGATTGGATTATGGGAAAAAGATATTACCGGCTTATTACGATTTTTACGTAAACAAGTGGAATAAGATAGTGTTATTGGAAACCAGCATCAGAAACGTAGAAGTGAATGGAATACCACTAAATGGCAAGCTCGACAAACTTGAGTTTGATGGTAAGAGAATCAATGTGGTAGACTACAAGACCGGCAAATACGAAAATGCAAAAAAGAAATTAAAACCACCGCAGGAAAATGAGCCTTTAGGAGGAGATTATTGGAGACAGGCAGTATTCTATAAAATATTACTGGATAACTACCGTCCGGACTGGCAAGCTGTGAGTACTGAATTTGATTTTATTGAACCTGTGAAGGATGAATACAAAACGGAAAAGGTAGTGGTAACGCCGGAATATATTGCGATAGTTACTGAGCAAATAATGAGTACCTGGGAAAAGATACAAAAGCATGAGTTTAGCAAAGGCTGCGGAAAAGAAGATTGCCATTGGTGCAACTTTGCCAAGGATAATAACCTGCACGTTCCGCTGCACGAATTGGCAGACGAAGAATAGTCTTATGATTTCTTCCTACTTTTACACCACATAGCCCCGTAGTACAATGGATAGTGCGGAAGCCTCCGAAGCTTCAAATCCAGGTTCGATTCCCGGCGGGGCTACACTTAGGGAGTGGTTAATATCGATGAGGTTAGAGTTTAAAGATTAGTAGCCATTTTTTACTACAACATCCTATAACACTTAGTACATTTGGAGAGTGTGACAGCTGGTAAAATACGATATAAATAGTATGGGTTCTTATTTAGTAAGAGACTTTATAACCAAGAAGGTACCAATACAACCCAGTATAAAGTAAACGTACTTATAAAAGCCTTCTCCCGAAAGTCGGTGGTTAAGCCATCTGCCAATGAAAATTCCAGGTATTACTACAGGCAGGGTTAGAATATAGTAATGAATAAGGGATGAATTTATCATACCTGTAATCCAATATCCAATCAATCCAATAATTCCGGCTACAAGAAAATATCCTTGTAATGTGGCTCTAAAATGTTGGGCGGACCAACGACGCATAGCCCCATAAATAACGAGAGGCGGTCCATTTATACCATAAGCGCCACCGAGTATCCCTGCAAGAAAGCCACATGAGAAAAGCCAGGCAATACTATCTTTTTTAAGTTCCTTAAGCTGTTTCCCTAATAATAGATAAAGCGAGAATGCTATAAGCACTATTCCAAGAATTGCTTTCACCACATCTTCATTTGCGCGTAATAGCAAGAAAAGGCCTATCGGAATGCCAATAAGTGTAAAAAGTATCAATCCGCCCGCGCTACGAATGTGAATTCTATTTCTGTCATGAACAACAATTACGGCCGCAATTGTAACCGAGACAAGTACAGAGAGAGGTACTGCAACATTAAGCGGAAGCCATATTGCAAGTAATGGCACGGCAATTAGCGCTTCTCCAAACCCAAATGTTGAACGAAAAATGGTTGCAATAAAAGTAACTATTAAGATAGCAGCAGTGACAGAATCAATAACCGACATATAAATCTAAGTGTGTAAAAGCTTAAATATAGTGGATTTGATCTTTCAATTTCTTGTTATCTTAATGTATAACAGTGTGAACCAATATTTATAATGTATTCAGCAATAAGGCTATTCACGGTATATTGAAAAATATTCTCAAACTTCAATACTAAATGAAGGAGTTGAATTATATTCACAAAAGAATTATAAATGAAAAATCGGCTTATTCTAAATGAAAAAAATATATAATGTTACTGTAGCGTTAATTTGCGTAGGCTCATGCACAAGTTGCCAGAATATAAAAGATCATCCAAGTATTCTGCAGTATCCGGTGGGATATCCAAAAGAAGAATCTGCTGTGCAGCAACTAAATGTATATCCCTTACCCCGTTATTATCCTGGGAATCATTTGCAAAGGCTCTTTAACTGGATGGATCCTGGTTACCTCGGTTCCAATGGCCAGCCTGGAATAAGCGCTAAGCAAATCGATTCAAACAGCTACGTGATTCAAAAGGAACTTATTACAAATTGGAACTATGGCATCGTTATTTCAAATGCAGAATGTGCTTTTAGTAACCCAAAGTTTGGTAAATATCCTTATGAGATAAGGTTAGCAAACGAATATCCCAATATATCACTGGACGTAATTACATTCTGGACACAAGGACAGCCATCTGCCATAGGTTATAAAACAGGATATCCAATGATATCTGATGATAAAATTGATGCACCATATTCGGTAACATTTGTAAGGGACGGTCAGAAAGATTCAGAGATCAAGTTTAATTTCCCTGACACACTGATACATATAGATGGAGAAGTTCAAAAGCATTATCTCTCTCTGATACTTAAATGCTTAACTCGTCCCATCAACAGAATCAATGAGAATGGGGAAGAAGCACCCGGCCCATACGTAGTAAATTATATCCACGACGATCCGGCAATGATACGAATGAAAGATTCTATGAAAATAGACTCGTGGGAGGACTTTGCGTCTGTTCGCAAATTGCAAATGCGGAATATATTTTCTTCTTCATTTATGAAGGAATTACCGGAGCTTAAAAACACCTTGTTTACATTTTATATTGTAGAGGGCGGGCCGATAGACAGGTTCAAATGGTCGATCATGAAGAAATGTATGACACCCATAAACGGAACATATTATTCAACTCCCGATTTTTATCCTCGTTGGCCAAGAAACTGGAAAGACTGGCAGGGTGCCTGGCACGGCTGGAAGTGGATATCCATAGGGCGTAAAACTGAAATAAATGAGGGCGATTATTTATTCAGCCCTTTTGTAGCGGCAGGATGGTCTAAGATCAATGAGGAGAATATTACCCCTGGCCAGTGGCTTGGGTTGCTAAAGTGCCTTTCTGTCATCGGGGCGGAATTTTATTATGTAGGATACTTTAACCTTAGTTCTCCATTCAACAACCCCGCCGATTATGTATGGCAGGCTGCAATGCCGGCCTATGCACAGGCAATTACAAGCCGGTTTGAAGATGTGTTAAGAAATGGGAATGTATTGTTTGACGAAAATAAGCAGCCGATAATCAGCTATTCAGCGGGCGACAAGCATGCATTAATAACGGCAAGAAAGATGAATAATACTGAAAAGTATGTGATATGTGGTACATATCAGCCTTTTTCAAATGATTCAGATGAAATACCGGAGACCAAGGATGTAAGTGTAACCATTGATGGTCACGATCTTTCGTTTGAAGTTAGAAGGCAAGGAAGTGTATACATATATGAAAAGACCAAAGATAACAGGACTGTATTTTATCAGCTTGATAAATGGCATGAGAATGCACATCCCGAGCGCTGGTCAAAGGACTATAGTTTTGAAGCGGAGGTAGCAGATTCAGGAATTGGGGCAGACGACATATATACGGAAACGAGTGGGAAGGATGGAGACTATACTAAGTTTATTACGTATGTGAAACTACTTCCGAATAAAGCCGCGATATATAATTTAAATGACAGAGACACTTCAACTAGCACTCATTTTGTATGGATACTTTGTAAGGGAGATGGCAATATTGATGTTACAGTGAATAATGGCAAAAGGGTATTTACCAGGCTACAAAAGATATCCAATTCGGGATGGCAATGGATAAACATCCCAATCACAATTAATTACGATCGGCGAGGAGAAAATACTTTTAAAATTACCGGCCGCAAAGGCGAAATAGCCTTAGATAGGTTTGTGATAAACACCAAGAATAACAAACCTCTTTAGTCTTTTCTTTATTTAAGATCTCTTGGATGAATATATATTCCAATTGATTATCCGTTGCCGGAATTCAAATATAACAAGAGAAAAGACGGATACAACCTACAAAAAAAAGAGTTAACCGAAAAGTACAAGGGCTATAGATTGTCGCATAGTAGTTTTGACTCAATAAACAATTTATTAAATACAATTAAATTTTAAGTCATGAAAAAAAGAATATACAAATCAATCAAAATCGGGTTATTGTTTGCAGGGTTCATTCTCTTCAATGGTTTCGCAAAAGCGCAAACCTACACAGCTGTGGCTTCTGGCAGTTGGAATAGTGCCGCTACATGGAGTGGGGCAGTAGTTCCTCCGCATAATCTTACTGCTTTGCAGCAGGTTACAATTGGTAGTGGATTTACAGTAACACTGGATAGCAGTGTTATAGTTAACAGCGTGCTTGCTCAAGTTACTGTTACAGGCACTCTTTCATCTACCAATGTTATGTCGGTTATTGTAACATCAGGTACTCTTACGGGTGCAGGTACAATTAATGTTGGTAATGTAGTGCTTAACTCGGGTGGAACATTTTCATTTAGTGGTAATATGACAGTCCAAAACTTTACCAATGCTGTATTGAGCTTGACTTCTACTGCCGATATCACTGTAAACAATATTATGACACTTTCTGGTGTTATCAGTATTTCAACCAGTGGCCTTTTAAGTATGGGGAGCAATACTACTATAGTTATCTCTGGCGGTCAACTTGCAGTTAGTGGTGGTTCACTCGATCTTTCTTCTTCTTACAATGTAGATTATATTTCCGGCTCAGCTACCGCTGGTATGGAACTAAGCGGTTCTGCTCTTCATACCGTTAATGTTAATGTTGGAGGCGGTAACAGTGTAACCCTTAGCACAAATGCTTTGGTAAATGATTCATTGATACTTACCAGCGGTGCATTTGTATTAAATGGAAATACACTCACACTTAACGGACAGGTTTCTGGGGCAGGTACAATAAGCGGAGACGCCGTGGCCGATATGATAGTAAATACAAGTGGTGGAATTTCTGCTGCGGTAATGTTTACTAGCGGATACCAGATGCTTAATAACCTTACCGTGAATGTAGGTGGCGGCAATTCCATTAAATTGGGAAATGATCTTGCTATACAAGGCACATTAGCTCTTACAGGCGGAAATCTGGATATCGGTAATGATTCCCTTACACTAAATGGTACATTTAACGGAACAGGTATGTTAATGGTAAACTCTAATTCCGGGCTGATAATAAATACAGCTGGTTCTATTGCAACACCTATATCTTTTTCAGGAAGTATTGGCGAACTGCGTTTGAACACCGGTACAAATTATACAGTTGATTTAGGTAACAATCTTACCGTAGCAAGCAAATTAATTCTCCAAAGTGGTACTTTAGTACTTAACGGTAATAACCTTACTATTTCTGGGAACATATCAGCCTCCGGTAGCGGTAATATCTTCTCAACCGCAAGTTCAGATGTAATTGTTAACAGTTCAGTTTCACCCACAGGCAAACTTACATTTGAGTTACCTGGAAATACGGTTGATAATCTTAGGATAAATATTGGCGGTGGTGGAACCTTGGTTATGGGGTCAGATGTAATTATTCAAAATTCTTTGGCTTTTACAGCGGGCCATGTTAGTACTAATGTTCACAACGTAGAAATTGCAAGCGGTGGAACAATTACAGGAGCCAACAGTAATTCTTATGTAATTACTGACTCTGCAGCAGGCATGTTGACTATGAATGCAACTACTATAGATAGCAGCAACTTCCGTGTAGGAACCCCATTATATTATTTTCCTGCATCTATAAAGCTTAACGCAGGTTCTTCCACAGGTACAGTTAGTGTAAATGTTTCATCGGGTGTTTATGCCCAGGGAACAACTGGTGTTAAAATATCAAACAATCAACCCCTGGTAAATGCTACATGGTTATTCCAAACAAGTATTTCTTCCGGTCTTAATTATGACATGCATTTGCAGTGGGATCCTTCTACCGAAGTAAACGGATTTGTCCACACCAACGATTATATTGCACACTATACATCCGGTTCGTGGAATGCAGGTACGTATACCAACGCTTCTGCAGCAGGTGGTGGTATGTTTGCTGTTGAAAGAACAGGCCTTACATCCATGAGTCCTTTCTCAGTATTTGATGCAAGCACACAGCCTACTTCTGTTAATGATATTGTAAATTCGAACAGTCAGTTTGAGGTATACCCTAATCCTGCATCTGGAAGTATTACAATTTTAAACGGAGCAAATGTTACCGACTTGTATGCTGATATAGTTAATGTTTGCGGCCAGGTAATGGGAACATATAAAATGAATAATACGAACATCATAACGATTCCTGTAAATGGATTGGCAGGAGGTGTGTATTTCGTAAGATTATATAACGATAAGGTCAATACAATTGAAAAGTTTATAAAAGTTGAGTAGAGTAAGTGAGTGAGTGAGTGGTTAATGAAAAGGTCGCCTATTAAATTAGGTGGCCTTTTTTAATGATAAAGTCAGGAAGCATGAAAAAAACCGGTATTAAAGAATGGTTATCGATCCTCAGATCAACCACAAAAAGATGGTGGGATAAGGACCCTTTTCGGCAAAGCGCCGTAATAGCATATTATGCTATTTTTTCTATTCCGGTAATGCTTGTAATTGCAATTGACCTGGGAGGAATAGCTTTTGGGCAGACGGAAGTAAGAAATGAGATAAGCGCCGCTATTACCGATTCTTTTGGGCACGATACTGCTGTTGAAATTCAGGATATGCTTATTAAATCCATTCAGCATAAAAGTACGATAGTTGCCGAGATTATCGGAGTAATTACACTGATTTTCGGCGCCACTGGTGTTTTCCTGGAATTACAAATATCCCTCAACAGTATTTGGGATGCTCATCCACCGGTAAAACAGGGGTTTGGATATTTTATTAAAAATAGGCTCCTATCATTTGGACTGATCGTGAGTATAGGTTTTTTTGCTTGCTATCTCGCTCATAATAACTTCGTTACTTACCATATTTAGCGGGTGGATAAGCCGGCAGTTTTCAATTATTGCTGTATACCTATTGCATGTAATTAATTTTTCTTTTTCACTATTTGCTATATCCTTCTTGTTTGCCTGCATGTTTAAAGTATTGCCGGATACAAAGGTTAATTGGAAACATATGTGGCCCGGAGCCATTCTCACAGCGCTGTTATTTGTGGTAGGAAAATATGCGCTTGGCTATTATTTTGTTAGGTTTCAACCGGCTTCTATATATGGCACTGCCGGTTCAATCGTACTTTTGCTTCTGTGGGTATCGTATTCGTGCATTATTGTTCTTTTTGGAGCCGAGTTTACAAGACATTATTCCTATTATAAAGACAGCGGCGAATTTTTAGTGTAAATACAGCCTGTAAAATTGCTCGTTTATCGAAAAAGAAGGAATTTAAGAAATAGCCACTCTACATTTGTTATACCGAATTAATTATTAATCAATTAAATAAAAAAATATGGAAACATCCGGAAGCACAGGTAAGATATTCAATGCGTTGTTAATTGGGGCATTGGCAGGAGCTGTAGTTGGTATTTTATTTGCACCTGATAAAGGAAGCAGGACACGCAGAAAATTAATGAGAAAAGCAGAAGACTTAAAAGATGATCTGCAAGAAAGAATTACAGATGAAGTAGGTGCATTGCGCAGTAAAGTAGAAGAGCTTGAAGGTATTGCCGAAGATATTGTAGATGATTTGAAAGGCACCATTAAAGTAAAGAAGGATGTTATGAAAAATCATGGATAATATTAGATGATGATCTAAATTTAGTAGCAATGTCTGAGGTAGAAAAGATTGAAAGGCTGACTGAAGGTTTAAAGAAGTATGTTAATACAAGTTTTGAACTGAATAAGCTTGAATTTACTGAAAGTGCCTCAGACATTGGTGCTAATTTGATTAGCAACTTTATTATTGCAGTAACCGCTCTATTGTTCCTTCTGTTTATTAGTATTGCTGCTGGGTTTTATTTGTCTTTTCGATTAGGTAATAACTACAGTGGATTTATTATCGTTGCAGGTTTTTATTTATTGATTGTGTTGATTCTTTTTTTGCGCAGGAAGAAATATTTAGAAAGAACGTTCAGGGATAAAATCACCTTGATCATATTTAATAAAATACACAAGACATAGTTAATTCGCTTTTTAGGATGACAACGAAGATAAGCTATACCGAGCTCGAATTAGGCATTATAGCTTTAAGAGCTGATAAGCTTAGGCAAGAAGAAGAGCTTAAGCAGTTATTTAGAGAGGTTGTGAATGATTTGCATCCTTCGGTTATATTAAAAAGCACTATTCACAAACTTGCAGAGAATAAGGAATGGCAAATTGAATTAACAAAAGCAGGTATTAACTTAGGAAGTAACTTAATTGTTAAGCAATTGATAAAGGGCCATACGTTTAAGCGATTTATTGGTGCTGCGCTTGTAGAATTGGCATCTGTGGTCTTTATCAATAATCAAAGTGCTACAAAAGTTATTGCGGGCATTAGCAAATTAATGCATTTAAACGGCCATAATACAAGCGATGTTGAAGAATAGCCTTAACGGTAATAGAATAATAAGAGGAGCCTTCAGGGCTCCTTTTTCATTGATGAAGGTGGAATAAAAAATAAAGTGGATGTGTGTAACTAGTAGAAGAATACTAATCGTAGGCCAATTAGGACTTATATTTTAGTTCCGCCGCGTATAAGTCCAAGTAGAACTGAAATAACAGCAATCACAAGAAGTATATGAATAAGTGACCCTGCTGAGTAGACTAGGAAGCCGAGGAGCCAGCCTATAACCAAAATTACTGCCAGCAAATAAAGAAAGAGTCTCATAGATATTAATTTAAATTATTATAGATCTTATTACTGTGGAATGTATTCGAAAGAATAGAGTTTTTTTTATATTTTTCTGTTGGTGCAGCCTTTTCTACCTCTTCCATTATAGTCGATGCATACTTTTCAATAGATGTAAATCCTCCTAATGAAGATGCGCTGAAAGTAACATTGGTATTTTCCGGTAACACTCCATTTTCCGTCCTTATTTCCTCTGTGGCTATGTAAAAATAGCGCCAGCTAATTTCAGGTTCGCGTTTTAAAAGTTTTAAAGCTGCTACCTGCTCCTCTTCTATTGCATTCCATGCTTCCTGCTCATGGCTATCCGCCTCATGCATAAGTTTTAGGCCATATCCTGAAATTATAAGGAATTTTATACCAGCTTGCTTAATTCCCATAAGTACAGAACGTGTAGCATTAAAGCATTCTCCTTCATGATTCTTTTGTAATTCATTCACAAAAATTACCAGGTCGCTTCCTTTAACGCATGTATAAACTTCTTCATTGTTATGAACATTTCCGTTAACAATAGAAATATTCGGATGCTTTAGGCTAAATTCTTTTTGGTTATTAATAACAACCTTAAGCTTATGCCCTCTGCTTAAAATTTCTTCCGCGATCTTCTTACCTACATTTCCAACAGGTGTGAATAAGGTAATTTTTTTAGTCTTCATGCGCATATAAATTAATGTATAAACTGATGGAACTGGCAAGTTACTTATAGTTATATAAGGAATGTGTGCTTTTCGGTAAATCATATTATACCGCCTTTCAAGATGTTTTTTTTAAGGGTTAGTCAATAAATTGATGAAGAAATAGAATATTTTACTTACCCTTAAATTAAACTGCTCTGCCCGTTTGTCGTTTATACTTATCGAAAAACTTTTAATTGAACCTTGTGTCTCAGATAAATTCGCTTTCATCTGAACTATTGAAATTAATGAAAAGTGGAAAGAACAGGGCCAAAAGAGTTTTGATTATTGTATTAATTACAGTCGTATCGTTTATCTTTATTGTAATTGCATTTATTTCTCCTATTTCTAAATATCTTATAGAAAAATACAGTAAAAAGTACACCAGCCGGCAAATAAGGATGGATTGGATATTCGTTAATCCATTTACAGGATATGCACACATTCATAATCTTAGAATATATGATCAAAATGATGATACACTGGACCTTTCCGCCGAAAGCTTTAGTATTAGGTTTGCATTATCTAAGATGCTGTTACATACCTATGAAATAACCTCGGCTACATTAGATAAACCATGGATAAGGATTACAAGAGATAAGACGGTTTTTAATTTCAAGGACGTAGTTGATCACTTTAGATCAGAAAAAGGTTATGATACAACGGAGACTAAGCATCCTGTACACTTTAATATGCGCAATTTGGAAATAAAGGATGGAGAGTTTCACTATGTAGAACTAAATACACCTGTAAATTATTTTGTAAAAAATGTATTTATAGAAACAAAAGGAAAAGATTGGAATGAGGATACAATGCGATTTGACTATTCATTTCAATCGGGTCCCGGACAGGGAGGTGATGCGAAAGGATATTTTAGCATAAACACGCACAATCTTGATTATACCCTAAGAACAATATTCAGCCATTTTGACCTTGTGCCTTTTGAGCAGTACTTGCATGAGTTAACAAATTACGGAACATTTAGGGGAAACCTAGACGCAAATGTAATTTCAAAAGGTAACTTCAAAAGAGAAACAGATGTAGACTCAAGAGGGATTTTAAGCTTGAATGATTTTCACATAGGAAAGACTGAACATGAAGATTATGCTTCGTTTGACAAGGTAACTATCCAAATAAATGATGTAGATCCTGACAAACATATATACCGTCTTGATTCATTAGTTATTGTACATCCATATTTTGTTTATGAGGAATATGATTACTTGAATAATATAGAAAGAATGTTTGGAGAAAATGGAAGTCACGTAAAACAAGTAGAGGCAAACCCTGCAAAGCTTAATCTAATAATTAAGATCGCCGATTATGTAATAGCGCTATCTCAAAACTTCTTTGAGAGTGATTTTAAGATTAATAGGGTGGCAGTTAGCAATGCGGATTTTAAATTTAGCGATTTTACTACAACAGAGAAATTTTCTATTGAAACATCTCCTTTTTATGCCTTTGCCGATTCAATTTATAAAAGCCGTGATAGAGTACACTTTTTTATAAAGAGTGGAATTAAACCTTATGGGAACGCTGTTTTTAATTTGAGTATTAATCCTAAAAATACTACCTATTTTGACTTAAACTATAAAATTACAGATATTCCAATAGCTACATTTAATCCTTATATTATCAAGTATACATCCTTCCCGTTTGACAGGGGAACGGTAGAGTTAACCGGAAACTGGAATGTAAAAAACGCTTCAATACAGAGTGAAAACCATTTATTAATTATAGATCCTTTTACGGGTAAAAGATTAAAAAATAAGGGTACAAAATGGATACCATTACCATTAATAATGACCTTTATACGCGAACGCGGAAATGTTATAGATTATGAAATACCAGTCACCGGTAGTTTAAAGAATCCCGAATTCCATTTATACTATGTGTTTATGGATTTACTGAAAAATATTTTTATTAAACCGGTTACTATACCTTATGGAATACATGTTAAAAGCACACAACGCATAGCAGATAAATCTATCATCCTGCAGTGGGAGATAAAAAGGGATGACTTTAGCCCTGTGGAGAAAAAGTTTGTAAGAAAAATAGCCGAATTTCTTAGTAAGTATCCTGCCGGACGCATTTCTGTTCATCCTGTAGAGTATGCCCAAAGAGAAAAGGAATTTATTCTTTTTTTTGAAGCAAAGAAAAAGTATTACTTGCTTACAAGGAATAAACAATATAATGAATTCGACAAGAAGGATTCAACTTATGTAGAAAGAATGTCGAATAAGGATTCCTTGTTTGTAAAATATCTTAATAGGCACGTTGCTACTTCTTTGATGTTTACCATACAAGAGAAATGTTCTGCTTTTGTTGGGGAAAGCCTCATAAATGCTAAATATAGTCGGTTGGTAAAAGATAGAGAAAGTCAATTTATGAGTTATTTTAAAAGCGAAGGTGTTGCCAACCGGGTTAAGTTATATCCTTCTAAAAACGAAGTTCCTTATAATGGTCTGTCATATTACCAGGTTGATTATAATGGCGATAACATGCCCGAAGAACTAAGAACAGCGTATGACGAAATGAATGAAATTAATGGAGGTATATTCCGCAAAAAATATAAGGAATTAAGAAAGACGATCCAGGCTAAGTATGATAAACAAGCCAGTAGGATTGGTAACAGTAGTAATGATATAAAATATACTTCTAGCATAACAACAATTAATATTAACCGATTTAACAAAACTTAATATGGTTACCTTATTTAAAATAATGAACCCAAAGAGTATAATTCCAAGCATTGGTATAACTATGCATAAGCTTAACATGCCAGAATTGTTATCCAACATCCTACGCGGTGAAGAGAATTTGAGTATGAAAACGAGAAGATTCTACCGGAACGTAAGAGAAAAGCAACAGAAGGAACTTCAGGATCTATTTCAAGAACAATACAGTCACATTGATTGCATAATAGACAGAGTGTTACAAAAAGTTGCCACCTTAAGTGGAAACAAGGGTTTACATTATATCAGGTCAGATTCTTTTGAGGAAGATTGGACGGAATATTCCTCATCAAGGGAAATGATACAAGAACTTATGGCAGATCACAGATTGCTTATTGTTAAATTAAGGAAATACGTGATCAGCATTTTTAAGAATAAAAATGATGCAGAAATAATCAATTTCTTAATTGGATTAATAGAAGAACATGAAACCACGGCCTGGGTATTGGAAACCTATGCAGAATTTAGTAATGAAAAATGAGCGAAGCTAAACCAATGAATGAAGTAAATTCAGATCAAATGCCTCAAACATTTTATCAAAATATAAGAGGGTTCTTCATTGATGTTGGCCAATTAACCAGGTTCACTGGTCGTTTTTTTAAAGAAGTATTTGTTCCTCGTTATGAGTTTAATGAAGTTATAAGGCAATGCTATATAGTAGGTTATAAATCTCTTCCCTTAGTAAGTATTACTGGTTTTATAATGGGGCTGGTGCTTACCATACAAGCCCGGCCGACAATGGAAGAATTCGGTGCAGTATCAATGATACCAGGTATGATAGCCATATCTATTGTACGTGAAATAGGACCAGTTATTACTGCGTTGATCTGTGCAGGGAAAACAGGTTCGTCCATAGGCGCGGAACTGGCTTCAATGAAAGTTACAGAACAAATTGATGCTATGGAAGTATCTGGGATCAACCCATTCAAATACATTGTGATAACCAGGATACTGGCCTGTACACTTATGATTCCCGTTTTGGTCGTATTTTCCGACACTGTTGCTCTTTTTGGAGGATATATAGGAGATAATATTAAGGGACAGATAAGCTTGCAATTATTTGCATCAGATGTAATAAATACTCTTTTTTTTAAAGATGTTTTTCCTGCATTTATCAAAACATTTTTCTTTGGTTTTGCCATCGGACTGATAGGCTGTTATAAAGGCTATAATTCAAACAGTGGAACAGAAGGAGTGGGCATATCGGCAAATTCGGCTGTTGTTATTGGTTCACTTCTCATATTCATAATTGATATGGTCGCTGTTCAGTTAACCAGTTTGTTTCAATAATTTAATTATGAAAACTGTAATGCCTAATTCCGCAAAATCTTCTCAAACTGGGTTTAATACGGAATATGGTGAAGTAGTTGTACAGATAGAGCACCTAAGTAAATCATTCGCAAAGAATAATGTACTTAAGGATATTAATCTTAGTCTCAAGAAGGGGGAAAATCTTATTGTGCTTGGAAAATCAGGAAGTGGTAAGTCGGTGTTGATAAAATGTATGATAGGATTAATTCAGCCAGACAACGGTATATTAACAATACTTGGAAAGAATCTTTCTGAATTGAACGATACAGGTATGAATGAACTAAGAAAGAAAGTAGGATTTCTTTTTCAGAGTGCAGCCTTGTATGATTCTATGACTGTAAGAGAAAACCTGGAGTTTCCTTTGCGCGAGCTATTCTCAAAGAATGATGAAGAAATTGATAACTTGGTGCAAGAAGCGCTACAGAATGTTGGTCTCGCTGAAGCGATCGATAAAATGCCATCTGAACTTTCAGGGGGGATGAGGAAAAGGATAGGCCTTGCCAGAACCCTTATTTTAAAACCTGAAATAATACTTTATGATGAGCCCACCACCGGATTAGATCCGATTACTTCTAAAGAAATAAGTAGCCTGATTGTTGATGTTCAAAAGAAGTATAGCACTTCGTCTATAATCATCACTCATGATATAGCGTGTGCCAAAATAGTTGCCGATAGAATATTAGTAATACGTGATGGAATATGTGCGGCAGAAGGAACTTTTGAGGAATTGCAAAAATCCTCTGATCACTGGATACAATCTTTCTTTCAATCTTAAATAAAATAAAATGGAAAAGAATAATGGAAATAAGATAAAACTTGGTTTGTTTGTGGTCGTGGGCATCACCTTGTTTATTATAGGGATTTATTATATAGGAGAAAGGCAACAAATATTCAGAAGAACATTTTCTCTCAATACTGCTTTCAGGGATATTAATGGTTTGCAAGTGGGCAATAACGTAAGGTTATCTGGTATTAACATTGGTGTTGTAGATGGGATTGAAATAATAGCCGACACTTCTGTTATGGTAAATCTTACTATTGAAGAAAAAGCAAAAAAATTTATTAATAAGGATGCTAAAGCGACTATAGGTACGGATGGACTTATGGGAAGCAAACTGGTTATAATTATACCTGGCGATAGCAAGAGTGGAGTAGTTCAGGATAATAGTGTTATTCCGTCCTACGCTGCAGTAAGTGTTGATGATATTACAGGTAAATTAAAAGTAACGACAAATAATCTGGCTCAGATTACGGATGATCTTGCCGTGATAATGGATAATATTCGTTCAGGAAAGGGAACCATCGGTATGCTTCTTATGGATACAATTTTTGCCGAAAATCTGAGACAAACCATAGTTAATATTAAACAGGGTGCAGGAGGATTTAAGCGAAATATGGATGCGGCCAGTCATAGCTTCCTTTTGCGTGGATTTTTGAAGAAGAAGGATAAAGAGAAGGATAAGAAAAGGAGTTAAAATAAATACTGAAATTAACTCTTGTTTCACCAACCACATAAATACTTTAACCGTTTAAATAAGTGATTTAATCTAATTTTCTGAAAAGTTTAGACTCTCGCAGATACATTTGGCCATTGGTAACACTGCCCGTTTTACTTACTCAAAAAGATAAAAGGATATGGACATATTGCATGAACTTTTGGATTTTGGACAAAGTTATTGGCTCGATAACTTATCCAGAAAGAAGGTAATAAGTGGTGAGTTAAAGCGGAGAGTAGATGAAGAGGGGTTAAGGGGTGTAACTTCTAATCCAAGCATATTTAATGAAGCTATATCAAAAGGTAGGGAATATAATGATGCGATAAAAAAAATGGTTAAGGAGCATAAGAACCTTAATGAAATATATGATGCTTTAACAATTAAGGATGTGCAAGACGCCTGTGATATTCTGGAGCCAGTATTTAGAAAATCAAACGGATTTGATGGTTTTGTAAGTATAGAAGTAAGCCCTTATTTGGCGAGAGATACAGAAGGAACTATACTTGAAGCACGCAGATTATATAATGCAGTAGGTCGAGCAAATTGCATGATAAAGATACCAGGAACAAAAGAAGGAGTTCCTGCAATTGAGCAAATGCTTTATGAGGGAATAAATATAAATATTACTTTATTGTTTTCTGTTTCACGTTATACAGAAGTGGTTAATGTATATCTGCAGGCCCTTAAAAGACGGCTGAAAGAAGGTAAAGAGATAAGCCATATAGTTTCCGTAGCAAGTTTCTTTCTTAGTCGGATAGATACTCTTACGGATCAATTATTGGGACAGTATGTTATTTCTCCGGTAAGAAGTAAGAAATATTTGTATCCTGAAAAGCTATTTGGTAAAGTAGCAACAGCAAGTGCAGTAATTGCATATCAGCGTTTTCGTGGAATCTTTGAATCAGAAGAATGGCAAAAAATGAAAAACCACGGAGCCAATGTCCAACGGGTTCTTTGGGCTAGTACAAGTAATAAAGATCCATTGTATGAAGATTTGCGTTATGTAGAGCCTTTAATAGGACAGAATACTATTAATACCTTAACAGAGAGTACAATTACCACTTTTGCCAAGAAGGGTAAACTCAAAAAGTGTACCATTCGAGAAGGGCTTATGGAAGCAGAACAAACTTTTGACAGCCTTGGAAAAATGTCCATTAATATTGATATGGTTACTCAACAGCTGGAAAATGAAGGGGTACAAAAGTTTACGGATGCATTTCAAAAGTTAATGAACAACTTAGCCCACAAAAGAGCCGAAATAATGAAAGAGTCCTGTCCTTTACAGCTTATTAATGCCGGTGGCTTAGAATCTGATTTAAAGAAACTGTACACTTCATTAGATGAAAAGCAGGCTGGCAGGCGTTTATTTGCCAGTTCGCCAAATTTATGGAAAGCGGATAAAGAAGATATTCAAACGATTGTTGGTGGCTTGGGTTGGTTGCACTTACCCGAAGATATGGTAACTCGTGCGAAGGAGTTCATGAATTTCGGTGCACATATTAAAAGAGAAGGTTACACTTCTGTTGTATTACTTGGCATGGGTGGAAGCAGTCTTTGTTCAGAAGTAGCTCGAAAGACATTTGGTTCCGCACCGGGTTACCCCCAGCTTTATGTACTTGATGATACCCAGCCCGAATCGATACTGGCTATAGAGAAAAAGTTAATTCTTGAAAAGACGATTTTTATTGTAGCAAGCAAATCAGGTTCTACACTTGAAACTAATTGTTTCTTCAAATATTTTTATGATAGACTGACAGAAAGGATAGGAAGTAAGGCTGGGAATAATTTTGTTGCTATAACAGATGAAGGCACTAGTCTTATTAAGATGGCAGAGAAATATAAGTTTAGAAAAACATTCATTAACCTGCCAGCAGTGGGTGGACGTTATTCTGTTCTATCGGATTTTGGAATACTTCCTATGGCTTTAATAGGTATTAACGTAAGGTCGTTGCTTGACAGCGCAAAATTGGTAATGCTTTGCTCTGGCCCAGATGTGCCTGCAAATACAAATCCTGCTATAAGTTTAGGAGCTTTATTGGGATTAGCGCAACATAAGGGTCGTGATAAAATAACTTTTGTTCTTTCCTCTACATTAAAACCTTTCGGTTTTTGGGTAGAACAATTAATTGCTGAAAGTACTGGCAAGGAAGGTAAAGGACTTATACCAGTAAATGGTGAAAAACTTGGTTCCCCATCAGCATATGGTGATGACAGGATATTTGTGCACATATATTTGAATTCGGATAAAAATGCCCAGGATGAAAACCGATTGAAATTAGTAGAAAGAGCCGGTCATCCCGTTGTGCGCATAAAATTACTTAGTAAAACTCAGCTTGGTGGTATCTACTATCATTGGGAAATTGCCACTGCTATTGCTGGCATGATATTAGGTATCAATCCTTTTGATCAGCCTAATGTGGCTGAGAGCAAGGAAAATACAAACAACATATTGGAAGAATGGACACGTAAAGGGAATTTCCAAAAACAAAAGCCGTTGTTTGAATACGATGGAATTAAAATATATGACGGGACTATGCTGAATGAAAAACCTAAGCACAAACAAAATAGTGTAAACGACGTTATTGGTTCATTTTTAGAATCGGCAAAAGAACATGATTATATAGCTCTCCTTCCTTATTTTGAACTTACTCCATACCGAACCAAGCTTTTACAATCTTGGAGAGAAGAAATGAAATCAAATTTGAAGGAGGCTACGACATTGCTTAATGGACCCAGGTACTTGCATTCAACTGGCCAACTTCATAAAGGTGGACCTAATTCGGGATTATATATTTTGCTTACCGGTCCTGAAAATCAAGATATCCCTATTCCAGGCCAAAAATATGGTTTTGCTACTCTGCACATGGCCCAGGCTCTTGGAGATTTCAGATCACTGGAAACGAAAGGAAGAAAAGTAATACGAATTCATTTTGGGAAGAATATTGATGCAGGACTCACGTCGTTATGCGAATTAGTTAAAGAAGATAAATAGGCGAAATATGAAATCTTCTATGATTACAACTTTATTTCTAGATATAGGAGGAGTGCTGCTTACCAATGGCTGGGATCATAATTCAAGAAAGAAAGCTTCAACATACTTTAAAATAGATCCTGAAGAATTAAATGAGCGCCATCATCTAACATTTGATACTTATGAATCAGGAAAACTAACACTGGATGAGTACCTGAATAGGGTTATTTTTTACCAAAAGAGATCTTTCACAAAAAGGAAATTTATTTCATTCATGTATAATGAATCAAAACCTATTGATGATTCAATATATTTTTTTAAGAACGTAAAGAAACAATACAACCTTCGCGTAATTGCTCTCAGTAACGAGGCAAGGGAACTAAACGATTTTAGGGTTAAAAAATATAAACTCGATGAATTGTTTGATGCATTTGTTTCTTCCTGTTTTGTGCATTTGCGCAAGCCGGATATCGATATTTATAAGTTGGCCTGCGATATATCAAATACTCTTCCAAATCAAGCACTATATATAGATGACAGGCTTATGTTCGTACAAGTTGCAAATTCCCTGGGTATAAATGTATTGCACCATCAAAATCTGGCATCAACCAAAAAATATTTAAAAACTATCCTGCATTAAAGAAATAAAATGAAAGATAATAAATATGAGTATGGAATCATAGGGTTGGGAACAATGGGATATAACCTGGCACTTAATATGAATGATCATGGATTTTCAGTTGCTGGGTATGATAAAAGTAAAGACAAAGTAGCTACTTTCGGAAAAAAAGCGAATAAAAGGGAAATAGAAAGTTTTAGTCAATTACAGGATTTTATTGACTCCCTTGAAAAGCCAAGAACTGTTATTCTATTAGTTCCTGCAGGATTAATTGTGGATGAGGTAATAGCAGAGTTAAAGCCTTTGCTCACGGATGGCGACCTTATTTTGGATTTTGGCAATTCACATTTTATCGATACAACTGTGCGCATGGAGCAATTGTCAAAAAATAAAATACATTTCATGGGGATAGGGGTATCCGGTGGAGAAGCGGGTGCACGTAATGGCCCGAGTATAATGCCTGGCGGCGCCCAAAAAGATTACCAGCAAATAGCCCATATGCTGGATGCCATAGCAGCCAAAGTAGATAATGAACCTTGTGTTACCTGGTTAGGTATTGGTGCAGCGGGACACTACGTTAAAATGGTGCATAATGGCATTGAGTATGGATTGATGCAGCTAATTGCTGAAGCTTATCATCTACTGAAGGTTATGGGAAATTTAAATAATAAAAAAATACATGAAATATTTTCAAAATGGAATAATGGCAGATTACACTCATTCTTAATTGGGATCACTGCAGATATATTTACGCAGGAAGATAGTCTCACGGGTACAGATCTGATAGACATTATTAAGGATAATGCAGAGCAAAATGGTACTGGTGCCTGGACATCGGAGGAAGCAATGGCACTGCAAATGCCAGTACCGGTGATTGATATGGCCGTTGCAATAAGAGATATTTCGGCGCAGGAAGAAGATAGGATAATATCGGATAAGATGTTGAAAGGCCCCGGTCTTGATCCGGATATTAACAGCTAT
>Ga0206965_10127_pt1 | contig 23597 bp, 17 predicted proteins | sample Alteio_BWOrgHeat_26_FD_152973 | JGI IMG/M metagenome (GOLD analysis project Ga0206965, IMG submission 152973) | Enriched cells from forest soil in Barre Woods Harvard Forest LTER site, Petersham, Massachusetts, United States -... | ecosystem: Environmental > Terrestrial > Soil > Temperate forest >...
GCACGGGAGACATTTCGATTCTGGCAGCAACGTAGCGAGAATGGGAGAGTTCCGGCGGACGTTAAGTTCAAATCTGTCCAATCCTTCTTCGGTATCGCGGACCGACTCACGAAACAGGGAAAATGTGCATTAGCGTTTTTGCCCATCAACTGCGTTAGTGGTTGGACCGCCGGGTTGAACTCGGATCAGAGTGGGTGGAACGAACTTGGGCCCTTGGGCGTTGGAGGGCGGACCAGATCCATTCTGATCGATTCTAACGACGAGAAAAGTATATGGGTTGCGAGCGTCGCGGGGGGGATTTGGCACAGTGTCGATGGTGGGAGATCCTTCAAGACAGCCGACCATCTGATGCCAACCCTTGTAATCTCAAGCCTGGTAAGCGTTCCGGGCAACCCTGGCGTCCTATTCGCCGGCACGGGTGAAGGATTTTTCAATCTGGATGCGTTGCCCGGCGCGGGGATATTAGTAACCAAGGACACCGGAACCTCTTGGCAGCAAATTCCGTCAACAGTCCCAGTAGATGACAATAGCCCTTTTCGTTTTGTAAATAGGCTGGCAATTTCTCCAGATGGAAAAACGCTTCTTGCTGCTACGTGGAAGGGAATTTACCGCAGCATAGATGCGGACCACGCAGTGTGGACTCAGCAGTTGTCTGACGACGGTAGTTCTGACGATATTGCTGACATTCAGTTTCATCCGACGGATAGCACAAAAGTAATCGCGGGTAGCCTAAACACTGGTGAGATTTACTATTCCCACGACGGAGGCAAGCAGTGGCACAAATCTCAACACAGCGGAAGCTGGACCCATGTATGGCCAGACAATCATTCAAGCCCTTCGAGAGTGGAAGTCACCTTCGCTGCTGCTGACCGAGACAATAAGAGATCCGTGGTATATGCTTCTGCGGATAATCTTTCAGGGGAAATCTGGAGATCCGAAGATGATGGCAAATCCTTCAGCCGAATGGACTCTACAACACCTGACGGTGATCTTGCGTATTACCTTGGGGATCAAGGTTGGTATGACAATTCCATATGGGCAGGCGATCCGAATAATTCGGACTTCGTCATAGTTGGCGGTGTAAATGTCTGGAAGAGCGATAATGGTGGAAAGACCCTCTCACCTATTAGCGATTGGCAGCAGCCAGCTTCCATGCATGCCGACCAACATGTAATCATTGGATCGCCGCATTTTGATGGCATTAATAACAAGGTCGTTTACGTCGGGAATGACGGTGGCATCTATAGAACTGATGACGTGAAAGCTGCGGGCATAGATGACAATAAGTCTCAAGGATGGACTAAGTTAAACAACGGTTACGCCGTCACTCAGTTTTATAGTGTAGCGTGGAATAAGGCTTCCGGTGCTCTTCTGGCCGGAGCGCAAGACAACGGAACTCTACAACTTTCAAGGGCTGGAGATTGGTCGCAAGAATTTGATGGTGACGGAGGGGCCTGCGCAGCAGATCAAAATGACGAGAATTTCCTTTTTGGCGAGTATGTCTTTTTGAGCTTGCATAGAAGCTCAGACGGCGGAAAAAACGCAGAATTTATTAATGGCGAGTTTCTTGATAAACAGAAAGTCTTGCATTGGAAGCAAGACCCAAAACTGGTCATCTATGATTCCCGGTTCAAGCGGGCTAATTTCATCGCTCCTTTTGTCTTGGATGTAAATGACACAACTGCGAATACGATTATTGCTGGTGGTGCCTCACTTTGGAGGACCAAAGATGCAAAAGCCTTAAATTCGCCGGCCACCGGGCCTCACTGGACCGAGATTAAGTCTCCTGTGCCTGGATGGGATGACCCGTCCGACATTCCTAACTTTGTCAGCGCCATTTATGTTCCATTCGGCCATCCCGAGATAATCTGGATTGGTTACAATCGCGGTGACTTGTATGTGACGAGGAACGCACAAATAGATAAGCCGAGTTGGCGGTTAGTCAGTAACGCGGGCACGCCGAAGAGACCAACTCGCTTCATCACGCGTATCCTCGTACACCCAGAGGATTCTGGAACCATCTATGTTGCCTACGGAGGGTACAGTGACAAAGGGGTTAGGGACAACATTTGGCGGAGTAAAAATGGAGGTAGCACTTGGGAAAACATTTCTCGCAACATTCCGCCTGCCCCTGCATTTGCATTGACTGTCCATCCCGAGAAACCGACATATTTATATCTTGGAACGGAACTTGGAATCTTTGCCAGTGAAGATGGTGGTGATCATTGGTCACTTAGTAATGAGGGCCCGATCAACAGTGCCGTCAATGATTTTGCTTGGATGGGAACTCAGTTAGTCGCTGCAACCCATGGCCGTGGCTTGTGGCGTATCGATCTGTCCACCAAGGGCAAGAAGTAGCATCTCATTGAGGCAAGCCTTTCTCTATTTGGGGAAGCGGTCTATATATCGAGAATTCCCATTTTCGGGTTCCTGAAGGTAACGCCAAGGATGTTAGACACCAACTGGAAGATTTCCGCGTTTGTGTCAGCGCAAACAGGGTCGATCCAAAAACCGTAGCATCATGTATTGAACCGCCCATTGGAATGCGCCCTATTTTTCTAGCTGGTAATACGGAATAAATGTCAGCTTGAACCTCTCCGGATTCGAGTGGCCTCGAAATAATCACATGGTGACGATCAAGTGTAACGTACGGTGCTATTCTAGAAATTCGCCCAAGCGATATAATACTCTGATGATGAGCCGAGTCCACACTTCTCAGGAGAAACCGGCCCTTTACGATTTCTAACATCACTTCTGTTCCTGAAATAGTCCATTGGCAGCTTTCCTCACTGCCGTTGCATGATAGCGAACCGGATGATTTAGCAGTTGTGGTGTAATCATTCACCGGTCCAGATTCCAGCGAATGCAAATCGATTCTAACTCCAGCCCGCAGGACGGTAGCATTTTTGTGGAGGGCGTCGACAGGTGGGTTGGCACCCCCATAATATACCGATGACCGCGGCCAAGTAAGATCAATGGAGTCCCCGCTCAGTTTTGCTATTGGGGCGTGGTCCGTCTTAGCCAGACTCCGTGCATCAGGTTGTGAGATCCTAAGGGGCTGAGATATAGAAGTGTCCCCAGCATTCCGAGCGTTAATTAGCTGAATGTGAAACCGCGAATCCATTTTGGTATTTGCAAGGACGAGGAGCATTTCATTCAATCTCCAAACAGGCCACCTAGCTCCTTCGTAAACCCAAAGAATTTTTCCTGTGCCCAGGTCAATTGCCGAGATGCCCGGGCCGTTTGAAACGTATGCAGTCTCAAAACGACCGTCTGTGATACCCAAAGGGAATGCAGCAACATCGGAAACGCTACTTTGGCAAACAATCTTACCCAGCGAAACGCCCATTATCATCATTAAAGACATAAGAGAACGGACCAAGCACGGGGAAATCATGACCAAAATCATAGCACTGCAAATGGGCTCTTGAGACATAATCCGGCGCGAAGAAGATTGCTGACTATAGATTTAGCCATTGCGGCCACCTACATTTACTATGCTTATAATTGAATATTTTTAAGCGGGTAAAGGATTTTGTCTTGATTTGCAGTTATTGTACTATGCCGTCCCAGTCGTAGCATTGTCGGAATCAGCAGGAGTCATAAGATGAAACGTAACCATAGCATTGCGATCATTTTCCTCGGGATCTGCTGCGTCCAATCCGCACGGCTCCAAGCACAGGAATTAACATTAGACTGGTCGGACAAGTCAATAAAATCAACCCCATCCGGTGTGCACAAAGGAGAAACTCTCAATGTTACTGTTATCGGGGTCAACGATATCCTTTATGATTACAAGCTCAATGTGAATTTGCAAACCCAGGCGGCGACAGATGATTTGGCCTTACTAGGCAAGCTTCTCGGTCTTGCTGGCGGAAGCACTACGAGTGGAGTTGCTACTCCTGCGAATGTCGGTTCGTGTCAGAGTGCCGTCGACGCTGCAACTGACGACCTGAACTCGATCAACTTCGAGTTGTTGAAACCTGCCAATAACTTAATCCCGAGCGCGAGCGCGGGCGTGGGCGCAATCGCTTTATCAGCATCCCTGGCCGGATGGCAGGCAGCAGTTGGTGATAGCGGGCTGCTTTCGAAACTTGATGACGACGTAGCAAAAGTCAGTCGAGTTTGTACAGGCGATGAAAGGCAGAAATTTCTTACTGGAGCATACGACAAGTTCGATAAGTTTCGAAAGAAGGTGGAAGGCTTACACACTATCCAAGGCCAATCTGTGGCAAGCACGGGCGAAGTTTCGTCCGTAGGTCTCAAAGTTACGGAGGAGTACAAGGATGATAACGGAAAAATACACACTGTTTATACCTTTAATAAAACTCAATATTTTTCTTCGGTCTTAACCTTGTCCGGAGGGATTCTGCTCTCATCGTTGCGTCATCCAACGTATGTCAGACAATCGGTGCCTAACGCCACCGATCCTGTACTTGCAATTGATGGGGGGGCGGAGCCCGTCCCTTATATTCTGGGAATGCTAAATTACAAGTTACCACTACCCTGCGTCGATTGGCCTAACTTCGGATTTGCTCTCTCGACCGGGCCCGTACTGCGAGTAGGTGGGAGCAACAACAGCAGCAGCTTCGGGTATTTCAATGGAATATCGGTGGATTTTTGGCATCGCCTTTACGTTACGATCGGATCCCATGTCGGCCAATTTGCGGATATACCTTTGGGTTTCAAGATTGGGCAGACAATTCCCCCAAGCTTTGGTCAGTTGACTCCGACAAACCGGTGGTCAGCTCGATTAGCGATCGCGATAACTTACAAAACCACCGACCTAGGCTCGTTAAGTGCCTCATCGACGGGCGGATCGAAGCAACCCACCTTGACCCCTTCCCCGACCCCGTCAGGGGGAACTCCTAAACCAGCCCCAACCCCGGCAGGGGGAGCCGCAGCACCCAGCCCGACGCCAACACCAACACCAACACCACCGGCACCAACATCTATGCCATAAGCTGTCAGTGGCAGTTCCTGGAAGGAATCCGCCGCGAAATCGCCAAGCGATTCCCGACCGGGAACGCCCGATTCGATCAAGAGCTCAGGCGACGTCTGCTTACGAACTCCAGTCGTGAATGATAAAGGACGTTATCGCCAACGTCGGGCGTCGGCGCGCAGTTCTGCGCGAATGAGCCGCGTAGGCCTGAATTCCAGCCGCGCTAGGGGACCTGGGATTGCTGATGTGAACGTCCTTTATCGTTCACGACTGGATTTGGCAAAGCTGGGGGCATTGGAGAACAGCGAATCTCCATAAACGCGTTTGTCGGTACCTGTCTTACTCCCCAACGGCTATCCCGCTTCTCGAATTTCAAGACGTCCTTCGCGGGAGACATGGAAGGGATTGGCGATTAGAAATGGCGGGCTGTTCTTGCGGGCGCGATCGAGTTCGTTCCGGGATAATAAAGGAAGACGCGGTCGCCTGGATTTATGACCGAGGTTGTGGGAAGAAGGCCATTTGTGTCGGTAGTCAATGTAGTCACGTTAATTGTCCCGCTCGAGCTGACGGTTGTGAGTCTGACGGTTGCTTTAGAAACGGGAGTGGTGTCTGATCGAAGGAGATGAATTGAGACCGGAGTCCTGAGGAAATGGCCGCCTGTGAATTCGAAGTAGGTTGCGATGGGGGAGGTGGGCAGGTGGAAGGTCTCGAGGAGAGACCTTCCCTCGGTTGCGACGTAGATCTCGGTTGTCCAGAAGACGATGGAGGAGACGGTAGGGAGAGGTGTTGGGAGCGCAACGGTCGCATTCTTCCAGGGTTGGCCGGTTGCGGGTCGATAGAAGACGCCGGTAAAGGGTGAGGCGACGGCGAGTTGATCGTCGTTCCATCCGAAGGCGACGTCGCTGACATACATATAGTTCAGGCCTCGTGAGGCAAGCACCACATTATTGCTGTTGCCGGAAGGAAAATCGTTTGCGAAAGGGTATAGGTTGGAGGCTGTGACAAGAGCTGTCAAGGGAACATCGAGGGTCCAAGAAGAGCCCCCGGTGCTGGATAGGGCTACTCCTTGGTTGGTAAGTATGACGAGGCGGTGGGGATTGATTGGATCCACAAAGAGGGGACCGGAAAATTCAAAGCCGGATGAGCCGGGTTGAAGAATCTGGAGTTGGCTGACGTTCGATCCCTGTGTGACTGTGACGGGTACGGGCGTCCATGGCTGGTTATGACCCGTGGACTTGAATATCTGGACGGGAGAGCTATTACAGGTACAGACATAGTAGACGGCCTGAAATGGCTGTTGTCCGTTCGGCAGGGAGACCCAGATTCGCGATGCTCCGGTGGGCACGGTGCCGTTTTCCAGGAACCAACCGCTGAATTTCGAGCTGTTGATATCGGGCTGCACACCGAGAGCCCAGTTGCGAAGCAGTACTACGTTTCCGGAGGCGCCTTTCAGGTCGGCGGCGAGAGAACCGGTCGAAAGATCGACGACGTTACTGCCATCCTTGTATTGGAGAGGCAGGGTTGCGAGCCAGACTACATCGAGGAAGGTTCCGGTCTGATAGCCGAGCGGACCGGGACCGGTCTGTACCACCTTCCAGGTTCTGGATGTATCCCCAGTGACGCCACAGCTCTTTTTTCCGTCGGCAGCGACGACTTTGCTGCAGGCGATGTTGATTATTTTGCCCCCTACATCATGGGTTCCTGAAGGAGAGGAGCCAAAGTCGGGTAAGACGGCCATAAGGGTATCGCGGACTTCGAGAGAAAGCGTGGAGTTACCACGGTCGGCCTCAGTCCAGTTCGCGTCGCCGAGCTGAGCGTAGCTATGCCATCCGGAGGATGGCGTTGCGGCTGGAGCCCCGTATCGGAACCATGCGTCATTGTCGCTGGTCGCATAGTCGAGCCGCGGGCCGTCGCGGGGGTCATCTTTCGCGGAGCCAAGCAACACTACGTTATGGATGTGCTGAGTGGTGAGACCATTGCTGTAGGAGAGGCTGCGATCTGTCATGGAATAGACGCCACCATCACTTGCGATCCAGAAGTTGGTTGAGTTGATGTCGGGGAGCACATCCCAGAGATCCGAGTGGATAGGATCAGGGTTTGCGCAGTCAGGACAGTGGGCGGTCGCGCGATGCTTCCAGATAATCTGGCCATTGCTGTCAACGCCTGTGCCTTCGAGAACGGCTTGCGCTGTATTGACGAAGACTCTGAGACCTTTGCCGACAGTAAATGGCGGGGCGACAGGCAAAGCACTGAGCGAGCGGCGACCACCCCAACCGGTTCCATTACGCGCGTCGTCGCCAAGAATCTGAGTTGAGAATGCGCGGGAGGAGAGGTTGTAGTAAAGCAGGCCGGTCTTGTTACTGACATCCGGATTGGGCTTGAAGATCATCATGACGGAGTCGCCAAAGGCCAATAGGTTGTGAAAGTCGCCACGAGAGCTTGCTGGCTCGCTGTCGGTCTCGGGCAGCGTATAGCCGTCTACGACGGGTTTAATGTTGATGACATTCCAGCTGGCGCCGTCATTTGTGGAAGAGAGGAAGACGCGGGCTCCCGTCGAGTTCAGCTGTGCAAACGCCCACAGTAGCGTGGTATTCACGTCTTTTCGCCCGACGGCAATTGCGGTGACTATAGCTACGTCCGGCGGGGTTGCAGTTAGATCGAAGCTGGAGGCTCCAGCCTTTTTGCGAGCGATGCCGCAGGAAGTGCCAGCGAGTATGGTCGAGACTGGAGTGAAAGCAATTGCTGAGACGACCTGTGAGGTTGCGTTTTTGCAGTACGAGTTTTGAGTAGCGGGATTGGATAGCCAGGTGAGAGGGGCGTAGGCCAGTTGCCAGGTGTCTCCTGAATTGAAGGACTCCCAGATTCCACTGAGGCTGAGATCGAAGAGTGTCCCATCGCCTTGACTCGCATTATTGTCGCGATCGCCAGAGACGACGTGCGCCGGGTTGGAGGGATCGACGGCAAGCGCCGTGGTGAGGGGAGAAGATTGGTTGAGCTGTCGCCACTGGTCGCCCTTGTTGCGTCGCCAGATACCGGCATTGAGGCTTAAGGCGTACATCGTATTTCCGTCGCCAGCCAACTGGTAGGTGAGGCCGGTAGAGGAATGGCTGTAGTTGCTTCGACTACCATCGGCGTCGTTCGGCCCGACATCGCGATAAGCTGCGGCGCATCCCACGAATGGGAGTAGGCCTGTGAGCAGAGACAGACGCAGAAGACGCAGCATCGTGAACCTCCAGGATGGCCAGATAGCCTCTCCAAAGGGAACCAGATATTCATCCTGTGCAACCAGGCGATTCCGGAATTGCGCGGAGCACACAGGCGGAAACCTCGAATGATTTTGACATAAAGTCTTTCGGCAGCACAGTTTGGCCTAATTATAACGCTGGGTCAGCCATCCTAACTTATTGCCTTTAATCCTCTATCGGATCCGCTCGACGGCAGCCCCTTAGCTCTCATGGACTTCGCTGCCGAGGAATTCGAGGGTCTTGAGCGCGACTTTAGGGGGATTCACGTCCCGCCCGCGCCCTTGTCTGAAAGATCAGACGATGCGAAATGATAAGTCGGCTCTGGGGTGTGGATTGCGAGGTTCGGGACGTTGGATTGAAACTGGACCAGGTGCAAACAAAGGGAGGGCACTGGATCATTGTCGATTTAGTCGGCAAGGGCGGACGGCTACGGAGTGTGCCAGTGCCTTCATGGTGCAAGGATCTTGTCGACGCCTGGCTCCGGCATTCGGGAGTGAGTGAGGGGAAAGTTTTCAGAAGAGTTTCGAAAAGGGGAACGCGACAAGAAGCTGGCGTTACCGCTAACGTTGTGTGGTATGCGGTGAAGCTGTGTGCCCGTCAGGCGCCCAATCGCCAATCTCGCGCCTCATGACCTTCGTCGCAATTGCGCCCGGCTCTGCCATGGTAGCAGAGGTGAACTCGAACAGATCCAGTTTCTGCTTGGCATCGTGATGAAGTGCGATTGGCGATAACGTCCTTTATTGTTCACCATCTGAGTCGGCAAGCGGGCGTTCGGGTCGTTTGAACCCAGACAGCGACTATCCGCTTGCTGGTTCGCTGCCGCCAAACGCGCCCATTAGCATTTCTAGAGTCGTTTCCTATATCTCCAACACAACCCAAGCCCACCATTCGCTTCGCTACTGCCACATCCCTGAACTCGAAGTGCTGAAATACTATGAGCACGAACCGGCATGAAGCTGAGCCACCGACGAGTTCTGACCTTACTTCCCATCCTTTTCTTCCGTGTCGGGTTTCAATCGATCAACCCTCTTTCTTCTTTGATGAGACGAAGTTGACGATGAGGGCCGGCGGCTGAAGGGCATTTTGCGCACAGGGTGGTAACTTCTTGATCCAGTTTCCAAGTTCCCTGATCGCCCGGAGATCACCCGAGGCGGCTTTGTTCCCTAATTGCTTCATGCTTACTCGAAACTTGCTGACTGACCGGGTGCGTCCGTTTTCCGTGACCGGTACGGATTCTGTAATGGTGTCCAGGAAAATATCGGTTAAATTCTTTGAGCCTCTCGGCCTGCCTTTCCGATTTCCCGACTGCCCTTTGATGAACCGCTTTCCCACCGGAGGCTTCCCGTACCCAACTTCGTAGTCCTTCTTGTCGTCTTTATTGTCATTATCGTTCACAATGCACCTCGTGACCAGCCACGATTTCATCGAAACACTTGCCTGACGCCGCATGAACGGCACGACTACCCGTGTGCCGCTGCCATCTGCGGATGGCCACGTCAACGTAGAGTGGATCGATTTCGATGCCGTAGCAGACGCGGCCCACCCGCTCAGCCGCAATCAGTGTCGTGCCGGAGCCGAGAAAACTATCGACAACAATGTCTCCCCGTGCTGAGCAGTCCAGCAGGGCATCGGCCACCAGGGCTACGGGTTTTACCGTCGGATGCAGGGCAAGAAGGCTACCCTCATCGCCTTGACGGGAGAGCGTGTTTACACCAGGATATTCCCAAACGTTGGTTCGGTTGCGCTTGTATTGGCCTAACATCACATTGTTCCGATGTGAGCCCTTCCCGTTGCGGAATACAAAGACCAGTTCATGGCGGGAACGATAGAGCGATCCCATGCCCCCATTATTCTTGACCCAGACACAGAGATTGAGGAATTGATCGTAAATCGGGTTCCCAGCGGCAAACAACTCATGCATATGCCGCCAGTCCATGCAGATGAAATGAACTGAATTGGCCGTGCTATAACGAGCCAGAAGCCCCAATGCGGACTTGAGAAAGGCGATAAACTCGGCCTCGCTCATTTCGCCACTTGCCATCACAAACTCCCGGTGGTGGATGGAGCCCTTTCCGCAAACATTTTGATCTATGGCGACGTTGTAGGGCACGTCGGCAAACACGATGTTCGCTCGACGGTTACCCATCAGCTCCGCAAATGACGACTCATGGAGAGCGTTCCCGCAGAGAATACGGTGTTTGCCTAGTTTCCAGAGGTCGTTAGGTTGGGTAACCGCTGATGCCGTTTCGTCAGTCTCAACAACATCGTCCTTGTCTTGCCCAGCGCGGCCTTCCTCGAGAATCAGATCGATCTCAGGAATTTCGAAGCCTGTGATGGTGACATCGATTTCATCGATCGAAATCAAATGCTGAAGCTCGATCGCCAGGATTGATTTGTCCCAGCCCGCTTTTTCGGCGAGCCGATTATCCGCCAGAATGTAGACTCGAATCTCGTCCTCGGTCATGTTTTCTAGCAGAATTGTGGGTATTTGTTCAATACCCAGCAATTTGGCCGCCTCCACGCGGCCATGGCCGGCGACGATTCTGTTTTGACGATCAATCAGAACAGGATTGGTGAACCCAAACGCCTTGATGCTGGCAGCGATTTGGCGAATCTGGAGTTTCGAATGCGTCCTGGCATTGCGAGGATTTGGGGCTAGGGAGTGAATCGACAGGTAGACGACTATTAGTTGGGGAATGAGTTGGTTTTTCATTGGTACCTCTGGCAATGGATTTTGAGCGGGTAGCCCCGCTCTTTGAAATCCACACTAGAAGCCGATTTCGCGCGAGCCAGTTAGCGCGAAGCGATTTTTTTCTCAGCTTTGAGTTTTCTCTTTGCCCTCCAGAGCCGATCTTTCAGGCCCGAGACGGGGGCTGACTTATCCTTTCCTCGATCAGTAAAGTAGATCTTTCTGACCTCGCCCTCGACGAGTCCAGATTCATCGTCTATGTCGAATATAACTGGGCCCTCCTTGTGGCTTCCAAGCCACTCAAGCAGCTGTGGCGCGGTTATATTTCCGTTCCTTCGAACAATCCCCAAAATTAGCTGTTGAAGGGCGTCAGCCTTAGTAGCTGCGCCTCCTTTCTTGGCTAAATCCGTTTGAAACTGCTTGAAACGTCGGTCCTCACCGTGGATCCTCTCATCAGCATCGGCCAGAGCCTTTTCAAAGGAGTCCTGAAAGCCCAGTGGCTTTCGCAGTAGCTCTTGCGCCTCGAGATGGTTGATGGTACTCCTAAGAACGGCTTCGTCGGACATCCATTTCTCGATTTCTTCTGACTTCTCCAGCCAGAATTGGCGATTCCGCTCGTTAACCTCCTCCAGCGTCCGAAATCTGCCGACTGGAAGAGCAATGCTGGTACCCCCGGCATTTATGGAAAGCATGTCTGGTGTTTCCGCCATTTTGGCCTCCGTAAGGGTCAGACGAGGACGACCTATTATGATTCTAAAAGAAATTGGAAAGGGAACCCTTTAACCCTGTGAAAGTGCGTTGCAGGCTAACTGCGCCCCGATATGAGAAATGGATAACATAATGATGGACTACGTCGAAATCAAATATCCTCAAGCGAAGCCGTCAACCATGCGTAGAACGTTGCAGCACCAAAAGCTGATGGCGCAGAGCAAGGATCTCAGCATCCAAGGCAGGGCGGGAGCGCAGCGAAATAACCATAATCAAGACGAATGCCATGGCTGGGAAACGCGGTCCCGCGCTGAACTTAACGTTATTATCCTCGGTATTGACGTCCCAAATACGACTGTTTGGAATTCAGCGCAAGCTTTAGATCGAGGCCGGCAAGAGCCGGGTGACCAGTTTCCAAATGATCGTCGTTCGAATGCCCATTGCCTGCTTCCGTACCAATCATGTGGGCAGTCTGCAAGACGTACCAACACTTACCAGCGCATAGACCCCGATGACGTTTGGCTTCCGACTTTCACAATTGTGTGGTGTCCGTACGAGCTCTCGGTATCAGTTGAAACCAGGCTCTTAGAAATATCAGAAGTCTCCTTTAGTAGCTTTGACTTTTCCATTCGCTTTTACTCTTCTCCACCATTCGCAATTTAAGTTCGGCTATCGAGTGTTTTATAGTAGGGTCGTAAAAAGCGGATTGCGTGGCTTTGCTCAGGAGACTCGACGCTCTCGCAAGATTTCCATTTGGTCGGTGCATCTCGTAGAGCGCCATTTGATGCTGCAGGTGGGGGTCATCCCCCCAGGCGCGCTTTCATTTCAGAGACTTCGTTCTCTTCGATGCCCGTGACCTCGCGAAGCTTCTTTGCCATTGCCGCGCGGCGATTGGCGACAAACGTTTTATATGTCCGAAGGTCCAACGCTCTTGGATCAATGTACGCCGTCCGCAAGAACGCTTTTTCTACATCCTTCAAGTATGCTTTGGGATGTTTGGCACTCTTGTTTCGATTGAGATTACGCGGAAGAATCCAGAGATTACCCAGATCATTGACCTCGTGCTTCTCAAGCCCTCGTTCATAGAGGATCGCCTGAGCGAAGATGTGATCTATCTCGGGAAGGTTATCGGCATGTTTTATCTTCCCGTCCGACCGCTCCTGGATCAGCGCTAAGGCGAGGTCTGTGTTGTTGGCAAACAAGCGATCACCCTCCGTATCGAAATTCGACTTGTAATGAACAAACTGAAGTGAACCATCGTACGGAAACGGTGCCCCGTCGTGGATGTCTTTTGAAGAGGGTAGTACGTCCTTTATAAACGCCCCAGTCCTGCTTTCCGAGTGTTGAGTGAATATCTTGGAGAACGCGAAAAGATAGAGCGCTTTTGTCGCCGACAGTTTGCTCCCCTTCGGAAATGACTGTTTCGGAGCGTAAAAAAGGTACTGCACAAACGGCACCAGCGTACTTATGCCTCCCATAAGGCGGCTGGAATCAACATGGCAATCGGTGCGCACAAAATCAACTGCAGCCCGGATGGCGTTAAAGCACGTCTTGTATGCCTTCTTCACCTTGTCGACGTTGCTTTGTTTTCTTAGGAGATCGAAATCTAACCGCGTCCCGATACCGGCCGTCGAGAACATGCAACGAATTACGAAGTCGTTGTCGATGCTCAACCCGTTACCTTCATTTATCTCCTTGATGAAGGCCGGTAGTACATCGCTGGCTTCTTTCCAGTAGAGTCGCAACATACTAACGATCAGATCTGAGCGGCTTAGACGAACACCTTGGGTGTTAATACGCACAAAGATTTCCAAAATGTCGAATGCAGATTTGCGCTTTTGATCGTCTGACGGGAGCTTGCTATCGATCGTCTGCGTTTTTAGGATTTCCTCATCTCCGGTGAGTGCGTGTGAAAGATTGAGAAGGTTTTCTTCCATGCGAAGCTTGTCGATCTCGCTCAGGCTCAGTTTCTTGGACAGCTTTTCACGCAGCTTGAGGATATCGGCGGGCGTTCGCCCAATGATCTCAGGAACATGGACGTAAAACCATCGTCCCTCTTCGGCTACTTCGCCGGTGCCTAAATGGTCTGCCAGTGAAGGCCCTTCAGAAGCTGCATTAGCAGCCGTTGCTTCCTCTGCCGTATAGAATTGGAAGTCGAACTTTTCTTCCGAATAGTCGTCTTTGTCTCTTCCGCTCAGCACGTCGAGATACAGGCCCCTTTGCTCGTGTCGTCCCCGAAGCGCAACATAGATAGAACTCAACCGTTGCTGCCCGTCTAGGACAAGCTTCATTCTCTTGTCCCCTGGATTCTCGTGAAATTTATGGAGGGCATCGGCGGTGAAGTGGCTGTCGAAATAGCGGAACTGAATCGGCTGATAGGTTTCCCAAAGTAGAATGATTCCGACCGGATAGCCGCGCATTATCGAATCAAATAACAACCTGATTCTGTCAGTGTCCCAGACGAAATCTCTCTGGATTGCAGGTAAGACAATTTCCTTGCTGTCGATCTCATTTATCAGTTGGTAGATGGACATACATTCCTTTCAGCTACTGAGCCTGTTCCTGCGGAAAAACCATGTCACCCACAAACCTCCGGAACGACTCGTTCTCGACAAATTGCTTGTAGAACCGAGGCTGTCGTGAGAAGTTTATTTAGTAGTCTTTTGCTCTTGGGATCTACATTGTGTTGGGGGCAGAGTGAGTTCACAATCCCATTGATGAAGGCCCCGCCATCTAGGTGATCGACCGGCTTAAACCCGGCATGGTCAAGCTGACATGCAATCTTATACTCTTCAATCGGAAGATTGTTGTTCTCTCCCCGCCACAGCCGAGCATCAAACATCAGCTTACCTGCCAGTGCATCGAACTCAGGCAGGCCTGAGGGCGGACTTACTTCCATATTCAGACTATTCGTCGAATTCCACCACTGCATCGCAGCATAATTGCGGGCTATCTGATCTATTGTGCCCCCCAAAAACCAAAACATGCTCCTCCTCGGCAACGAACTTATTGCCTGAGGACGTCGGGCAACGATTCGATTGCAATCGGTTTTTGAGCTTGCGCGGCGATTCGTTCCACGATGTCACGGTCCGTGCAGGGCGCTGGGACTGAGCAATTAACCACATTGTCAAGTATGGCGTGGCGGAAAAGCTTCGTTCCACCTATCGCGCTCGTTTTACGGGAGTTGAAGCACCTCAACTGATTGAGGTCGATGGCGCCCCATCGATTTCTGTTTTGCTGATCCAGACTCGCATCCGGGTTCCTGTCTCTTTAATCTTACCTTGGGTAAGACCAATACAATATGAGGATAGGTCTCAGGCAGGGCAGTTCCCTGAACTCACAGATTGTTTCCCTGATAGGCCTTCCCAAATTCCCTGTTATTTTCTCTGCTCTTACTAAGTGCTATGTCTCTAAGTAACTAGGAATGCTGGAGATGGAACTTGAATGCCAGGCCGGATGTGGCATGAAAATACGAAAATTCCCTGTATTTTTCCCTGTTAGCAGGGAATTCTTGGCAGAGACGGGTTCGCTGGTGACTGCGTCCACCGCCAGACAGTCTGTGCCCAGAGAATATTTTTCTGGGCAGCGATAAAAAGCCGAGTTTCCGCGGCTTTCCCTTTAAAGACGTGTTCCGAGTTCCGTTTTCGGGCAGCTTATCGTAGAAAGTGGTCATCATCGAAAACAGGCGGCGCAAGACCATCACTAAGCTTGAAGCGGCAACGAAGCAGTTGCCAACAAAGCAGCATCTGGAGATCTTCGCGCATTGCATCAACTCGCGGCACTCACCTGCCGAAAACCTCTTTCTAGCTTTGGCAAAAATGCTTCAAGACTACACCTTTCCTTCCTTAAGGAACCGCTTCCACACCGGCAACCAGTCTTCCCGGAATACCGCAACCAGAATCTTGTCGTGATACTTGCCATTGGCAAAAAGCTGGTGGCGTTGTACACCTTCAATTTTATAGCCGCATTTTTTGTTATAGGCTTGGCTGGCCTTATTGAAGGAGTAGATTCCGCCCCAAATTTTGTGGATATTCAAAGTATCGAAAGCATAGTGAAGAAGAACGATCTTGGCTTCGGTTGCATATCCCTTTCCCCAGAACTCCTTTTCTCCGATCACGTTCTCGGTGGAGGAGACACGGCTCTTCCAGTCGATGCCGTGGAGTCCGATCAAGCCGATAGCACGCCCCTCATCCGTGCATATCACAAAAGAGATGGTGTCGGTGCGCTTATGGAGATGTGCGAGCCATTCGTTGGCCTCAGCTTCATCAATCGGAGAGGCGCGCGCCATATACAGCAATCTGAGGTCCGGATCGTTGACCCACTTGAGAAATAAAGGCAGATCCTCGAGCAAGACGGGACGCAAATACAATCTTTTTCCTCTGAGAAACACGATATGGTCCGGTTTTTTGACTGCGGTTTCCATGTTCTCTCCTGTGCCGGAGTTCTATTTATCGCTATCCTGAGAATCAGGAATTCTTTCAAATGCGTTGGCCGAACTAATCCAGACGTCTTAGGGTCCTGCTGCCGCGAAAATGGCAGCGGATACTGCGAAGGCCCGCTCTGCCACGACATGCTGAACCACCGGAGCCGGAGCTATTCGCAATATCCAACTCTCCTGGAAGTTTCTTTTCTCTGGCGGCGCGGGAGCTGTAGCCAACGCTTCCACATGTTTCAAGAAATGGATATGGGGATCCCGGTCACTCATAAGTAACGCACTCATTAGCCAGAAGGACGATAATGTAACTATCATGAGCTGCGCATTGGGTCTTCTGCCGGCGCACGCAGCCCGCGCCAATTTGCTTGATTTAGTCGCGTGTGCCGTCTGCCACCAATTTCAAATATGAGCCTTCAGCCTGTATGCGCTTCAGGAGTTGGGCTTCTTCAGCCTGGGCCTTGGCGGCCATCGCAAGTATTTCTGCTTCTCGATGTGCGGGTGCAACCGCAACCCCGTCCTCATCACCCACAATAAGATTTCCTGAAGCAACGATAAGCCCGCCGCAAACAATCGGTTCATTTACCGATGCCAGCTTGTAACGCCCGCCGGCGGAACCTGGAACAGTGCCGAGGGCAAATGTTGGGAATTGAATTTCACGCAACTCGACGACGTCACGCACTGAACCATCGACGACCAAGCCAGCCAGCTTTCGCACCTTCATCAAGACCGCCAGCGTTGCACCGAACACGGCAAAATCCCTGCCCTCCTCGACGGCCATCACCAACACTGAAGAGGCGGAAGCAGCTTCGATAATGCGGACAACAGCCAAGCCCAAAGCCATGGCGGAAACGCTTTCGTCCTTCGCCAATTGCAGTGTTACAGCATGCCCGGCGAGCGATCCCCCGGAGATGGAGCGGATCGTCTGGGACATATGACTTCGTTGTCCTGTCAGTTTCTCCGCAGCGTCGGCTATATCAGAGCTCTTCATGGCGGGCTCGCCCACAGGTGCATGGTCAGAGGTAGAATTCATCCTATCGCTCACTCCTACTCAAAGAAACGCCAGCATCCTTCGGTCCGTGCACAGGCGTCGCTCCCTGGATCAAGAGCCCTCCCAGCACCGCTCCGCAACAACTGATCAGCATCCATCCGCCAAAAATGCCGGCAACTGCCGGATCCATGTTGGGAAACAAACGGTTAAAAAAAATACATGAAAATGGGTCCAGGAGCAGTGTAGGCAACGCAAGCCAGCCAGCTACCCTGATCCAATCGCCGCGCTCGATCTTCTGCCAAAGGGCAATTCCCCGGACCAGCAATATCATCAGAACCAGGCTTATGGCATACAGCAGTACGGGTTGCGCAATCTGGTCAGGATGCAAAAGACGCTGACCAATAAGTCGAATGACCACAGTACTCGCAATCCAAATCAAAAGCCCCAACATGAAGATGCGATACATGATAATGCACACATTGAACCTGCTACTTGAGAATGTCAAGAGGAGGATCGCATGGACTGAGTTCTATTTTGGAACCAGTTGCGCGATTGTTCATACTTTCTCAGAATATCAATATTTATAGATGCTACAATTCTGTTCCCACATTAAAGGAAGCTCTTGTGAGTGTAATAGCTCGATCTCATTGCTCACGGCCATACATCTACATTTGTAGCTGTCATCCCCTGGTTATCCAGGTCCTTGCTAAAGCTATTTGCCCACATGCGTCAATCGAGTATGAGGGAAACATATCTAAGCTCGATATGACTTTTGCGAAGCGGGGATACCACATATTACTTATCGACACTTGTTCGTTAGACCACTGGCTGCCAGTGGCAAGCCAGTGGCGGGAAACCAGAGGTCCTCTGATCGCGTTGGTGCCGCGTTCACCGGACTGGATTGCTGAACTTCACGCGATACATATGGGGATCCAGGGAGTTGTCGTGATTTCTCCCAATTTGGAACGCGAGTTGCCGGAGGCCATTCATGCTGTAGTAAATGGCCAGATATGGATGAGGCCGGATACTATGGCCGAATATACTCGCAGGACCTTCGAAGCCTCTAAAAATGTGTCGATCCCATCGCTAACTCAACGGGAGCAGCAGATTGTCAAACTGATACAGGAGCAATTTTCCAATAAGGGTATTGCTGTCGCATTAAATATTTCTGAAAGGACCGTGAAGTTTCATGTTTCGAACATCCTGCAGAAACTTCATGTCAAGCGCCGTAGTAGCCTTCTTCTCATGCGAGGCCGGGAATTGCCTCAAGATAGCTTAAGCAATGCCGGCTGAGTGTCTCAGGCAAATTCGCATAGTAGCTATTGCTTGCCACTATCTATAGCATCTTCAGACAATGTGTTCATGGATGGGTATTAATGGACAATATGGAAACCTGTACTCCTGTTCCCTCGTACAGGTGTATTCATTAAAATTATTTACTTTGTACAGTTGTATTGAAGTAAGTCTCCTGCTCTTATAGACGTCTAAGCAAGTCACAGTAGCAGTGTGGCCCAAGAAGGCCAAGTGCGGTAGCTTTGTTCTGGGGAATCATATGAACGTCTCTCTGGGATCGGGTAGATCATGGTACGTTCTGCACACCAAGCCAAAGCAGGAAGAACGCGCAGCAAAGAACCTTAATGCATGGCGAGTGGACACATTCGTTCCAAGAATACCTTCGCGGAAGTCCTCCTCTGGAACCGAAGCTCTTTTTCCCGGATACATATTCGCTTTTTGCAATGACGAAATGCTATTCCGCAAACTAGCATTTACGCGCGGAGTAGTGCACGTCGTCAGCTTCGGCGGCAAACCGGCGTCCGTTAGCGACGATTTGATCGAGGCCATACGCGCCCGCTGTGGAAGCAATGTGGCAAGCGCGCCAGCCGCTTTCCAAAGGGGTGATCTTGTAGTGATCCGGTCAGGCGCGTTTCGGGACCTGATTGGAATTTTTGAGCGAGAAACACCTGACCATGAGCGAGTGCGGATTCTACTAAACACGCTCACTTACAGCGCGCGGATCGAGTTCCCTCGCTCCCAGGTGAGCGTTTTCAGCGAAGCTGACGGGCGTAAAACCCTATGAGAGGATCGGGGGAGCTCCGGTAACAAATTACTCAACAAGGAAAAATACATGTCCATTCTGGAAGCACAGCACGAGGCGGCAGCGGTGGCGATGAAACGATCGACGAGTTCCCGGTTCCTGCAAAGGGAGCGTATGACCATGGAAAAATATCTTCCTGGCCTGGACGCGAAGCTGGAAAAGCTTCCGTTGAGGGTAATGGAAGCCCCAGGGAGCCGTGCGCTGCAACTGTTTCGCGAACATGGGGGGCCGGGTCTGCTGATATCGAAAGAGTATGGAGGGATGGGCGCGAACGCCCTTGAAGTGACACGAATACACCGCGCGCTGGGGAGCCGCTCCCCGTCCTTGGCCATTGCGACGAACATGCACACGTGCACAGTTGCAGCCATTCCGCCTTGTGCGGCCACCGCCGAGCTTTTGCAATCGATCGCGCAGCAGAACCTCTACCTGGCTTCAGGATTTGCCGACGGCCGCGCCGGCAGCAGCGTGCTTGTGCCCAATCTGAAGGCTGAGCCTATACCTGGGGGCTGGCGCCTTAGCGGCAGCAAGAAGCCATGCAGTCTATCGGAATCCATGGACTTTCTTACCGCCAGCGTTCTGCTTCCTTCACCCAGCGGACAAGGCCAGGAATTGGCGCTAGCTACCATCCCGACCAGCATTCCTGGGATTGAGGTCAAGCCGTTTCGAGACACGTGGGTACTGGCAGGATCGGAAACTAATGAGGTGGTCTTGAAGGATGTGGAGGTATCTAACGAATATATCTCCTATTTTGGCAATGCAGAGGAATTGAATGCTGCGATTTCGAAAGCATTCCTCTGGTTCGAACTGTTCGTGTCGGCCTGCTATCTGGGCGCAGCCAGCAACTTGGTGGAACGGGTATTTACGGAAAAAAGAGGCTCTGCCTCCGAGCGCATGTCCCTTTGCATCGATACCGAAGGATCCATGGCGGCTCTGGAAGGCACTGCCCATGAGCTGATGGCAGGATGCGAGGACCCGGATGCTGTAGCCAGATTCCTCTATGTGCGCTATACCGTTCAGCGGGCAATCGAAAGAGTTACAGCGCATGCTGCAGAATTACTCGGAGGAATGGCTTATCTCGGCTCAAATGACGTGGCCAGCCTCTTTGCTGCTTGCCGGGCGCTGGCATTTCATCCGCCCTCCCGGTTGAGCGTGGCGGGTGCTCTCGACGAATACATGATGGGCAGACCTCTGGTCATGCCATAGTCAACTTTCCGAGCTACCGGAATCCATAGCATTTAAAACTTCAATAACCCAATCTGCACGTTGCCAACTCACGTAGCTGACAGACTGCAATGCTCATTCTTCATTTCACAAAACTGCTGGTCATCACCTTCACCTACTCCATTGCCTATTTGGTGAATGCGGCAGGCCACAAAGAAAATGCGCGAGAACAGGTTCAGGCCGAGTGGCTGCGCCGTTATCTTCTGCGGCTCGGCCCGATCTATGTGAAGATCGGGCAAATTATAGCGACGCGTTCCGATCTCATTCCCCAGGCGTGGGTGCTTATCCTGAGGACTTTGCAGGACGACGCGCCGCACATGAACGAAAAGCAGACGCGCAAGCTCGTGGAACGCGCGTTGCCCAAGCCCATAAACCAGGTGTTTCAAGAGTTCAATCTGCGCCCGATCGCCAGCGCTTCCATTGCCCAGGTCCATGCTGCGGTCCTGCTCGATGGCCGGAAAGTGGCCGTCAAGCTGGTCAAGAAAAATGTTCCTCAGCAGATCCGGTCGAACTTGAGAATCATCGCCTTGTTGGTTCAGCTCACGCACTTCCTGGCGCCGTCAGCGCGCAGGCTTGATTTACCAAGGCGCTTCACCGAGTTGCAATCGCTCCTGATGGCCCAGGCGGACATGAAACAGGAGGCGCATCGACAGGAACTCATTTACGCCAATTTCCAGGGGCATCCTTATGTGAGAGTCCCTGCCGTTTTTCCCGAGATGAGCAGCACGAGCATGCTGGTGATGGAATTCATGGACGGGTTCAGCGGTAAAGACGTTCACCTGGTCAATTTTCCGCGGCAGCGGCTGGCGCAGCGCCTACAGGACACCATCTATACCATGCTTTACATGCATGGGCTTTGTCATGGTGATACTCACCCGGGCAACGTATTCTTCACCGAAAACGGCGATCTCATCCTGCTCGACTTCGGCATCACCGTTGAGCTTGATGAAGATGAAAAATGGGGGCTATCTTCGTTTTACTATGCGTGCACGCGCAAGGAATGGGATATTGCGGTCGAAAGATTCACAAAACACTTTGTTACTAATACTACGGAACTAAAAAAGAGATGGGCAGACTATGCAGCTGATATCGGCAAAATCCTGAAGTGGCACTTTGACGTTTATTCTGCGCGCTGGTCAACTATCGCGTACTTCCGGGATATAAACGAAGTATTAAAGAAATACGGAGCGATGTACACGACCAACTTCACCAAAGTAGAGCTGGTCTTTCTCTCCTGCGAGGGTTTTGCCAGTCAAATCGATCCCCAAATTGATATCTGGAAAAATGCGCGCATGTTTACGGACCGCTATTCGCCTTACATCAGCCCAAACGTCAAGCGCACATTCGATGAGTATTTTGAGCGGCTGATTCCTTCTTCGCTGGCAATGCGGGAGGCAGCGAACGACTGCCTGGTAGCGCCTACACACATGCACCGTTATTTCTTCCCCAGTGCTTATCCCCTGTTTGTAAAGAGCGCCTGCTGCGGCCGTATCATTGATATGGACGACAATTGCTACATCGACCTTTCCAGCGGCTATGGCCCTCACATCCTCGGTTATGCGCATCCTGCCATCACTTCGGCCCTGGCTTCGCGAATCAAATGTGGCTGGGTGAATGCCTTAGGCAATGATGCGGAAGTGGACCTAGCCCGGCTGATCGTGGATGCGCTTGCGCCTGGCGGCAAGGTGATCCTGTGCAACTCTGGGACTGAAGCCGTGCTGGTGGCCCTCCGCTTGTGCCGCGCTTACCGAAGACGTTCGCGCGTAGCCAAGCTTGAGGGACATTTTCATGGGTTTTCTGATACCGGCATGGTCAGTTCCTGGTTCCGATTCTCGGGAAGCAGGCACAAGCCTCAACCCATCGCCGGCACCAAAGGGTGTGACCAGGGCACGGTCGAAAACACGCTCGTGCTTCAGTACGGCTACCGCGAGGGATTGCAGCGTGTGCGCTACGAGGCGGACAGCCTGGCCTGCGTGATCTGCGAACCAATGCCTTCCTCCCTTGCCAGCTATGATCTGGAGTACCTCCAGGAACTCAGGGCTGTATGCACCGAGCTGGATATCCCCCTGATCTTCGATGAAGTTGTTACCGGGTTTCGCGTCACCTATGGTGGCGCGCAAACGATGATTGGAGTCACTCCCGATCTGACCTGCGTGGGAAAGATCATCGGGGGAGGGCTCCCCTGCGGCGGGGTGGTGGGATCGCGTAAGCTAATCGACCTTGCGCGTAGCTCGGAAGACCCGTTCTTCGACTATGAAAATCGTGTCTTCGTGGGCGGGACCATGAGCGGCAACACGCTAAGCTGCACTGCCGGAGTGGCCGCGCTCACGCACCTAAAGAACCATCCTGAAATTTACGAAGAGCTGAACGCGAAAACAGAATGGCTGGCCGACGCATTCCGCGATATCGCCCGGCAACGCAGGATCGCCTGCCGCATCAGCGCGCGCTCCTCAATTTTTTCTCTAAACTTTACCCATAGAACGGCCAAGTTCTACCGTGACAAACTAGCCGGCAGCAACTTCAAAGCCACCATTGCCCTTGCATATTACATGCGTAAACATGGCGTTTACATGCCGGAGCTGCACAGCTTCCTGATCAGCGCCGCCCATACACAGCAGCTCTGCCGCCACGCTGTCGGCCCGCCTGACCAGCTGCCGATACGTCAGGGTGCTTTCCAAGACGCCTTCCGAAGAAAGGGATCGATAGGCTATTTGTTCGCCGCGGCGGTTGGCATGGTTGTAAATTGCTTCCATGATCGTTGCACAAACACGTTCGTTACTCTGCAAATTATTCACGGTTCGGTCCTCAATTCGTTTGGTGTACTGCGCCGCTGGTTGCGGCAACGGCAGCCGGTTCGCGCGTGCCGGCAAGAGTTGCCACCTCGAAGGAGTAAGCGAAAGCAAGATCGTCACGATCCAGCTCTGACCCTAGTGCATCGTCCCGCACAATTCTCCTGTCCGTGTTCCCGGGAACGGAGTACTTCGCCAGGAAGTTTCGGTAACATAAACGTGCGCCTGGCTTGCCCGTCCGGAACACCTGCTCCAGCAGGGCGTTGAATTCGGTCTTGTTAATGCAACTGGTCACGTCAGAGAGGGAAAACTTATTGACAGACTTGTCCGGCAGACGCTTCATGTATTCAATCAGGTTCTCCGTGACCGGGGTCAGAACCGTTGTGGACCGTCGGATTGCTCCATAGCTTTCGCGCAGAAGAAAGTGAGGCAAGCACGTTCGATCAGGATACTTCCCATTAAGCATGAAGCTCACCCAATGGTTC
>Ga0206965_10128_pt1 | contig 23585 bp, 19 predicted proteins | sample Alteio_BWOrgHeat_26_FD_152973 | JGI IMG/M metagenome (GOLD analysis project Ga0206965, IMG submission 152973) | Enriched cells from forest soil in Barre Woods Harvard Forest LTER site, Petersham, Massachusetts, United States -... | ecosystem: Environmental > Terrestrial > Soil > Temperate forest >...
AAGACAAAGAGGCTGGTTACGAATATCCAGATCTCTATCGCAATATGTTTGGCGCGGACTACAAGCCGGAGAAGTACATCGAAGACACCTACAAGATGGTGCGGAATCACAAGAAATACATTCTGCCCCGCCAGGTGACGGTGAACGACCTCTACGCGTTCGACCCCAACGTGAAAGTGACCATCGAGCCCTTCATCGATGTGATTGGCCGCCAGTTCAAACAGCCAAAGGATGGACTTGGCTACGATAACAGCCCGGTAGCGCACATGTGGCGCTCCATGATTAAGCCCGATTCGCCGCTGTAAACGGCTTATTCCGGTCGAGTCGAGTTCACTTCCGGAAGGCAAACCGCCGATCGACAGTTGTGCGAGTTTTCCGCCCCCATCGATTCCAGAAGCTTAACGGTATCCGGATGCTGTATGCCGTGGGTGCGCGGGCCGTTCGCCATATCGGCGACCGTATCCCCCTTGCCCTCAGGAGCCTTGAAGATCGTCTGGCCTTCCTGCTGAACAAAGCCATGCGACTTCGCTCTGATATCGGCGCCTTTGGCGACCATATACTTCACCAGTTCGTTGTCGCCCATATAAGCCGCCCCGTGCAGGGGAGTGTAGCCCCATTCGTCGGTGGCGTTGATGTCCATGTGGAGATCTTCAATCATGTACTTCACGACCTCGAAGCGGGCTCCGGGAACAAACGCCGAAAGCTGGTCTTCCACGCCATAACCAGCCGCGGCCTGCATCGCTGAGGCCTTGTGAATGGTTTTGATGTTTGGGTCGGCGCCGTGGGCGATCAGGAGTTTCATCGCCGGTAGATCGTTCGCCTGAGCCGCGCGCCAGAAAGCGGTCGCCCCAGGGGAATCGATCCAGTCGTCATGGAAGCGGCGGAACCAGAGTTTTTTCTTCACCTGAACGTTCGGGTCGGCGCCGTTATCGAGAATCGCGGCCAACAGATCCATATAGTTGGTCTTCTCCTGGCCGATGTTGGCCGGCGGATACCAGGTGCGGTTTGCCCATTGTTGATCGATCACGGCGTAGGCAGCAGCCAGACCATCATCATTCACCAGTTTCGGATCCGCGCCATGATCCAGCAGATATTTACCGATATCGAAATGGCCGTTATAAATGGCTTGGAGCATGGGGGAAGTCTTGTCAGCCGCGCTGACCAGATTCACGTTGACGCCCGCCGCAATCAGGGCCTGCACGGTTTCCATCTGACCGTCGCGAGCCGCGAAGTGCAACGCCGTCAGACCCCCCATATTGTCCGGGTTCTTCATATTCGGACCCTTCGGACGGGGAGGAGCCTCGTTCTTTCCCTTTGGGGCCTCGTTGTCGTAGCGCTCGTTCGGATTGTCGGGATCGTAGCCGGTGTCGTTGCTGAGCTTTTCGACTTTGGTCGTAGCCTTCCAGTCTGCGTCGCGCGCGATCAGCAGTTTCGCGACTTCCACACGGTTCAGTGCGGCGGCATACATCAGGGCTGTTTCTCCCCAGGTTTTTTCTGTTGCGTTGATCTCCGCGCCATGATCGAGAAGGGCTTTGACGGTATTTGCGCTGCCGGACGCTGCCGCCAACATAAGCGAAGTTGATCCGGTGGCTGTTGTGGCCTTCGCATCCGCACCGGCATCCAACAGTGTAGTAACAGCGCCTGTCTGGCCGGTTTTCGCGGCAAGCATGAGCGGAGTAAGGCTGCCGATGCGAGTGGTCGCCTTGAGGTCGGCTCCCGCTTTCAGCAGCATTTTGACTACATCGACGTCTCCGCGATAAGCCGACCAGTGAAGCGCGGTAGTGCCGTCGCCGGGAGCGGCATTGACATCCACTTTTTCTTTTAACAGCACTGCGATCGCATCCTTATCGCCCTGTTGCGCCGCCATGGCGAGCCGGGTGTCTTTCCCTCCGACAGTTTCCGCCGCAAAAAGAGAGGCGAAGAGAGCCGCCAGCAAAGTCAGATAACGCATGGTCAGATCGCGACCTCCGCAGTGCTGTCGCCAAAAATGTCCCGCTTCACGCCGAGCCGATTCAGCGCTGTGAGCCAGGCATTCGCCATGGGCGTTCCGTCTTTGACGTAGACGTGCGTGTTGCCCCTGATCGCGCCATTGGCCTTGCCGGCAAAGAACAGCGGCACGCGCTTGTGGCCGTGGACGTTGGAATCGCCCATCGGGCTGCCGTAAGCCACCAGTGAGTGATCAAGCAGGTTGCCGTCGCCATCTGGCGTGTTCTTTAGCTTGTCCAGGAAGTAAGCGACCACGCCGACGTGATATTTGTTCAGTTGCGCATTCTCCGCCAGCGTTGCCGGAGCTTCGCCGTGATGCGAGAGCGAATGGAACGGACTCTTCACCCCGGAACCGGGAAACACGCGCTGGCTGGTGTCGCGCGACATCTTGAACGACGACACGCGCGTAACTTCCGCGGCGAACGCCAGCACCTGCAGATCGAACATCAGCTTCACATGATCTTCCCAGGCGTCCGGAACTCCCAGAGGCGCCGAAGGCAGCTCGCGGTTCGGATTCTTCGCGTTGTACGCCTCAATCAGCTCGATCCGCCGTTCGATCTCGCGAACGTTATCCATATAGCTGTCGAGCCGAGCCTTGTCACGAGCGCCGAGCCCCTTCGCCAGCGACCCCACTTCTCCGCGGATAGAGTCGAGGATGCTCTTCGTTTCCCGCTGCCGCATCACGCGTTCGCCGGTCGTCCCGCCGTCACCGAAGAGATTTTCAAACGCCATGCGCGGATCGATCGTCATTGGCAGCGGCGTGGTCGGAGTAGCCCAACTGATCGTGTCCGAGTACACGCAACTGTAGTTGTATCCGCAAGACCCGGAAGCATCCACGTTCTCAATACACAGCTGGATGGAAGGCAGCGGCGTGTCCTGTCCGTAAGCCTGCGCATAAACCTGATCCAGCGAAATCCCGGCGCGAACGTCGGATCCTTCGGTCTGTTTCGGATGTGACGCCGTCAGGTAAACGGCGCTCGACCGGAAATGGTCCGCGCCGTCTTCGCTGGCGATGAACGCGTCGGCGTGGTGAAGATCGGTATTGCTGATGATCGTGACGTAATCGCGGTGCGGTTCGAGCGCGCTCAGCGAAAACGGCATCTCGAAGTCGTGGCCTTCTTTGGCAGGAATCCAGTAATTCTTCCGGGTACCCTCCACCGTGCAGCCGGCGGCTCCGTGCACCATTTCAATACAGGCCAGGCGCGGTTTCGGCATTGCCGCCGTTTTCCGCAGGGGCGTTTGCGCCGGAACCATCGCATCCAGCAACGGAAGCGCCAGAGTGACCCCTGCCCCCCGCAAAAGTGTGCGCCGCGAAAGATGCTTTTTAGTGATATACGACATAAGTCGGCTCCTTACTGATTGTTCCCGGCGCTCGTAGCGCTCGCTGGCTCTTCGGCGTGTCGCATTTGGAACTGAGGGCTCTTTACCACTCCCAGAACAAACGCGGAGAAACGGTTGTTATTGGCCGCGGCAGCGCGTTCGATGACGCGTACCGCAGGCATATCTTTATAATCCAGAACGCGCCCCGTCCCATAAGCCAGCATGTTCTCGGCGAAATTACTGAGATAGGCTTCCGAATGGCTCAGGACCGCGTTGCGCAATGCGACCGGGCTATTGAGCTTCGTGCCATCGTACATAACGCCGGTCGCGTCTATCGCGGCTCCCGAGTCTTTCACACGCCACAGCCCAACCGCATCGTAGTTCTCCATCGCCAGACCAATCGGATCCATCAGCTTGTGGCAGGAAGCGCACGGTTCATTGGCGCGATGCTGTTCCATCCGCTCCCGAACCGTGAACTGCTTCTCGTTGTTCATGTTCTCTTTCAGCGGCGGAACGTTTGGCGGCGGCACTGGCGGCGGCGTGCCCATCAGGACTTCCATCACGTACTTGCCGCGCTGCACCGGCGATGTCCGGTTGGCCTGTGACGTCAGTGTCAACACGCTGCCCTGCCCTAAAATGCCGAAACGATTCGGATCGGTGAGCATCACCTTCTGGAAATTCGTGCCCATCACATTGGGAATCCGGTAGTGCTTGGCCAGCACCTCATCCACATAGGTGTAGTTGGCAGTCAGCAGATCGAGGACCGATCGGTTTTCCCGCATCAGGCTGCCAAACAGCATTTCCGTCTCATGCAGCATCGAAAGACCCAGGTTGCGTGTAAATTCCGGGAAGAGCACTCCATCCGGATCTACTTCCTTCAGGTTTTGCAGATGCAGCCATTGCGTTGCGAAGTTATGAGTCAGCGCATCCGAACGTGGGCTGGCCAGCATGCGGCGGACCTGCTTGTCCAGAACATCCGTCTCGTGGAGCTTGTTCTGGCTGGCGAGGGTAATCAATTCGTCGTCCGGCGGCGAGCTCCAAAGGAAGAACGATAGCCGCGAAGCCAGATCGAGATCTGCGATGCGGTAGTCCGTGTTCGGCGTCACATTTGCGGGCGTGCGCTCGAAGCGGAAAACAAACTGCGGGTCGGCGATGATCGATTGAATCGCCATCCGGACTCCGGTTTCGAAGTCACCTTCGTTCCGCCCAAACTGATAGCCGCCCAGCAAACGGTCAACGTCCGAATCTGAGACTGGCCGCCGGAAAGCCTGCCGCCCCAGCGACGAAATGATCTTCTTCGCGCAACCCAGTTCTTCCTCTTTACTGGCGGGCGCGCAGGTGAAGATCTTCCGGCGGCTCGGCGTATCGGAGACGCCATCGATCTTCAGCGGCCCTTCCACGGTAAGCGTGTGCAACTGGGGCAGCGTTGTCATACCGGGCTGCAGACCGATCGAAACATCCAGCAGAACCTGTTCATCCAGATGAACTGTATCAACCACCGGACCATCGGCTAAATCGATAAACGCCGCAGAAACCCGGTGCGGGCCGGCTGTTACCCTGGTCGCCGGTGTGACAAACGAAGCCTTGGTTTCCGGCGTTTTCGGGTCGATCTTGAACAGCTGAACCCGGTCGCCGTCGATCGAGACTTCGATTTCCTGGCTCGCCAGATTCTTCGGCAGCGCGATACCGAACAATTGCTCCAAATAGTAGTAGTAGAACGTCAGACTGAACCTGTACTCGCCGTCCGCCGGGAATGTATGAACAACGGAAGTGCCACCTCGGGTGCCAAAAGGCGCGCCGTCCACATGGCGCATCTGGTTCATCACCTTCGGAACGTTGTAACGGGCCTGCGAGGAAGTAGTCGCGCGGTCCCCCACTGCGAGCCGCGAAATTTTACCGGCGGCGCGCACATAACCCTGCATCAGCGCAGGCGTCACGCTCAGCGCATCGGACATGTTGTCGAAGCCGTGCGACATATCGTCCGGCGGCAGCAGCGCGGCGACGTCCACATCCAGGTTCAGAAGATCCTCAACCGCGTTGTGATACTCGGTGCGATTCAGCCGGTGCAGTTCCGGTGCGCCGACATTGGGATGAGCATTGGCAACCTTATCCAGATTGGCGGCAATCGAATTCGCGAACGAGCGCAGCGTCTGCACATCGGGCCGCGGAATGCCGGAAGGCGGCATCATTCCCGCGCGGACTTTGCGGATGACTTTCTCCACCTGTTCAGCCTGCTGGTCAGGGTGCGCAAGGTCGATTTTCGACCACGAAAAGCCACCTGATTTCAGCTTCTCGTTGTGACATCCCGCACAATATTTAGTGACCAGCGCCTGCTGAGCCGAGACCGGCATCGTGGCCGGAGTTTGCCCGGTTGCGGCCACCGCTGCGATCGCCGCAACCACCGCCCCGGCGAAGAAAATCTTCATTAAAAGCCTCTTTGGACCAACAGCGTCACCTCACTCAATACACGGGTGGACGATGGTGATAATTTTATGAATCGCTGACATTGAAGTCAAGCCACCGGGCCCCAAGCCGCCAGGCCCATGTTATGTTCGGGAAGCCTCCAGCCCCTGAATGCGCATCATCACCCGATCCCCGTGCCGAGTGGACCTCGCCGGCGCCACGCTCGACATCTGGCCGCTCTACCTTTTCCATCAAAATCCGGTAACGGTCAACTTTGCGGTGGACCTCTATACACACTGCAATCTCACCGCACGGCCGGATCGCTCCATCGTTCTCCGGTCCCTCGACCAGAAAACAGAAGAGCGCTTCCCGTCGCTCGACGCGCTGCGCCGCGCAGGAACCTATAAACTACCCATTCTGGCCCGACTGGTTCTGTTTTTCGAACCGGAAACCGGCCTTGAAATGGAGACCGATTCCGAAGCGCCGGGAGGCGCGGGCATTTCCGGCTCGTCTTCTCTGATGATCACAATTGCCGCCGCGCTCGACCGTTTTACCGCGCGCGGCTACAATCTGGAAAAACTCCGTGAAGTCGCACAAAACGTGGAGGCCCAGGTTATCCGCGTCCCCACCGGTTCGCAGGATTACTATCCCGCAATGTACGGCGGCATTTCCGCGGTGGAGCTTTCTGCCGCCGGGATTACAAGGCGCGCTCTTCCCATTCGCTCTGTGGAACTAAACGCCAGATTTGTCCTGGCCTACACCGGCGCCCCCCGCAACTCGGGCATCAACAACTGGGAAGTGTTGAAGGGGCACATCGACGGTAACACCCGTATCCAACGCAATTTCGACCGCATCGCCGCAGCCGCCAATCAAATGAGGGACGCCCTGCAGCGCCACGACTGGCCCGAAGCGGGACGCGTGATGCGCGAAGAATGGAGCTTCCGGCGCCGCAACCTGCCCGGAATCTCGACTCCGCTGATCGACGCCATGATCACAGCCGGCCGGCGCAAAGGCGCCACCGCAGCCAAGGTCTGCGGCGCGGGCGGTGGCGGCTGCGTCGTGTTTCTGGTGGAACCCGATGCAAAGGAAAAACTGGCGGCAGTGCTGCGCGGTATGGGTGCCCAGGTGCTGGACGCAAAGGTCGCTCCCAATGGATTGAAGAGGGCGGTCGGCTCTCAGGGAGTCCGGTGACGCTTCCACCGCGCCGCGACCTCTTGCGCCCCGCTCTCGGAGCCGGCGTCTGCTGGCTGCTTTATCGCGTCTTCCTGTTTATACTGGTCCCGATCGTCCAGTTCTTTGGCGGCGAAATGATGGCGGTGACGGTTCCCCAACTATTGGCGGCGGGCGTCGCCGCGGCGCTCGCGCTTGCCATCTTCGAGTCGCGATCCCTTCAGGACATCGGGCTCGGCTGGCCGCCGGGTTGGCTGCACAATCTTCTGACCGGCATCGGTCTGGCGGCAGCGAGTGCCTGCATCGTGGCCGTCGCGGCTTTGGGGACAGACCTGGCCTCTTATCGCCCGCTCCCTGGCGCCGACGTTTCCATCGGCGCGGCGGTCTTCACTCCCCTGCTCCTGTTCTGCGGCGCTGCCGGCGAAGAGATTGCCTTCCGCGGCTTCACCCTGCAATATCTGATCCGCGGCTACGGCCCCTGGATCGCCGTGCCCGTAATCGGCATTCTCTTCGGCCTGCTGCACGCCGATAACCCCGGGGCCACCCCGCTTGGAGTCGTCAACACCATTGGATTCGGCATTCTGTTTGGCTTTGCGGTGATGCGGACCCACGATCTCTGGCTGGCAATCGGTTTACATTTTGGCTGGAATGTAGCCTTACCGTTCCTTGGGATGGGGCTCAGCGGTCTTACAATCAGATTGACGGCTTACGAGTTGTCATGGAAGGCAGGCGATTTGTGGAGCGGTGGAATGTACGGCCCGGAAGCGAGTGTTCTGACCTCAGGAGTGCTGCTCCTGCTGGCCATTGCAGTGTGGCGGGTGCCCATAAAAAAAGGTTCGGCATATCTGCTCGCGCCGGCTACAGATTCGCTCCCATCTGTGGCCTGATCGCTCTGCTCGCCTCCGCAGCCACCGCCGGCGTCATTCCCACCCGCGACAAACTCACTGAAGACGAGAAAATCGAACTCCTGCGCGGCCTCGACGCCGAATACGCGAAGGTAAAGGTAGCTATTCCCCGTTCAAAGAAGGCGCTCGACTTCAACGCCGACGGCACCTGGGACAAAGCCAAATGGAGCGAAGGCGCCGAAGGCCCGGCCGCACGCGTCGGCGACCAAATCAAGATAACCCGCATCGAGTTCGATGGCGATAAGCTCATTCTTGAAATCAACGGTGGCCTGAAATCCGGAAAACACTGGTATGACCACATCGAAGCCGGGATGGGCAACGGCCGGCCGATGGGAAATGGTGAATACACTCCCACCACCGGCAGCGGCATCGCGATCAATTTCCACAAACCGATGGAAGGCCTTACCAGCAATGAAGTAAAAAAGATCCTGACTCCGATCATGGACTTCGATAAACGCTCTGCCACCACACAGTATGTGGAAACCCTGCCCCCTCCCATTCAGAGCGCGATCCGGCAGAAGCGGGCCGCCGAAGGAATGAACCGGGAGCAGGTCCTGATGGCGGTCGGACAGCCCACCCACAAATACCGCGAATCGAAAAACGGTCAGGACACCGAAGACTGGATCTACGGAACGCCCCCAGGCAAAATCACTTTTGTGACTTTCGCGAACAACAAGGTCATCAAGGTTCGCGACCAGTATGCCGGCCTCGGTGGAGACGTTCCCCGTCAATGAGTGCACAGGCGGCCACTCGGGCCGCTGTTGTGCGCGGTAAAAAAGTAAATGCCTGTTTATACGGTCGAAGACAGGGTCTTCGAAATGTTCCCTCACTACCGGCGCGCAGTAGTCGTCGGCCGCGATCTTGACAATTCAACCGATGATCCGGAGACCGCCGCCATGCTGGTGGAAGCAGCCAGCCGCATAGGCCCATTTCCCACCGAAACTGAAACTGCTCGGATCAGCGTCTGGAACGACGCTTACAAAGCGTTTGATGCCGATCCCGACAAATTCACTCCCAGCATCCGTTTCCTGTACACCCAGATTCGCCGCAGCAAACCGCCTCGGCCGATCAGCAAGGTGGTCGACATCATGAACGCAATCAGCATTGGCTGGACCGCCCCCTGCGGCGGCGACGATCTGGATTCCATTGATGGCGGCGACATCGCACTCGGCTTCGCAAAGGGGGACGAAACCTTTGCGCCGCTGTTCAAACCGTCGGCCGTTGAAAACCCATTGCCGGGTGAAGTCATCTACTACACCCCGCAATCCAAACAAGTAATGTGCCGCCGCTGGACGTGGCGTAATGCGGATTTCAGTAAAATCACTCCGCAAACCCGCAATGTGGCGATCAACATCGACATGATGGTGCCCCCGTTCCGCGATCTGGACCTACAGGCAGCCGGCATGGAACTTCAGGCTCTACTGCAGCAATTCTGTGGAGGTGCGGCGGCGATCTTCACCCTGTCGCCGGATCAACCGCGATTCACCTTCTGAACCCGCCTTAAGCGGCGTTCCGATTGCTCTGAACGTCTTGAACATCTCTATGAATCCCCGACTTCTGCTGCTCTGCGCGTTGCCATTGACTGCGCTGACGCAAACGATTTCATTCCTACCGCCAGTTGCCCTTCAGATCGGCGGCGCAGCCGTCGTGTCGGATTGCTCGAGTTGCGTCGCGGTGGCAGATTTCAACGGCGACGGCAAGCCGGATATTGCGTACAATGCCTTAACGCCTTTGCCGCAGGGCGGTGTGTTGCTCGGCAATGGCGATGGGACCTTTCGACCCGTTCTCCCCCTGTCGTACCCAGCCCTCGGCCCTTTTCTGGTGGGCGATTTCAACGGTGATGGAAAACCCGATCTGGTCTTCGCGCAATACTCCACTTCGGTTTATCTGGGTAAGGGAGATGGCACTTTCAGCAGCCCCAACGCCGTGCCGCAGTGTGGCGGGACCAGTTCGCTCGTCTCGATTCAGGTGGGCGATTTTAATCGGGACGGCAAGACCGACATCCTCTGTGGCACATCGCTGCCGCTGACGTCGCTGCTGCTGAGTAACGGCGATGGAACTTTTCGCGCCGCCGGGACTGTTGGGACACAGCCACCGGAGAGCGTCGTATTGGTGGCCGATTTCAACGGCGACGGTGTTGCGGACGTGCTGCTGCTGGGGGCGTTGAGGAACTTGGCCGTCGTGCTGGGGCACGGCGACGGCTCCTTCGGGAGCGAACTGGCCCTGAACTACGACCTGTTCAGGGATGGTTACTACACGAAGCTTCTTGCATCTGACTTTAATGCCGACGGGAAGACGGACCTGATCCATTTTTCGCCACACGGCGATCGGATCGACTTTCTGCCGGGAAATGGCGATGGAACCTTCGGGAGCGTGGTGCAAACAGATATCTCATCAAGCTCGATTCCGGAGCCGATGACCGCGGCAGGCGATTTCAATCGAGATGGAAAGCCTGACTTCGTGGCGGGTTCTGCTGTCTATGCCGGGAACGGCGACGGAACTTTCCGTTTTCCTGTGTTCTTCGGCCCCACGGCCTGGCCGTGCGGACCGGCCCTGAATTCTCCCATTCCGGCTCCCTGCGACTACACCCATGACACTACCGCCGTGGGCGACTTCAATGGCGATGGCCTGCCCGACCTCGCGGCTTATGTGGTCAGGAAACCCAACGTTACTCAGATAAAGGAGAGCGCCGAACTGGATTTTCTGCTGAACGATAGCCCGGGAAATGGTTTCGCCGCGGCGGGCGTTTCCGCCGCCACCGCCATGTCGCCGGTCGGCCCCGGTTCGATCGTGTCCGCCTACGGAGTCAACCTTGCGCCCACGACCGCTGTTGCGTCGACGAATCCCGCGCCCACGACGCTTGGCGGGATTCGGTTGCACATACGTGATCGCAGTCACACCGGGGACCGTTTGGCTTCGTTGCTGTATGTGTCGCCAACCCAGATCAATTACCTGCTGAATTCGACGGACTCCTATGCGTGGGTGGATATCGAGCGCGTTGGCGCCCCCTATGTTCCTCAGGGAATGATCGTTCCGATTGCGACGCTGGCGCCAGGTTTTTTCGCGGTGCCTTACACATCGAACGCGCCTGGTTACCTGAGCCTTTATGGAACCGGGTTCGCACAAGCGTCTGCGACCCTTTCAAACTGTACAGTGGGAAACGTCGATGTTCAGATCACGTATGCCGGTCCTGAGATTCAGATCGCTGGTTTGGATCAGGTGAATCTGCTGTTACCCGCAACCTTTGCCGGCGCCGGCTTGCAGCCTGTTTACTGTGAGTTCGGGGCAGGACAGGAGGCTGGGCTATCCAACACTGTCAATGTGACCATCCGATGAGCGCCACGGTTTATACCTTATAACATATACTGTATACTTTAAGCATGGCGCAGGTGACCATCTATCTGGCTGATGACCTTGAAGCCCGGGCTCGTAAAGCTGCTGAGGTCCACGGCACTTCCCTCGGTCGCTGGATCGCCGACCAGGTTGCGGAAAAAGTAAACAATACCTGGCCGCCCGAAGTTCTTAACGCCCTCGGAAGCTTTTCTGACTTTCCGGAGCCTGCCGAACTTCGTAACAGCTACGGAGTCGATGCGCCCAGAGAGTCTCTGGATTGACCCTGCTCGACAGCAATACCGTTGTTCATTGCCTCAAAGGGGTAGAACCAGTAGTGTCCCGGTTCCGTTCCGCGCCACCCTCCGAGATCGCGATTCCGAGTGTAGTTGCTTATGAGTTGGAATACGGGACGCTCCGGATTTCAAGCCCACAACGCAGAAAAGTTCTCTCGCTGATGCTGGCGAATCTGAAGGAAATCCCGTTTGACCGCGAAGCCGCTCGCGAATCGGCGCGCATTCGTGTGGACCTGGAGAGGCGGGGGCTTATAATTGCCCCGCTCGACTTGCTCATTGCCGGAACAGCCGTGAGCCGCGGCGCCTCGCTGGCTACCAACAACACTCGCGAATTCTCGAGAATCAAAGGGTTGCGGCTGGAGGACTGGACCCGGGCCTATGCGTAAATCCCACGCAGCTTAATTGCCCCCACCACCCGATCCAGCGCCAGCATATAAGCCGCAGTACGGTTATCCACCTTATGGGTCTCGCCGTAAGCAACCACGGCGGCAAAACTGTTCACCATGATCTCCTGCAGCTTCTGGTTTACGTCCTCTTCGTTCCAGAAATAGCCTTGCCTGTCCTGCACCCATTCAAAATAAGAAACCGTCACCCCGCCGGCATTGGCCAAAATATCTGGAATCACGAACACTTTCTTCTCTGCCAGGATCTCATCCGCAATCGCCGTGGTCGGCCCGTTCGCGCCTTCGCATAGAATCCGGCAGCGCAGCTTCGCTGCATTCTGCGACGTGATCACATTCTCGGTCGCTGCCGGAATCAAAACCTCGCACTCCAGGAACATCGCCTCATTGCGGTCGACCGCCTCGGCGCCGGCGAATCCGTTGATGTTTCCGTTCTCCCGGCGGTAGCTCATCAAATCATCCACGTTGATCCCGTTTGGGTTGTAAACCGCGCCATCGTATTCGATGATTCCGATGATCTTGAAACCGAGTTTCGCCATCAGCGTCCCGGCCATGCCGCCCACATTGCCGAAGCCCTGAATAACCACCCGTGTATCTTCCGGTCGCCGACCCAGCTTTTTCAGCGCTTCGAGCGTGACAATCATGCACCCGCGCCCCGTTGCCTCACGCCGTCCCAGAGACCCGCCAAGATTCATCGGCTTCCCCGTTACAACCGCGGTCGTCGCATGGCCCACGCGCATCGAGTACGTGTCCATGATCCACGCCATCACCCGATCATTGGTATTCACATCCGGAGCCGGGATATCGATCTCCGGTCCGATGAATTCCGCGATAGCGGCCGTATACCGGCGCGTGATTCGTTCCAACTCTCCATCCGAAAGCAGCGAGGGATCGCAAATCACCCCGCCTTTCGCGCCGCCGTAAGGAATGTTCACTACCGCGCATTTCCACGTCATCCATGACGCGAGGGCGCGCACCTCATCCAGCGATACATCGGGCGCATAACGAATCCCGCCTTTCCCCGGCCCGCGGGCGATGGAATGCTGCACGCGGTATCCCGTGAAGATCTCCAGCCGCCCGTCATCCAGCATCACTGGGATGTTGACTGTAATCTCGCGGCTGGGCGCTTTGAGCACCTTGCACATGCCCTCGTTCAACTTGAGCAGCTTCGCGGCATTGTCAAACCGTGCCTCGGCGGCAAGCCACGGATTCTTTTCCTGCTCCAGCGACACGGTGGCAGCGGACATATCGGTATTGTTATCTCCTCGGGGGGTCAAGCACAACTTGCAGCGCCTTCTGAATCTGCGGATCGCGCTGCGCATCAATTTCGTCGCCCTTTTCCACACCCAGGGCCAGGTTGTAGATTTCGGTCTTCAGACGGAGCCGAATAAACTCGCGTTCCGCCAGATACTCACGAAGGCTCGGCTGAATGTGGTGCTCGCTCAGCCAGATCTGAAAGCGGTCCAGCATCTGCGGTGGCACTTCCCAGCCCCCGGTGATTTTGTTGTCGCGTACAAACTCAGCCGCAAACTCTGTAAAGGAGCCGGAAGCCTCCATGGCCGTGCGAAACGCATTCATCTCCGGCGGCAGAACTCCGATATCGGGTATGATTCCGCCGCCTCCCGGAACCGGCCTCCCGTTGTCCGTTTTGAAATCCGTCCGCTCATTCGGATGCCGGGCGGTCGCCTGCAGATCGAACTCCTCCCGCGGAAACGGCTTCTGAATCGAACGCCCGCTCGGTATGTAATAAAGCGCCGTGGTGAGCGCCAGCCCGGCTTTTCCCGAAAGAGGATAAACGCTCTGGATCAAACCCTTGCCGAAACTCGACTCGCCAACGATCACTGCCCGGTCGTGATCCTGCAGCGCCCCCGCCACAATCTCCGAAGCGCTGGCCGACTTCCCATTCACAATCAGAGCGACCGGAAAGGCATACGGTTTCACGTCGGCCGGCACGCGCTCAATCGTCTCCGGAACGTTTCGCCCCCGCGCCCGCAGAATCTCCTGCCCCGGCTGCAGGAACAAGGATGCGGTCCCCAGCGCCGCAGTCATAACCCCTCCCGGGTTATTGCGCAGATCCAGCACCAGACCCTTCAGCGCGCGCCCGCCAAGCTTTTCAATGGCCGCGCCAATCTGCCCGCCTGTATTGCCCTCGAACGAGGCAACCCGCAGATATGCGATGCCCGGCTGCAGCAAAAAGGCCCGTTCCACGCTGGACGTCTGCATGTCCTCCGGCACCATCGTCAGCTCTGCCAGCCGGACGTTGCCCGGGTGACGCACCACCAGTTGTACCGGCTTTTGTTTGGACTCGTTCAGCAAGCCAATAATCTGTTCCGGCTCCAGCCGGTCCAGCCGGTAATTATTCACCGCCAGAATCTCATCTCCCGGCATCATGCCGGCGCGGGCCGAAGGCGTGTTGGGCAGCGTCTGCAGCACCACCACTCGGCCTGGCAGTATGGAAACCACCGTGCCGAATCCCTTGTGCACCGACGATTCCATTTCATTCAGCTGTTCAAATTGATCGGCCGGAAAGAAAACCGAATGCGGATCCAGATGCCGAAGCAGGCCCGGAATGGCTCCCTGATTGAACGCCGTTTCGGTGTCCACCGGGTCGGCCGCGTTGTCTTCGACGATGCGCAACGCGTCGATGAAGCGCTTCATCGCGGCTTCATCGGAATTGACCTGAGCGCTTGCGGCCAACGGCGCCGTAAGCGGCACAGCCAGCGCCAGCAGCGTCCATATCGCCGTTTTCATTTCTGAATTGATTATCACCTGTGATAATGGATTCATGGAAGTTGAGATGAAGATCCGCGGTCTGATGATGGATCCGGTTACCAACATGCCGATCGTCATCCTGAAGGACAGTTCTTCCAACAGCGTGCTCCCCATCTGGGTCGGAATCTACGAGGCCAACGCGATTGCGCTGGAAATCGAGAAAGTATCCACCCCGCGCCCCATGACTCACGATCTGATCAAGACACTGCTGATGGGATTCGAAGCGGGTATACGCAAGGTGGTCGTCAACGAACTTCGTGATGACACCTTCTACGCCGTAATCTGGGTAGAGCACAACGGCGAACTGATTTCTGTCGATTCGCGCCCCAGTGATGCGTTGGCTCTGGCGCTTCGTCTCGATTGCCCGATCTATGTGGATGAAACCGTGCTGAAATCCGCCCGCCAGTCCGCCAATGCTTCGGACAAGCTCAACACGAATCAGGAACTGCGTCGTCTGCTGGAAAACCTTGGCGACGAAGACTTCGGCCGCTACAAAATGTAAAAGAAGCCTCACAAAGTGAGGATTTCATGTAAAGTAGCCTCACAAAGTGAGGATTTCGACGGGGAAACCCTGGAAAAGTCCGGTTTCCAGGACTCCCGTAATCGCCTTTAACTCCCGTTCCAGCCCGGCGCCGATGCTGGCAAACCGCACGTCCAAAATGAAATTGCCGCTTTCGGTGATTACGGGGCCGTCCTTGCCTTTGCCGAGGCGGAGCACGATCTCGCTCGCTCCCGCCATCAGCAACTCCTTCTCTACCACCCCAAGCGACAACGGATGGATTTCTACGGGAATCGGGAATTTCACGCCCAGCCGCGGTACCCGCTTCGATTCATCGATCAGAATCAGCGACCGCGACGCGGCGCGCATCACGAGCTTCTCTCTGAACATCGCTCCGCCGCGGCCTTTAATCATGTTCAGTTCCGGGTCTACCTCATCGGCCCCGTCGAAGCACCACTCAGGCGTGTGCTCCCACAATGAGGTAACCGCAATTCCCGCCTGCGCACACGCCAGCGCCATCTCATGCGACGTCGGGATCGCCATGCACCGTATTTGCTCCGCGCGCGCCCGCTCCCCCAAAGCGAGGATCGTGACATAGCTTGTGGAGCCGGAGCCGGAGCCGAAAACGTCGCCATCGCGCAGCCGTGCCGCCACCTGCGCCGCGATTTTCTGTTTGGCCTCCAGGTTGTCAATCGTTCCAGGCCATCGGTAATTTTGAATAAGCGGCGAGTCAGTCTTCATGGTCGCTCCGGTAGATGTCATGCAGCCGCAACAGGCCCAGGCAGATGCCGGCCGCGTCCACCACCGGCAACACGGAAATCTGCCGTGGCCGGTCTTCCATTAGGCAGAGCGCGTCGTGCAGCAGTGCCTGCGGAGTCACGGTAATTGGCGATCTGGTCATCACATGCTCGGCCTGCAGCGGTCGAATATCCTCATGCCGCTCCAGCGCACGCCGCAAATCTCCGTCGGTAACCAGACCCGTCAGGATGCCGTTCGCATCAGCGACACAGGCTGCTCCGAGGGGCCGGCTCGACATCGCGATCACCACCTGGCGCAGTGGCGTCTCCGGCGTAACCCAGGCTACTTCATCGCCGGCGTGCATCGCCTCCCCCACCGTCAAACTAAGGTTCCGGCCCAATTGCCCGCCGCCGTGAAGATGGAGGAACTCCGGTTTTCCAAATCCCCGCGCCTGCATCAGGACAATCGCCAGCGCATGGCCCATCGCAAGGGCCACCAAAGCACTGGCTGTGGGCGTGAACCCATCCGGGTCCGCCTCCTTTTGTACCGATGCATTCAACACAATTGCGACTTCGGAAGCGAGCGGCGATGCCGTATTGCCAAGAATGCCGATCATCGGACAACCCATCGCCCGCAGCGGTTGCGCCAGGGCCAGTAATTCATCGGTCGCTCCGGAATTTGAAACAAACACCACCGGATCGCCCGGCTGGCAAACGCCCAAATCGCCGTGCGCGGCTTCGGCCCCGTGCAGAAATACCGCCGGCGTACCGGTGCTTTGCAACGTTGCCGCAAGCTGCCGCGCAATGTGTCCTGATTTGCCCACGCCGGTGATGACTACCTTGCCTCGGTGCCCAAGAATCAACTCAGCGGCGTCTGTCAGAGCCGGGCTCAGCCGGTCTGCCGCAATCCGGATCGCGTCCGCCTCCACCCGCATTCCAAGTTGCGCACTTTCCAGCAATGTTTTCTGACGATCGGAAATTCCCACTTCGCGTACCGTAACATGGCGTTGTGAGCGAAACCAATCCGATTGTTGGTGTTTGGGAATTGCAGAGCGGCGCCATGGTTGCCTCTGATGGAACAGAGAACCCTCTTTGGGGCGAAGGTGCCGGCGGGTTTCTTATCTATACCGCCGAAGGCTATTTTTCAGAACAACTGATGCAGGCGGGCCGAAAACTTTTCGCGACGCCTGACCTGCGCGCCGGTTCAACAGAAGAAAAAGCGCACGCCGCCGAGACCTATGTCGCCTATTCCGGCAAGTATTCCTCCGCGCCCGGCAGCGTCACCCACCATCCAGCTGTTCATCTTTTCCCCAATCTGGTCGGTGTCGATCAGCCCCGCGCGTGGTCGATTGAAGGCGATATCCTGACCCTCACGACCCCAAAGGTGAAGCGAGGCCCAATGGAATATCACGCGCGCATCCGGTTCCTGCGCCGCTAAGCCCCGCGGGCTGCGGCGGCGTCTCAGGCCGCCTTTTCGGAAAGGTTCAGAACGCCAGCCGCACCTGGAACTCAATCCGGCGGTTGTTGGAGCTTCCACCGAACGCCCCGCCACTGTTGGCAATCTGGTTGGATTGTCCAAACAGCGATGAATTGATATTCCCGACAATCGGTCCCGGATTGACATGATTCGTGATATTGCGGCCCGAAATCGAAAGCGTCAGATTGTAATTCCGGACTCCTGCACCACCGCCGCCCGGCGTTCCCAAATCGTCGCCAAAGCCGCCTACGCCTCGCCGCTGCGCCGGACCGGTTTCCACATTCGGCCCAGTTGATCGGCCGCCGTCGGCCGGCTGTGTACTGGCATTCTTCACCCGCTCTCTGTTCAGCAGGAACGTCTTCGCAACCCGCAGATCCACCGCAAACAGACCCGGTCCGCGACCGTAATTGCGCGTCAGCACGGTTTCGCCTGCCAGCGGACTCGGATTCAGATAACCATACGAAGTAGCCACAACGCCTGGCTGGTTTGGGTTGGCCGCAAAGCTCGGGCGCGCTGTGGCGACCGTGCTGCCGTATATGTCCTGGCTGGTTGTGATGTCGAACGGCGAGCCGGTTTGCATCGAGATGAGCGGGCTGAACCGCAGATTCCAGAACGAGGTCACTGTCCCGCCGATGTTGGCCCGATTGTGGTAGTCGGCACTCGCCGGCCCGTACTCGCCGGCAAGAGAATACTGATTCGCCGGAAACGTTCCCACTCCGTCTGTATTGCTCTTCGCCCGGTTGATCATATAGAACCCAAACAGCGAAATCTTGCGGTTAACGCGTGAATTGACATTGATGACGACGAACCGCTGCCGGTAAACCCCCGCTGACTCGAGTTCATAAATTGGCCCCGCATTTAAGCCATACGGATACACGCCGCTGCCCGCGATCCCCGTGTAAGTCCCCGGAAGCGGTGCATTGATATTGCGCGTCATAAACTCATGCAACCCGTCCGAAATGGTATAGGTGGCCGCCACGGTGGTATTGTGCGGCAACTGCCGTTCCAGGCTTATCGCCGATTGCAGGTAATAAGGAGTTCGCAGATCGGATGAAATAATGCGGCGCGTGGAAGTGGCGGCCGGCAACACTTGGGGAATCTGTGTAAAGAAGTTCGGATTCACCACGGTGTACTGTATTTGGTTCACGCCGTTAAAGCGCTCCGCCAGCAGAGTATTCTGCTCGTTATTGCGCGTATAGAAGATGCCGAACCCGGCGCGAATCACCGTCTTCGCCCGGCTCTTCCCTTTGTTGCCGGGAGCCCACGCAAACCCAACGCGCGGCGAAAAGTCCGCGTGATCGGTGATATTGGTCTGCGTCTCGTAACGCACGCCGTAAGTAAGGGTGAAGTTCGGGCGCACTCGCCAGTCGTCGCCGAGGAACAGCCCCACATCCACCTGGCCCACCATCGCCTCCGGCAAGCCCGCGGCTTGCGTGTATTGCGTGGCGTTGCCGCCCAGCAGGGTGACCTGAGGCCCGCTTAACCCTGCCTTATAGAACACCAGCGTACGCCGGTACTGCTCAATGGAACTGATGGTCTGGCAATTCGGATTCGGCACGGCCGCATTACAAACGATGCCGGGCGCCACTGGCTGGTCCGCCGCATTCAGCACCGGAGCGTAATCGCCGCCGAACGTGAAAAGGCCGTTGAAATTCTGCGTTGTGTGATCGTACACCTGCACCGCGCGAAGCCGGATGCCGCCCTTGATCGCATGCGACCCCTTCGCGATCATCACGTAATTCTGAAGTTCGTAATGGTGGTGAATGAAGCCATTGTCGGGATTTGTTGCCCCGCCGCCGCTGAATGCGCCGGCGACGTTGACAGCCACGCCGGGTGTGACCCCATCCTGCTGATTATGTTGCCGTAGAAGCTGAAACCTCGTTTCATCCACCACGTGCGGCCCCAGAACGGCTGTCTCCACCACCTGATAAGCATGTTCGGTCAACACTGTATTGGTAGCGCGGGAATCCAGATTGAATCCGCCGACCCCGCCATCGTCGGTTTCAGTCCGCGTAAATCCGTACCGGAACGTGAGTGTATTCGTCTGATTCAGCTGATAATCAAGGCGCGGACTAATTCGCTCCCGGTTGATCGGGCTGGTGAATACTTCCGTGAACGGATTGACGATGGCAAGCGTCGTTGGGTCAAGCGTGACGGCATGAATCACAGAGCCGTTATCGATCTTCCGGTAATCCACGTCAAGGAAGAACGACGCGCGTTTGCTCAGCGAACCGCCCAGATTTCCGCTGTATTCCTGGAGATTGAACGGGGGCTTCTCCTGAGCGTAAGGATTGCTGGAGTTGAAAGTATCACTGCCGTAATTTACCGACACCGATCCTCGAAAGCGATCGGTGCCCGGCTTGGTCAAAATCTCCGTCCGTCCAAAACCGATCTGGTCGAATTCCGGTGCGAACGGATTTTGATTGACGCGAATCTCCCGGATTGAGCTCTTGGCGGGCAGCACCGCATCGCCGGCGGAAAATCCATCGATATAGATCTGTGCGCCAGTGGGACCGGCCGTCGGGCCCGCCAGCGCCGCCAGATCGGCCTGCAGATCGTCCGGGTCATCGGAAAGCGCGTCCAGCGCGTCTCCCGTCACCACAATGCTGGAAGCGTTCTGCGAGGAATCCGTATTCACCTGTCCGGTGCCTTGCTCTTCCACCGTGATTTCCTGCTTTTCCAGCACCAGCCGCAGAGTGATGTCGAGGCTCACAGTCGCACTGGAAATGTCCACGGAGTCGCTGCCCACCTGTGTCAACCCCGGAGCCGAAGTCTTCACCGTGTACTTGCCGGGGGCCAGGCCATTGACGGAATAGCTGCCGTCGTTGCCGGAAACCGCGCTGCGCGCAACTCCACCCTGATCAGTCACCGTAACCTGCGCACCAGGAACCAGCGCGCCCGACTGATCGGTCACCACCCCGCGCACGCCTCCCGTCCCTTGCGCCATCACCACCAGACAAAAAACCATCAGAATTATGAAAAAGCGCAAAGTAAGTGGAAAAGTCATTCGTGGACCGTAAAGAAACCGCTTCGGGTCAGCATATCAGGTAACCGGTTTTATCCGCTGGTCCTGTGCCACCTGGTCCTTGTCGCTGAGATAAGCTGGAATCCACGCGAGGTATACGAAATGTTCACAAAAGCGCTCTCTCTTCCCCTGTTTGCGGTGGTCCTAAGCGCTCAGCCAGTCATCATCAAGACCTCCACCATCATCGATGGCAAAGGCAAAATCCTCACCAACCAGCAACTCACCATTGAGAACGGCAAGATCACGAGAATCGGCCCCGCAAAAGACAAGCCCACCATAGACCTTACCGGCATGACCGTCATGCCCGGCTGGATCGATACGCACGTGCACGCCACCTGGTATTTCAACAAGGAAGGCCGCTACGAAACCGGCCCCGGCCGTGGCTCCAAAACTACACCGGCTGAAGCCGTCCAGTTTGCCGAAGACAACATGCGCGTGACGTTAATGGGCGGCTTCACCACGGTGCAGTCTGTAGGTTCGCCCGATGATAAAGACCTGCGCGCGAAAATTGCCGCCGATAAAATCCCCGGCCCACGCCTGCTGACGTCACTGGGATCGCTGAATGAAAATAGCGGCGACCCGGCAACCCTTCGCGAGAAAGTCCGGAAATTTAAGGCCGATGGCGCAGACCTGATCAAACTCTTCGCCACCGCCAGCATCCGCGACGGCGGCAAAATGACCATGACCGTCGATCAGATCAACGCCATCTGCGACGAAGCAAAGAAGGTCGGCCTGCGCGCCATCGTGCATGCCCACGCCTCAGATGGTGCTGCCGCCTCCATCAACGCCGGTTGCACCTCCATCGAGCACGGCACTTTCCTCGATGACAAGACCCTTGACCTTTTGGTTTCCCATGGCACTTTCTTCGACCCTAACTTCCTCGTCCTGCACAACTATCTCGACAACAAACCGAAGTTCCTCGGCATCGGCAACTACAACGAGGAAGGCTTCGCTTACATGGAAAAAGGGTTGCCGGAAGTCGCGGCAGTCCTGAAGCGTGCCCGCCGCCACAACGCCAAAATAGCGTTGGGTACAGACGGCGTCGCTGGCGCCCATGGCCGCAATGCCGAAGAATTCATCTACCGCGTAAAGGAAGGCGGTGACAAGCCGATGGAGGCGATCACCAGCGGCACGTCGGTTTCCGCTGCGTCTCTCGGCCTGTCCACTCAGATCGGCTCGATTGCCGAAGGCATGGAAGCCGACCTGGTCGCCACCAACGGCAACCCGCTCGACGACATCACCAACGTCCGCAAAGTCGCATTCGTTATGAAGCACGGTAAGGTCTACAAGGGCGGCAAATGAAGCTGGTCCTCGGCTTGCTGGTGCTCAGCCTCCTCGCATCCGCGGATGATGGAAAGACTTTTGTTCTGGCAGTCGGTATTTCTCACTTCAGGAACCTGCCGAAAGACCTCTGGCTGCAGTATCCCGACATCGATGCCGCTGCGATCGCAAAGTTCATGGCCAGTCCGCGTGCCGGTTCCGTGCCCGCGGACCAGATGCTGCTGCTGACCAACGAACTAGCCACGGCGGATGCAGTTCGGCAGGCCTTCCATTCGTTCCTCGATGGCCGCGCCGGTCCGCAGGACACCGTCATCATCGCCATTGCCAGCCACGGCACCGTCGATAACCACGGCGCCTACATCATGACTTACGATTCCGACCCCAATAACTTCGAAAAGACCGCACTTTCAATGTCGGAGGTTCACTTCCTCGTAGAAAACGCAGTGAAGAAAGTCGGCCACGTAATCCTGCTCGCGGATGTCTGTCGCGCCGCGACCATCGCCGGCACAAAGACCGACACACTCGGAGCCGTGATCGAAGAAATCGGCGAGGCCCAGGGCGAACTCCTCGGCCTGATGGCCGCGCGCCCCAAAGAACTCTCCCTCGAAGGCCCCGACTTCGGCGGCGGCCACGGAGCGTTCACTTACTCTGTGCTCAAAGCCCTGTCCGGCGCCGCAGACGCCGACAAAGACGGCTTTGTGACCGCGGGCGAACTTATCGACTACATCACCACCAACGTCCCCGCCATCACCAGCGGCAAACAGCATCCGCGCGACTTCGGCAACATGGACAACGCCGTCAAACTGGCCGACCTCTCCAAAGCCGGAATCGACATCCCTTGATCCGCCCGCTCAGGTGATGCACCTGCTCAGGTGATCCGCCCGCTCAAGCCGGCAGCTGCGCCTCCCTCGACCTCAAACCCAGCGTCAGCAACGCCCCAATAATCCCCGCCGACATAATCTGCCACTCCGCCGCAGCCAGCCACCCCGCGCTCCCCGCGAGCCACCCCATCAAATACCCCGCAACGCTCGCCGACCCATACAAACTGGTCACAAACAACCCCGAAGCCTGATTCGCCAGCCTGGATTCTACTGCCTTCACGTGATATCCAGCCAGGTTCACATACAACACGCCGCTGACAATAATTCCCCACGCAAGCGATAGCGCCACCTGCCCCTGCACGCCGCCCATCCCGCTAAACAAAGGCCACGCCAGCACCGCCGACGCCGCAAGCGACCCACCCAGCACAATCTGCGGCGGCCAGCGATCCCCCAGCCAGCCGCCGGGTATCGAAGCCAGGGCGCCCAATCCGTACATACTCACCACGCCTCCGGCGACCGCCGGCGTCAAATGCATCTGTTCCCGCAGAAACGCCGGATACATGCCGAGATATCCATAAATAATCAGCCCACCCAACAAGCTGATCGCCGTCAGCAAGACTGTATTGCGGTTGGCCAGGCTCCGCGCGCCTCCAACTAAAATCGAGCGCTCATCGGTGGCCGCAACTGCTTCCGAAAGCCACGGCCGCACATACAGCGCAACCATAACCATCGCGACAAGCCCTACCACGCCGAACGCCACCAGCGGCGCCCGCCAACTCCCGTACGCAGCCACCAACCGCCCGCCCCACGCCGGCCCGGCTATCGCTCCCAGGCCAAACGCGAAATTCACCGACCCTGCAGCCGCCGCCCGCCACCGCGAAAAATAACTGGCGGCGATCGCCAACACAGCAGTCAATTGCATCGCCTCGCCTACACCGGTAGCCGCACGATAGGCCAGCATATCGGCAAATCCCGAAGAGACGGCCGTAAGCGCAGTGCCCGCCGAGAACACACCAATCCCCGCCTGCACTACAGTCTTCCTGGAAAAGCGCGCCAGCAGGTATCCGGTCGGCACGCCGGCCACCGCCATCCCCAGCGTGAATATCGTGGAGAGCAGCCCCGCGCTCGCCAGCGTAAAGCCGTACTCCAGCCTGACATCGCT
>Ga0206965_10065_pt1 | contig 23432 bp, 20 predicted proteins | sample Alteio_BWOrgHeat_26_FD_152973 | JGI IMG/M metagenome (GOLD analysis project Ga0206965, IMG submission 152973) | Enriched cells from forest soil in Barre Woods Harvard Forest LTER site, Petersham, Massachusetts, United States -... | ecosystem: Environmental > Terrestrial > Soil > Temperate forest >...
CTGCCAAAAGTTAAGGTGTCCGAACTGGAGCCTGTTGTATCTACATACCAACCCACTGAATCAGTAGAAGTGGCTGTCCATCCTGGTGGTAGGGGATGATCAAACGTAGAATCAAAGTTCTGATAGTATAGAATGGTATGTATTTGCGCCTTTGCAGAATCACAAAACAAGAAATTTAAAACAATCATTAACCCGATTGCGAAGGTGTTCACTAATGTTAATTTTTTGTGCATTTTGTTCATTTTATTATTATATATATTATTTATTTTTTATCGCCGCAAAGAACACCTCCTAATTTAACCATAATGTTACTTTGTTGTTAAGAATTTGCAAAGAGTAAAAGAGTTTTATCTCAAATTCTTAAGCTATACCATAACTTTAAGATACTATCCAGCAAACTTCACGTGTTGTCTTAACCCTATCATGCCATGTCCAAACATAATAACTTGTTGCTTCAATACGATTACTCGTTGTCTTTAAACGATCATGTGATGTCCTAACTCAATCACACGCTATAACGACAAAATCACGTGATTTTCGGAGAGTTTTGATAGCGATTGTAGGCGAATCCCATACGATTGAAACAGTTTCGCTAACGATTGTAGGCGAATCCCACACGATTGAAACCGTTTCACTAACGATTGGAAGAGTTTCTCACACGATAGGAGGAGTTTTGCTAGTGATTTTGTGGTTATACCACGTGATTGGCATTTAGCCTGCATTTTCAACCTAAAATGGCTTCCAAAGGATAGGAATCTTTAACATAATTTCTTCAAAGCCCCTTTGTAAAGAAACTATTAACTCAATATTAAGTTTCCATTCTCCTGATAATCTCTGGGAATTTATGTATTATTTTTGCGCCATGAAGAAAAATATATTTATCGTTGCAGTAGTTTGCATGGCTGCTTTATTCCAAATAAAATCAGCAAAGGCTCAAAGCCTCCAAACAGATGTTGTGAAAATAATGGCATATAATGTCGGAGATTACGGTGCCAGCACAAATGGTTGTCCTGAATTAGCTCTTTCCATCAAAAATCCATATATCAGAACAGTTCTGAAATATGCCAGTCCTGATATTCTTGCCTGCGAAAAAATGAAAGATAATACTGCGAATGTTACTACCAATTTCATTAATAATGTTCTTGATTCGGTTTGTAATGGATGTTATGGGTATTCGACCTATACCAATGTTCATAATGCCAGCCGAGTCAATATGCTTTATTATAATACCAATAAGTTTGGCTTTGTGAATACTACCACCATCTATTCTGCCGATCCGAATATCAGTGATATCAATCTTCATAAATTGTATTACAAAAGCATGGATTTAGCTACGACTCATGACTCCATTTTTCTATGTTTTGTCGTGGTACATCTTGTTTCCGGCTCTGACAGTTCTGCTAGCAGAGGTGTTCAAATGACTGGGGTAATGTCCTGGCTTAATGCCCATGTTACCAGCCCAGAAAACCTTTTTATTATGGGCGATTTCAATACAGTTTCATCTAGTGAACCCTGTTATCAAGCTGCAATAGCATCTACTGATACCAACACTTTGTTTTTTGACCCTCCAAATCAATTAGGGCAATGGACTTCTTTTCCCGCTACATTTGCCAATTATCTTACTCAAAGTACTCGAACAACAGACCCAGGAGATTGCCTCGCAACAGGAGGAATCTTTAATCGCTTTGACCATATTCTTTGTAATGGAACAGTCAAAAATGGCTATAATTCTGTAAAATATATTCCAGGGAGCTATACAGTCATTGGGCAGGACGGACAACATACAGGTCATGCTCTTATTGATGCTCCAGCAAATACTTCAGTTCCTGGATATGTGGATACTGCATTATATTATACAAGCGAGCATCTTCCTGTTAGTCTTAATGTGGGAATTACTTATACCGTTTATGCCGGTATCGAAGAAATCTCTCAAGCCCGCGATCTTGATATTAAATATAATAACATTGCAACAACGACAGTAAATATCTTTCCTGTCAGATCAAGCATTCCAGACTTCCTGACTAACTGTGAAGTTGCTGTTTATGACCTGCAAGGAAGGATGATTTCTAATCATACTGTTAATCTTAATCAAAGAAATACCATTGATGTTTCTTCTCTTGCTCAGGGAATGTATTTGCTAAGAATTATGAAGAATGGAACTCCATTTTATAATGGAAAACTCGTGAAGGAATAGACCTAATCAAGAAATAATTTCCATTCCCACACCTGTAGGATTGGTTCTTTCAATAGGAAAGATTTAAGAATATCGGATATTAAATCATTGTTTAATCTACAAATGATGATTTAATAATAACAAGGATTTCCGATAGGGATTTACAGGGTTGCGTTTATTTTTCTTGAATTTTATAAAATCAGAAAGGTTTTTCAAAATTGGAAAATCTGAAAAAAAGCGTTTTTGTTTTTCGAAACTTGCAAAATAGGTATGAAAGAATTCCTTTTTTATTAATATTCATTTCTTCCATTTAGAATATTTTTGCACCCTATTCGTCTTACCCTTTAGATGAATAATTCGATGACAATAAATGATGTGATGAAAGCCGAAAGAAATGCTTCTGTAAAAGAGATTTTTCTGCAAGAACAGAAAAGGCTTTCTAATTTTATAAGAAATAAAGTGGCGAGTGCCGAGGATGCAGAAGATATTTTGCAGGAAACTTTCTACCAGCTTACTGAGAATTTCAGCGTCCTCGAACCTATCGAGAAAGTGGCTGCATGGCTCTTCAAAGTTGCCTCCAACAAGATAACGGATCTTTATCGAAAGAAGAAGACTGAATCACTGGAATCCATTGCCGCTGTTACTTCTCGAGGTAATGATGATGGAGATGAAACGGATGCTGAAGAATTGTTTCTGATGCCTTATATTTTGGAAGAAGACAGCTATACTCGTGGGGTAATTATGGAGGCTATTAAGGAGGCTTTGGAAGAATTACCTAAGGAACAACGAGAGGTCTTTGTGATGTATGAAATAGAAGACAAAAGTTTCAAGGAAATCGCTGCCATCACTGGGGAATCGGTCAATACCTTGATCTCCAGAAAGCGGTATGCCACGACTTATCTCAGAGAAAGGTTGAGAGATTTATATGAAGAAATAATAAACTAATTAAATAATAAATAAAATGAAAAAATGGATGTTAATTAAAGCAGGTAAATTTATCTTATTTGCTGCTGCTGCCGGAATAGTTTTCGGAAATGTAGTTGTGTGGTTGTGGAATGCGCTGATACCAGAAATCTTTCATGCGAATACCATCAACTTTTGGCAAGGAATCGGGCTATTGGTATTAGCAAGATTGTTATTCGGAGGCTTTGGTCACCGATGGGGCGGACATCGCTGGAAGGGCGGTAGCTGGAAGCAAAGATTGGAGGAAAAAGTAGTCAACATGACACCCGAAGAACGCGAAGAGTATCTGTCAAAATGGAAACGTCATTGCGGATATAAATGGGAGCATGATAATAAGAAAGAAGAGCCTGCAAATTAATGCGAATTTCTACTGATTTTTTCTGAAGTTAATCAGAGTCCTTTTAGAAGACGAAGAGAGAGCCATAGTATTCACAAATTAAAGTTTCAATTTGTGAATGGTGTGGCTCTTTAGTTATGAAGAATGTTACAGGATTTTACCATTATTAGCTAACTTTGCGCCCTAAATAAATAAGCATGTTAGCATTTATCCTTGGTTTTCTGATTCCCAGCGGCGGCGAAGTAGTTTTAATTGTCGTTGTTATTTTAATCCTCTTTGGTCCTAAGCAATTGCCCGAAATAGCAAGGATGGCAGGCAAAGCAATCCGTGAATTCAGGGGTGCAATGGATGGTGTAAAACAGGAAATCACGGAATCTATGAATGACATCACTCCTCCTGTCAAGAAACCCGAAGAGATTATAAAAGATGAGATTAACGATCTCAAGAAAGAGGATGCCCCTAAGAAAGAAAGCTGAGCATTTTACTTCTTTTCACAGGCTTTTTTAAGGTTCTCTAAACCCCTTTCAAAATCTCCTCCTATTAATTTATCATAATACTTACCGAAGATTCTCGCAATAGGATTTAATCCATTGGAACCCTCCTCTTGCCAGGTAACTTTCACCCCATTAATTGTATCCTTGAATAGAAATGCTCCGGTAGTCTTGAAATCCTGATCCCCTAACGACTCTTCATACTCGATCACCTTTCCCAATTCACTTTTTGTAATCTTTAAACTACCCTTTCCTAACTTCTTACCGTCCCATTTCTGGGAAGCGCCAACGCCCTCCGAAGGATCATTATAAGTAATGACAAAAGTAGTATCAGCATCCTTGTTAAATGGTATCCATTGATTCCATTGCTTAAGGTTATTGATATTATGAAACACGCTATCCATAGGGGAAGTGATCACTATGGATCGTTCCACATGATATACCGACGGAAGGAATAATGATAGAATAAATATCGCTGCAAAAGCAATTGCAACAATGGTGAGAATCCTCTTTAATATCTTCATAAATCTTAAAATCTTATTGATGCAATACTATGAATTCTTTGGGTAAGTATTTTAATCGATATATTCTGATGTATAATATATCTTTGCTCCATGATTCGATACATAATCCGTCGTCTGTTACTGTTTATTCCGACTCTGATTGTCATTAGTTTGCTGGCATTTATCATCAGTGTGAATGCTCCCGGCGACCCTTTGGATATTGTTTTGAATTCCTCATCAAATAATTCAGAAGCAGGCATTTCATTAAGCTCCAATCAGTTGATTCTAAAGGATTACTGGAGAAAGAAACTCGGATTAGACCTGCCCTTATTCTACTTGGGAATAAAAAGTTTCGCTGAACCTGATACCATTTATAAAGTCTTCGATAAAGAAGAAAGATATGCTCTCGAACGCCTAATTAATATGTATGGTAACTGGGATGATATTCAAAAGTATTACCTATCGATTAATACGTTATTATACCAACTGAATACCTTGAATACCGATAGCATTAACTTCAAGACAGACCTCACAAATGCAAGATATGCGGTTAGTTCATTAAAGACTTCTTATGATGATATTATCATTTTGAATAGTATTGAAAAGATCAATCAATTTGTTCACTCTTATCCTCAATTGTTGGCTTCCATAATACCCCAATTTGAGGATTTAAAGAGTAACTATTCATCCATTAAAACCAATTCCACCAAATGGAAGAACTTTATGCCTTCTATTGCCTTTCATGGGTTACATAACCAGTATCATAAATGGTTGTTCGGTGATGAAAGCACCAACTCAAAAGGACTGATACGCGGAGACTTTGGTACATCATACATCACCAAGCAACCAGTTTCAGAAATCATTTACAAAAGATTAGGATGGACTTTCTTCTTCTCCTTTACTTCTATTGTTCTTGCCTATTTAATCAGCATACCTATTGGCATCAAAGCCGCAGCACACAAAGGAAAGCTCTTCGATAGAATCTCTTCGGTATTATTATTCATGCTTTTCTCAATGCCAATCTTTTGGATGGCTACTTTGTTGTTAATGACATTTGCAAATCCAGATGTCTTCAAGATATTCAAAGCATCAGGGGTAAGACCTTTGGAGGGATTCTCTTCAAACATGAGTTTATGGGACAAAATCACCATTAGCATACCCTATTTAGTCCTCCCAACCATCTGTTATACTTATAGTTCATTAGCATTCATTGCCAGAAGCATGAGAGTATCAATGGTAGAAACTTTATCTTTGGATTTTATCAGAACAGCCCATGCGAAAGGGCTTTCGGAATACTTTGTTATTTACAAACATGCTTTAAGGAATTCTTTATTCCCCATAATAAACTTGTTTGCGACCTTATTTCCTGCAATAATTAGCGGATCAATTATCCTTGAATCTATCTTTTCCATTCCTGGAATGGGAACAGAAACCATTGCTGCGATTGAAGCGAAGAATTATCCTATGATAGTCGCAATATTCACATTGACGGGCATTCTGACCCTTACAGGTTTCCTTATTTCTGATTTGTTATTCAAATTAACTGATTCAAGAATTGATTTAGAAAAATGAAAAGCCCGGAAACATTAATCATAGATTCAATAGGAAATAACAAGTCTTTCAGATGGAGAGATTTTAAGAGGAATAAGCCTGCCTATATCTCGATTTATATTCTCGCAATTCTACTTTTCATTGCAATACTTGCACCGTTAATTTCCAACCAGCAACCTTTGTATTTTAAATATAAAGGACATCATTTCTTCCCAGCCTTTTCTTTACAAAACACCTATCAAATTATTGATGTGAAAGACGGAACATCAGAAACTCTCCAGTTAGACGTTACTGATTGGAAGCATATACATTGCGAACATATCCTCTTCTCGCCAATCCCCTATTCGCCTGGGTTTAAGGACTATGAAAACTCAAATTATGTTTCACCATTTGACAAACAAGAATTCATTGACTCAGATAACAAGACCATTTCCATGCCAGTTAGATTCAGGCATTGGCTGGGAACAAACAAAACCGGCGAGGATGTTCTTGCAGGCATCATTTATGGCACAAGAATATCTTTATTCATTGGCATCTTTTCTATGATGATTGCTTCTATCATCGGGTTGTTTCTCGGAAGTATTGCAGGTTACTTTGGAAACAATGCTTTGAAGACTACAAGAGGAGGCTTCTGGACTATTATCATCGGAATCTTCTTTGCTTTTTATTATGCCGTTCTATTAAGAATCTTCGCTCTTGAAGACTCCCTTGCTATGTCATCACTATCCTTCTGTTTACAAGTCTTTCAGAGCATTCTAATTTTCATATTTGTATTGATTATCTTCAACTATTTAGGCAAATTAATCGGCATATTATTCTTCTTAAACAAAACCTTCCACATACCCATTGATACCTTTGTCACCAAGACAATTGAGATTCTTATTTCCTTACCGAGCATCTTATTGATCATCACTATTGCAGCCATTAGCAAGCGATCTATAACGAATGTCGCCATTATCATCGGCTTAACATCCTGGACATTTATAGCAAGACAGGTAAGGTCAGAAATATTAAAGATAAGAGAACTTGAATACATAGCAGCCGCCAAATCAATGGGCTTTTCATCCTTCAGAATCCTCTTTCTTCATGCCTTACCCAATGCTATAGCTCCAGCATTGGTAACAATAGCATTCGGAATAGCAGCAGCAATCATTGCGGAGTCTTCCTTGTCATTCCTAAACATCGGAGTACCTTTGGATTCGGTCAGTTGGGGACGATTGCTTGCCGAAGGACGTGAGCAATTCAGTGCTTGGTGGCTCGTCATTTTCCCTGGCTTATGCATATTTGTAACTGTAACCATTTTCAATCTTGTAGGTGAAGGGATTCAAGATGCATTCAATTTCAGAAAAGCTTGAAATTCAAGAAAAAGTTTTTTTGTTTTGAATTATTATTTTTGCCACCTTCTACAAAAATAATTCACTATTCTGTATGAGTAAAAAACAAATAAGCAGCAAACCTAAAGCAGTCGAAATCCCTTCTGATCCCAATGCTTTGAAGAAAATAAAAATTTCTATGTGGATGATTATCGGGGCATTTGCTTTTATTATTTATGGCAATTCCATTTTTAATAATTATGCCTTGGATGATATGGTCGTCATCGTCAATAACGACTATACTCATGAAGGAATCAAGGGGATTAAAAATATTATGACCAATGATATGTTCACAGGATATGTCAATACCAAAGGCACAAAACTTGCCGGCGGGAGATACCGTCCTTTGTCGTTGGTAACCTTTGCTATCGAATATGAATTCATAGGACAAAGCCCGCACTTCAGTCATTTTATCAATGTTCTTCTGTTTGCTTTTTGTGGAATAGGAATCTTTATATTTACCTCTAAAATACTAAGTAATTCGCGGTTCAGAAGCATCGGGGATTCTATCATTCCATTCCTCACAGCGATGCTATTCATTGCGCATCCCATCCATACGGAAGTGGTGGCAAACATCAAGAGCCGCGATGAGATTCTGTCATTGTTGTTTTCGATATTCTCTATGATTTATTTTCTAAAATACCTTGATGTCGGAAGAAAAATTAAAGATTTATCAATAGGAATTCTACTGTTCTTCCTGGGATTATTATCAAAGGAAAATTCAATAACCTTCCTAATGATAATTCCGCTTACCCTGTTCTTTTTCAGGAAACCGGAATCGAAAGATTATGGAATGATCATGATTCCAATTGTCTTATTCAGCCTGATATTTATTTTTATGCGCAGCAAATTTGCATCTGCCGGGCTGAATACCGAAGTCCCGAATATCCTTAACAATCCCCTTGTGGGAGCAAGTGTCATGCAGAAGATGGCAACGATTACCTATACTCTCGGGGCTTATATATTACTTCTTTTGTTCCCATACTATCTTTCTTGCGATTATGATTACAATCAAATTCCGATCAAATCATTCACCGATGTCGGAGTGATTTTATCATTAGCCATCATCATTTTCCTTGCCGTCCTCGCTATCAGGCAATTTAAAAAGCGAACTATAATTTCTTATTCTATTTTCTTTTTTGCAATAACTTTTATTCTGGTTTCAAATATTTTATTCCCCATCGGTACGACAATGGCGGAGCGATTTGTGTTCATTCCTTCTTTTGGATTTTGTTTTGTAATGGCTTATTTTTTTGCCAAAACTATTAATAAATCTTCTTCTTTCGCTAAGAATATTTCTTCGCCTGTAAATGTAATTCTCAAGAACAAAACGACACTGTTTCTCCTTAGTATTTTATTATTTTTATACAGTGCCCGATGTATTGCCCGGAATGCGGATTGGAAGGATAACCTAAGCCTGTTTTCTGCAGATGTGATCACTACCCCAAACAGCGCGAACCTCAATAAGGACTTGGGCAGCACGCTCGTTGATTTGGTGAAGGAATCGCCCAATAAAAAAAATCAAACAGATACTTTTAATATTGCAAAACCTTATCTGAAACGGGCTATAGAAATCTATCCCCTATACTTCGATGCCTTCCCGCTTTTGGGAGTTATTTATTACATAGAAAACAATTTTGATTCCGCATATTACTATCAAAAGCAGGGCTTGGAATTCTCGCCTGACAATGCTGAATTGAATTTTAATTTCGGCAAAACTCTTGATAAATTAAAGCGATATGATGAGGCGATAAAAGTTCTGGATCACGCCGTGGCATTGGATCCTAAGAACGAAGGGGCATATTTTAATCTTGCTTTATCCTATACCAATAAAGGAGATATTGAGAAGGGATTGTTTTACTTTTTAAAAGTTACCGATTTGAATCCGAAGCGAGCAGAGGCTTATTATTATGAAGGTCAAATCTACAATGCAAAAAAGGATACCGTGAAGGCAAAAGAATTTTTGGATAAGGCAGCCCAATTGGGGTATGGGCAAAGGAAATAGTTCAGGATTTTTTTAATTTTTCAAAAAAATAACGACAATTAGTTCCGAATAAATACCGGTCATTGACAGACCATTGCCAATCATTCTCGGGGCAACATTAATTACGTCTTGTTAAATGTCAATTATGATTAGGGAAATGCCAATTATGGTCGGTGCTTTTATAAATTATTGCCCGGGAAATGCCAATTACGTTCGGGGAAATGCCAATTACGTTCGGGGAAATGACAATTATGCTCGGGGAAATGACAATTACTGCTCACTATCTATGGATAATATGAAAATAAATACCCGCTCATTATCAACAGTATAGCTACCATTTCAGGATAAACGGAGGAATATATGCTTAATTCCTTAGCTGGTCTCCCAGATTTTTAGTTGATTTACGTCCTATATAATTATTGAATAAAAAATAAAATGACTGTCGGTTTGTATAAACCAAATTTTGTCTTGTCATTCAATGACAAGCCGCAACTTGGTTTATATAACCCGACAGTCATTTATATTTTATCATTTGTTTAACTATTTATATTGTCTGCCTTATCAAAAGAATGGTTTTGGTCACCAAAAGAATGGTTTTGGTCACCAACGAGAAGGTTTTGGTCACCAAAAGAATGGTTTTGATCACCAACGAGAAGGTTTTGGTCACCAAAAGAATGGTTTTGATCACCAATGAAATGGTTTTAGTGATTACCAGGAATGCTTTGGGTATTCAGACCTTCTGAACCACTGGCAATTCCATTTTCACTGGAACTTATATGTCTTGAATTCATCATCATTATTTCAACGCCGCAAATAACGCCATTAAAAGAATGCCAAAAACATTTAGAAATCTTTTATACGGTTTTTACCGGACAAAACCGTATTTTAATTAAAATGACTGTCGGTTTGTATAAACTAAATTTTGTCTTGTCATTCCCTGTAAAAGTACACAGTTTTTATACTGTAATTATATTGTTGGTATAAATAACCCGACAGTCATTAAAAATAAATAAAATGAGTACGACAAAACCAAACAACAAATTAACCCAAAGAACGCTCTATGCAATAGGCGACATTATCTTCACAAATCTTAGCAATAATCTATCCCCTTTTGCGGAGTATAAATCAAAATATATACCTGGACTCGTCATTACTTACAGAGGTCGAAGAACCAGCGCGATGGGCTTGCCGAACAGCGAGGAACTATCATCAATTTATGAACTTTATCGCGTTCATTTAATTCCTTTAAAGGATTTTTGTTGCAAAGATTCTCAAAAGTTGAAGGGCTACATTGATGATGCTTTCACCAAAGCCGAACGTGCCGCCATGTATAAGGCTGCGGGTGGAAATTATTATAAAGCAGCATCAAATGAAAATTGGGAAAGTGTTACCGAAATGAACAACATGAAAAAACGTTTTATTACCAATAATCTCGCAGCATTGATGTTGCATGATAATATGCCTGCCGGATTTCAAACACAAGAATCCGGTAATGACGATGATTTTGCTACCGGTTTAGGATTGTTCATGGATTCAAAACAAACCGGCACAGGAAAAAATTTGAAATTAGATGCTAACAATTTATCTTATGAAGATATTTCCAGCATAGCTTCCGATGCATTAAAATTGGAAGGTGTGGACAATGAATTTTTAAAATTATTTGACTTGACAGCATTACAAAACAGCGTATCGCCAAAGGGCAGTGCGAGTTTGAAACTGATAATTAAATTAGCCATAGCCTTCACCTTTATTGAAGGAGCCATAGTTACCATTCAAGCCGAAGGAGAACCTGCAATAACGCTTATAGCTGATGCCAATGGGATGGTTCATTTTATAAATGTTGATCCTTTAAATTATACGGTAACGATTACCGCGACCGGAAAAATCCCAGTAACTTTTAAGAAAGATGTTGACACAGGCACCAATGCCCACAAAGATGTGCTGATGGAGTTAGTTCCGCCTCCTGTAGTGGCAGTTGTACCTCCTGCAGTATAATTTCAGAATAGAAAATTTAATATCCTCTCCGGTTTTTTGGAGGGGATTTTTTTTTGGAAAATATATTTTGGAATGGAATTTATATTTTTGCATTCTTAATAATAAACCGATGACCAAAAAGCAAATCCCTTCCAAACCAAAAGCCAACACAGTCGCCATCCCCGCCGACCCAAATGCTTTAAAGAAACTCAAAATTTCTTTGGGGATAATCATCGGGTTATTTGCTTTTATAATTTATGCGCAGAGTATTTCATTCAAATATACATTGGATGATCATTTTGTAATTTCAGATAATGAAATAATTAAACAAGGGCTTTCAAGCATCCCGACAATTTTAAAAACAGATTATTTTTTGGGTTTTAATAATGGAGATTACAGCGGACCTATTTATCGCCCAGCTTCATTAATATTATTCGCCATCGAATGGCAATTTTTTCCTGACAGTCCGCATTTTTATCATTTCATTCACGTCCTGCTTTTTGCCATTACATGCTTAATTCTATATCTGGTCCTTTGCAAATTATTTGAGAGCCAAAACGTTTTATTCCCTTTTATTTGTACCCTCATATATACCCTTCACCCCATACATACAGAGGTTGTGAACAGCCTTAAAAGCGGTGATGAATTGCTATGCTTTCTTTTCGGAATTCTTTCTGTTTATTTTGCAGTAAAGTCTGTTTCGGAGAAGTTTAAATTAAACTTAAGTCTATCGGCACTGTGTTATTTAATGTCCTCAATTTCCAAAGAAACAGGTATAACATTTCTAATCATAATTCCTTTGACAGTATATTATTTTACTGATGCTTCACGAAAGAAAATTGTGACGATTTCAATAGTTACATTGGCGGTTTCAGCGATTTATCTTCTGATAAGATATGAGGTATTGCAATCCATAAAATTAAATACCGGGGATACTTTTTTATATAATTCTTTAGCTGGTGCTACAAGTTTTATTAGTCGTGAAGCCACTGCGTTTTATGTTCTTTTGCGATTTATCTTGATTTTAATTTTTCCACATCCTTTGACATATGATTATAATTATTCACAAATTAAAGTTCAATCTATTAGCGATCTTCCTGCAATAGCAGGGATAGTGGTTAGCATGGTACTTGGCATCTATGCTCTTGTTAAGTTACCTAAAAAAAGTATTGTTTCTTTTGGAATATTATTTTTTTTCATCACCATAAGTCCGGTTTCAAATCTCTTTATTTTGAATGGAGCCTCCATGGCAGAACGCTTTTTATTTACACCATCCTTAGGCTTTTGCATGGTGTTGACTTATTTCTTAATGAAGTTTACAAAAGCAGAAACGAGGCTATTTTCCTTCCATAATATTTCAACCATGCTTAGAATAAATTCAACTTTGTTCATCATGCTATTTATTCTTCTGGGAATTTATTCTATAAAAACTTTTTCAAGAAACACGATTTGGAAAGATAATTTTTCAATCTATGATCATGATGTAGAAACCTCTGATAATAGCGCAACTGCGCATAGTAACCTTGCGATTTCGATTTTGGTAGATGTTTATCCCTACGAAAAAAATGAAGATATAAAACAAAGTCTTCTTGACAAATCTATTTCTGAATTTAATAAATCAATAGCCATTTATCCTGATAATGCAAAAATGTATGAAGGGTTAGGATTAATATATATGAAGAAAAATGATAATGAAAATGCCAAAAAAAATTATGAAAAAGCTATTCAACTTAATTCAATTCCTGACATGACAATATTCGAGAATTTAGCAAGCATATATCGATCGTCAAAGCAATATGAAAAGGAAATTAGTTGTTTGGATTCGATGATAAAATATAACCACAAAGCAGATATTGCATATATCAGAAAAGGAGTTGTCTATGGGCAAACCGGAAAAGATTCTTTATCAAATGAAATGTTTTTAAAAGCAATTTCAATTAATCCAAAATCAACAGAAGCCTTAAAGGATTTAGGGGTTAATTATGGAACTTTGAAACAGTATAAAAAGGCATTGGAATATTTCAATAAATCGTTAGCGGTTGATTCGACAGATGTTGAATGCTATAAATTCATAGGCATGACTTATCAAAATATTGGAGATACCCAAAAAGCAAAACAATATTTTGAGAAAGCAAACAAGATGAATGGAGGGCAGCAAAGATAAATCACAATAACCGATGTCCAAAAAGCAAATCCCCACTAAACCAAAAGTAGCCACCATTTCTAATGATTATTCTTTAAAGAAACTCAAGATTTCTTTGGGGATAATAATAGGGGTATTTGCATTTATCTTATATGCCCAGAGTATTCCTTATGACTACACCCAGGACGATCATTTTGTTACTGATAAAAATGATTTAATCAAAACCGGATTGGGCGGTATTCCTACTTTATTGGCTACGGATTATTTGTTTGGCTATGATAACGGAGCCTTGAGAGGACCTGTTTATCGCCCCTCATCATTGATTATGTTTGACCTTGAATGGAAATTTTTCGGGAATAATCCACACGCTTTCCATTTCATGAATGTATTGCTTTTTGCTTTTACCTGTTGGCTCTTATTCATGGTGCTTTGTGAATTATTTAAAAATCAGAATCTGTTATTTCCCTTTGTCTGCACCATTCTTTATTCCCTTCATCCGATACATTCGGAGGTGGTGGATAATATTAAAAGCCGTGATGAAATTCTTTGTTTTCTGTTTGGAATTTTATCAATATATTTTGCAGTAAAATCCATTTCCAATAAATTTTATCTGTACCTGTTTCTTTCAGCAATTTGCTTTTTTATTTCGACTATATCAAAGGAAACTGGGATAACATTTTTGATCATAATCCCATTAACGGTATTTGTTTTTACAGAAGCATCAATCCGGAAGTTGGTGATTATTTCCTTAGCAGTCCTTATAATTTCAGGGAGCTATTATGTAATCAGAGAACATGTTTTAAAATCTATTTCATTAAATACTTCTGAAACCTATTTATTTGATTCGGTAGTTGCTGCGCCCAACTTCATTAGCAGGGAGGCGACCGTTTTTTATATCCTTCTAAGATATTTTCTGCTGCTGTTATTTCCGATTAATTTAACGTGCGACTATAATTTCTCGATGATAAAAGTTCAGACCTTAAGCGATCTTCCGGCAATAGCAGGGATCCTGATAAATTTTGGAATTGGGATTTATGCTGTACTGAATATTAGAAAGAAAAGTATTATCAGCTATGGAATCTTGTTTTATTTTATCACCTTATCGCCCGTTTCGAATATGTTTATTTATAATGGAGCCACTATGGCGGAACGATTTATGTACACCCCGTCCTTAGGCTTTTGCATTGCTATTGCCTTCTTGATTATTAAATTTACCAATGCGAAAAGCGTCAGCAATAAGTATCGAAACCTGTCGAATTTTTTCTCTGGTAATTCAACCTTGTTCATTATTCTATTTGTCATATCAGGTCTTTATTCTGCAAGAACAATTTCCAGAAATATGGATTGGAAAAGTAATCATACCATCTACAGTCATGATGTTAAAGTGTCCGACAATAGTGCAGTTGCACATTTTGCATGGGGGAAAGAATTATCCATGAATCTCGCAACAAATGAAAAGGATTCTACTCTTAAAAAATACTATGATTCCTGCGCAATTATTGAGTTTAACAAAGTATTGAAGATCTTAGATACTTTATCATTTCAAGGATTACATAATGATATTGGAACTGCTTTAGCAGATATTGGAAAATATGACGAGGCTATTAATTGCTATCTAAAGGAAATAAAATTGAATCCGACTTTTACAACTGCATATTCCAATTTAGCGCAGTGCTATAATTTAAAAAAGGACTACGAAAATGAAATTTATACTTATCAGTTCCTCATTGGAATTAATAAAGCTTCGGATACTTCTTATCTTAATAATATTGGCGCTTCTTATTACAATTGGGGACTTCAGTTCAATGCAAATGAGCAATACGAGAAGGCAATAACGGCTTTCGATTCAGCCATAAAATACACGCCAAACTCCTCAAATTCATATAATAGCAAAGGGGCAGCACTTTTGCATTTAGGGAAAAATGAAGAAGCGTTGAATGTTTGTAAGGTGGCAATTCAACTGGATTCTAATAACGTGAAAGCTTTTATTAATGTGGGATGCGCTTATTCAAATCTTCAACAATATCAGTTGGCTATTCAATATTTGAATAAAGCAGCAACAATGGAAAATGCGGATGCCAATCCATATTATTTTCTTGGAATAACTTATCAAAATATGGGCGATGTTTTAAAGGCAAAACAATATTTTGAGAAAGCAAACAGGATGAATGGAGGCGCGCAAAAATAAATGCACTTTATTTCACAGGAATATAAACCACCTTCTTGGTCTCGAAGAACTCCTCTTTGAAGTAATTATTGAGGTCAAATATTTTGGCTTTGTAGGAATAAAATGATAGTTCTTCTTTTAAATCTCCCCCCTTCAAAGCAAGGATTCCATTTGGAAGGTCGTTGAAAGAATCAGGTTCAAATTTCAACTTTACCCATCTGTAGAATTCATTCATATCACCTACAGCGCGGGTAACAATGAAGTGGAATTTAGAATCAATATCTTCGCCCCTTTGATGTATTGCATTGACATTCTTTAAGTCAATTCCATTGGTGATTTCATTCACCACTTTAATCTTCTTCCCTATAGAATCTACCAACGTAAATTGCACATCAGGGAATAATATTGCAAGAGGAATACCAGGGAATCCTCCACCGGTTCCGACATCCATAACCTTGGTACCAGCCTTGAATTGAATGACCTTTGCTATGCCCAGGGAATGCAATACGTGGCGTTCATAAAAGTTTGAAAAATCTTTTCTTGAGATAACATTTATCTGCAAATTCCAATTCTCATATAAGCTATAAAGTTTGTTGATTTGTTCCTTTTGAAGAGGAGATAAATCGGGGAAATAATTGACAATTGACAATTGACAATTGTCATTTCTATCGGAAATATTTTTCATTCGGGGATTGTCAATTATCAATTGTCAATTGAAGGAATTACATTTCTCCATGAGAGTCTTTAAGGATGTTATATAAAACCTCGCGAGCTCTGAAAAGAAGTGCTTTAACTGTACCAATCGGGATATTCAATTGCACAGAAATTTCTTCATAAGATAGTTCCTTGTAATATCTAAGTTCGATCAATTCTTTGTAACGAGGCTTCAAGCCATCCACAATTTCTTTTATCAGGATATTTTTTTGTTTTTTTATCAGATTTTCTTCAGGATCCAAATCATCAGACTTGAGATCAACTTTAAATTCGCCACCATCACCATCATCAAAACTTTTATCAATTGAAAAAGTATTTCCCTTTTTCTTGCGGATAAAGTCAATGGCATTGTTAGTGGCAATTCTGAATAACCAGGTCGAGAACGCAAAATTTGGAGTGTATTGATGCAGATTACGGAAGGCTTTTCCGAAAGCTTCAATAGTCAGGTCATCAGCATCATCACGGTTATTGACCATCTTTAGCATCATAAAATAAACCATATCCCGATACCTTGACATTAGTTCTGCATACGCCTTTTGATCGCCATTATTCATAGCCTTCAACACGAGCTCATAATCGTATTTACCTTTCTCTGTCAGATTTGGATTTATTTCCATATTCTTGGTTTTGATATTAAATTTGAGACCGCTAAAATAGGATAAAACAATAACAAGAAAACATCAAGGAAGGGAATCAGCATAATTAAATCCAATTCTTTAAGCCGACTCATTGCCATTCCGAATATCCAAACTTGAATTATTAATCGGAATAAATAAGTGCCCAGGATAATCATCCAATCAAATTTCAAAATGATTAAAGTTATCAAGGAAAGATAGAAAATAAGGTTGCTGATATAATAGATTCCAAGTAAGGTCTTATGATTCGATTTATAATATCTGCCGGTAGTGGTATGTCTCTTCTTTTGCTTGAACCAGGCTCCGAAAGAGGTCTTTGGTTCCGAAATAGTAAATGCGACAGGCTTGATTTCAATGACAGTATTATTATCATTAGCCACCTCATTAATAAATAAATCATCATCTCCTGACAGCAAATGATTATGACTGGCAAATCCTTTCACATTAAAGAATAAATCCTTCCGGTATGCCAGATTCCTGCCAACACCCATATAAGGAATTCCAGTCTTTGCATACGAAAGATATTGCATAGCATTATGGAAAGTATCATAGCGAATCAACCTATTCAGAATCCCCTTCTTTCGGGCATAAGCACCGTATCCAAGGACAATACTCGTCTTTTCATTGAAATTATTCTGCATGTTAAACAGCCAGTTTTTACTTGCCGGAACACAGTCTGCATCAGTTAATAACAATAAGTCATACTTGGCAGCTTTAATTCCAAGAGTAAGCGCGAATTTCTTTCCGTGCTGATACTTTTCCTGTTCTATGATAGTGACTACTTTCAAGTTTGAATATTGAGTTTCTAAATCCTTCAGGAAGTCCTCTGATTCATCCCATGAACAATCATTAACCACGACCACCTGAAATTCAGGATAGACTTGATCCAAGACCGAATAAATATGCTTTTTAAGATTCTTAATTTCATTTCGTGCGCATATTATTATAGATACAGGTTCAGGGTCTTTGGTTGCGTAGATTTCTTTGTGAAAAGCAAGTCGGGAGAAGAAATAGAAATAGTAAAATAAGTTGGTCAATAACATCACTCCGCATACTATCAGGATGATTAATGTGAGTAATTCTATATGTTCTGGCATTATGTTTGGTCATTTATATTTATGAGGTTGCAAAAGTAAAAATTCTATTGTTTGTATTATAGTTAGTTTTGCCAAGTTTTAAACAACGTTATTAACAGAATGAAATTTTCAATTTCACATACAGATATTAATTCTAAAGCTCGTGCTGCAACGATTGAGACTGCTCATGGTATCATTCAAACGCCGATATTTATGCCTGTAGGGACAGCAGGGACCGTAAAAAGTGTTCATCAAAGAGAGCTTTCTGAGGATATTAAAGCCCAGATTATTCTTTCCAATACATATCACCTGTATCTTCGTCCGGGTTTGAATATTATTGAGCAGGCTGGAGGAGTTCATAAATTTATAGGATGGAATAAACCGATGCTAACCGATAGCGGTGGCTACCAGGTTTATTCAATGACTGATAACAGAAAGATTAAAGAAGAAGGTGTGAAGTTTAAATCACATATAGATGGTTCGACACATTTCTTCTCTCCCGAAAATGTGATGGACATTCAGCGAACTATAGGGGCTGATATTATCATGGCTTTTGATGAATGTACGCCCTATCCATGTGATTATAAATATGCAAAACGTTCGATGGAAATGACCCATCGCTGGCTCAATCGTTGCTGCAAAAGATTCGATGAAACAGAAGGGAAATATGGTTACGACCAAACCTTCTTCCCCATTGTTCAAGGTAGTGTTTATAAAGATTTGCGCATCCTTTCCGCCGAAGCTATAGTTGCTGAAAACCGTGAGGGTAATGCCATTGGAGGTCTCTCTGTCGGTGAGCCTGCCGAGATGATGTATGAAATGACAGAGGTAGTTTGTAATATTCTTCCAAAGGATAAACCTCGCTATCTGATGGGTGTCGGAACTCCGGTAAATATCCTCGAATCCATCGCCCTTGGTATTGATATGTTTGATTGTGTGATGCCTACCCGAAATGCTCGCAACGGTATGTTATTTACTTCTGAAGGAATCATCAATATCCGCAATGAAAAGTGGAAGGATGATTTCAGTCCCATTGATGCTGCCGGCACTGCCTTTGTTGATCATCAATATTCAAAGGCATACTTGCGACACCTTACCATTTCAAAAGAAATATTAGCTGCTCAGATAGCTACTATTCACAATCTTTCTTTCTATCTTTCATTAGTTTCGCAGGCTCGGGAGCATATTATAGCGGGAGACTTTATGGAATGGAAGAATAAAATGGTTAAACAATTAGGAAATAGGATTTAGATGTTTGGATTGAAGATTTTAGATTGGTATATCATCAAGAAGTTTCTTGGTACTTATTTCTTTGCTATTGCTTTAATCATTGCCATTGCCATCATCTTCGACATATCCGAAAAGATTGATGACTTCCTCGAAAAGGGTGCTCCATTGAAGTATATTATCTTCAGATATTACCTCAACTTCATCCCTTGGTTTGCCAATTTATTCAGTTCCTTATTCATCTTCATCGCTGTGATATTCTTTACTGCCAAGATGGCAAATCAAACAGAAATTGTGGCTATTCTCGCCAGTGGCATCAGTTTCCGCAGGCTGCTCAGACCCTATTTTATCGCTGCCACATTCCTTGCTATTCTATCCTTCACTTTGAATGCCTGGATCATCCCTGCTGCTAATAAAGTTCGGATGCAATTCGAAGATGTTTATATCCATAATCCCTCCGAATTGAGTGCCAAGAACCGCCATGTCCAGATGAGTCCGGGAGTTTATGCCTATTTCGACTCCTTTGACGGGCGGGCTGATATCGGGTATCGTTTCACGTTGGAGAAGATTATTAATGGACAACTGAAATATAAGTTATCCTCTGCTCGAATGAGGTTTGACACACTCACAAATCATTGGAAATTGCTGGATAATTATTACATCTATACTTTCGATAGCATGAAGGAAACCATTCGTAGCGGAAGGAGCCTCGATACTATTTTCTCTTTTCTTCCGAAAGATTTTGTTATCAAGACCAACAAGATAGAAACCATGAATAATGGGGAATTAAAGGACTTCATTGCTTCCCTGAAATTGAAGGGAGCGGAGAATGTTGAGGAAGGTGTTGTGGAATTATACAAGAGATCTGCCATGCCATTTGCTGCATTCATCCTGACTTTGCTTGGTGTATCCTTCTCGAGCAGAAAGAATAGGGGCGGAATAGGGATGCAATTAGGAATCGGATTGACATTGAGCTTTACCTATATTTTGTTTCAGCGAATCTTTGAGACCTTCGCTATTAACGGGGGATTTCCGCCACTGATAGCTGTTTGGATACCAAATATTTTATTCGCTATAATCAGTTTGATTATCGTAAAGTACGCTCCTAAATAATCCCGAATTGCGGTTTGCGATTTGAATCAATTACAAGAGAGGGGAAATAATCAGGAATTAGGAATTACGAATTAGGAGGGCTTTTATAACCTGAAAATCTTCACGGAAGCAATTCGTGGGATGTCGGTTGCTACCGTCGTTACGAAGGTAGCAACCGTCGTAACCAAGGTAGCTAACGTGGTTACGACGGTTGCTAACGTGGTAACGACGGTTGCTAATGTCGTATCGGCGGTTGCTAATGTCGTATCGGCGGTTGCTAATGTGGTATCGGCGGTTGCTAATGTGGCAACAACGGTTGCTAATGTCGTAATAACGGTTGCTAATGTCATAACAACGGTTGCTAATGTCGTTGCAAAGATTGCTATGATTGAGGGAATTTTGATTTTTGGATACTAATTAACCATGAATAATAAAAAAACAACCCAGAATCTTTTAAAATTCAGGGCTGCTGATTTGATCGAATATTTAGAGGAATACTATTGTGCCGTGCGGGCAATCGGATCGCTCATTTCATGCGGATTATCAACATCCTCTGTAATCAATTCATGATTATGTAATCAATTCATGATTACGAATCCTGAAGGCTTTTTCTGCCGTCAGGTTTTGATCGAAATAAAGCTCTTCGGAAAATAGTCCAAAGAACAAACACTTGTTATAAAAGCGTAGGATTATCTGTTTAAATTAAAAACAACAGGATTGGCAGAAAACGCTGCTGTTGGAGCTTTGGTTTTAGAGAGTAATTGATTTTGGGACATAAGCATTATCAATTATTTTTGCTGTGCTCCATTGATCTTGTTTGCTTTATCAAGATATTGTTGTGCTTTAATCTTATCACCCATCAATTGATAAGTAACCCCCATAATATATACAGGATAGTAATCAGTAGAATCAATTGCTATGGACTTATTCAGATATTCTAATGCCTTTTCATATTGTTTTAGGTTCGTATATGCACAGCCTATATTTGTATAGGCATTATGATTCTTAGGATCAATTGCTACTGCTTTCTCACAAGCTTCTATTGCCTCCTGATTCATTCCTAGTTCTAATAATGCTACTCCTTTATTATTATATGCTAATGAAAAATCCGGATGGTATTTTATTGCGGAATCAAAGATGTTAAGAGATTTAGCAAATTGATTCGTTTGGTTATATTGAAATCCTAAGTTATAATAGGTTTCCGATAAATTCCTATAATCAAAAGTATCAGCAAATTTATTGGCTAAAACATAATCATGATAAGCTTTCAATGTAATTTCATATTCCTCTAAATCTTTTTTGGTACCATAACATGCTACCAAAATTCTATAAGAACCGTCAGTAGGTTTAATATTAATTGATTTATTTAATTCCATAATTGCACGATCAATAATTTTACTCCTTTTGCTTTCATCCTTTTCTTTATTATAAATGCTTTTGTATAATTCCATACCCAAAAAATAGTGAACTGTTGCACTGTTTTCAGATGTATTGACATCGTGATTAAAAATTGTATAGTTGTCTTTCCAATCCATGCTTCTTGAAAATGTTTTCAAGGAATATGCACCGATAAGAATAAATATAAGAATAAATAAGGATGAATTGCCAGAAAAGAAATCTGATAAGTTTAGATATTTTTTGGGGGATACTTTTCTGTTAAAATATTTGACGAAAAGATAAGTAATAATTATGCAAAAGCCTAATGACGGGGTATATAAAAAACGTTCTGCCATTGTAGCGCCATTCAATAAAAATATATTTGAAACAGGTGACAGGGTGATAAAGTAAAACAAGATTCCAAATGCTATTATACTTTTACTTTTTACTTTGGCAATTGCATAAATACCTAAAGAGAAATTAATCAAAATACCTATTATTGCAGGGAGATTGCTTAATGTCTGAACAGGTATCATTGCAAAATTATAATCAAAAGTCAATGGATGTGGAAAAATCAATAACAATAAATATCTTTGTAATACAAAGAATGCTGTTGCTTCCCTGCTTATAAAATCTGGCGCGGCAACGATTGAATTAAATAAGTTCGTTGTCGCAGTATTCGTTTCGATTGAATACATGACTTGATACCTGATAATAAAATAAATTGATGCTGTAATTAATAAAACAAAGGATACTAAAGATAATCTCCTAATGGTTATACTAGAAAAAATATATATGGTTAAAGGTATAATTACTAAAAAGGTTATTCCGGTTTCTTTTGACAGAGTGGATAGCAAAAAGAAAATTGCAGCTATAAATAGATTCAAGTTAGATTTATTGGAAATGGATTTTATTGTAAAGAAAATTGCTAATATCCCAAAAAGAAAGCAAAGTATTTCATCCCGGCTTTTGATGCTGTCAATTACTTCTGTATGTATCGGATGACTTGCAAATAGCAGGCTGCAAACAAAGGGAAAGACAAGATTGTATGAAGAAAACAGTTCATTTAAAAGTAAAAATAAAACATAACAGGTAGTGGCGAAAAGAAGAACATTTACAAGATGATTTATGTGTGGATTATTTGGAAAGAATTGCCATTCTATAGCAAACATAACCAAAGAAGTGGGTCTATAAACTGGTCCTCGGTATTCTTCGCTGTAGCCATACCAATAATCAGTTTTTATTAAAGTAGGTATCCCTGCAATACCTTTCGTAGTAAATTTATTTTCGTTGGTAACAGGATGATCATCCAAGGTATAATCAAAAGCGATACTCTGCGCATAAAGCAAAAAAGCAAATACACCGATTATAATCGCCAAAGAAATCTTGAGTTTCCTTAAAGCATTAGGGTCAGTAGGTATAGCGGTTGATGGTGCCTTTGTTTTGGAGGAGAGGGGCTTTTTGGACATTAGTATTATCAATTATTTGTGTTGTGCTCCATTGATCTTGTTTGCTTTATCAAGATATTGTTGTGCTTTAATCTTATCACCCATCAATTGATAAGTAACCCCCATAATATATACAGGATAGTAATCAGTAGAATCAATTGCTATGGACTTATTCAGATATTCTAATGCCTTTTCATATTGTTT
>Ga0206965_10130_pt1 | contig 23375 bp, 24 predicted proteins | sample Alteio_BWOrgHeat_26_FD_152973 | JGI IMG/M metagenome (GOLD analysis project Ga0206965, IMG submission 152973) | Enriched cells from forest soil in Barre Woods Harvard Forest LTER site, Petersham, Massachusetts, United States -... | ecosystem: Environmental > Terrestrial > Soil > Temperate forest >...
GCGCTGACGCCCCACTTGGTTTCGAGCTGTTTGACGAGATCAGCAACTTCCAGGACGGTCAGGCTGCTGAGCTGTTCTACTAACGTATTGGTATCGGCCATATGTTTTGTCGGTATCGTCGCCACCCGAAGCTTCGGGCGATTTCAAAGCGGCAGCCGCCACTCCGACGAGGAACCATTGGTTGTTTGTTTAAGGTGCGCGCGCCAATTGCGGCGTGCGCGGTATCCCGCCGGCTGGCACCGGCGGAAAAGTGTTATGCGGCGGGTGCGCCGTCCTTCTCGGCTTTGGCCTTGAGCAGGCGGGCCAGCGCGGAGGCCGGCTCGTTGAGGACGCGGACGAGCTTGCTCGCCGGGGCGTTGAGGACGCCGAGGAGGGTGGCCAGCAGGACTTCCCGCGACGGAAGGTCGGCGATGGCTTTGATCTGCTCGGTGGTTACGACCACCTTGTCCACGATGCCGGTCTTGACTTCCGGCTTCTTGAACTCGGCGGTGAAATTCTTCAGCACCTTGGCCGCGGCGGCGACGTCCTTGTCGCCCACGATGATGGCGGTCTGGCCCTTCAGCTCGGCGAGTTCGGGCAGGCCGGCTTCCTTGGCCGCGCGGCGCAGGAAGGTGTTCTTCACGACGTGGCAGCGGGCGCCTGTGGTATGCAGACGGTTCCGCAGCTCGGCAAATTGAGAGACTTTCAGGCCGGTGTAATCGGCCACGAAAAGGAACGGCGAAGCGTTCAGCTTCTTGTGGAGATCTTCGACGATGGTGGCTTTCGCAGGATGAGGCATGGCTAGGGTCTCCGGTTAGATCTTGAGGAAGGGCGAGGCGTCCACTTTCAGGCCGGGCGACATGGTCGCGCTCAACGTCACGTTCTCGACGAACACGCCCTTGGCCGTGGCCGGACGGGCCTTGACGACGGCCTCGATGACGGTGGTGCCGTTCTCGACGAGCGCCTCAGGCGTAAAGGAAAACTTGCCCACGGGCACGGCGACGTTGCCGTTCTTGTCGAGCTTGAACTCGACGCGGCCGGCCTTCACTTCGCGCACGGCCTTCGCCGTGTCGTCGGTGACGGTGCCGGTCTTGGGATTCGGCATGAGCCCGCGTGGTCCGAGGACCTTGCCGAGCTTGCGGACTTCCGCCATCGCGGCGGGCGTGGCGACGGCCACGTCGAAATCCTGAAAACCACCGGTGACCTTCTCGATGAGGTCCTTGTAGCCGACGAATTCCGCGCCGGCTTCCTTCGCCAGTGTGGCGGCCGAGCCTTCGGCGAAGACCAGCACACGCACGTTCTTGCCCGAACCGTGCGGGAGCGGGGTGGTGCCGCGGACCATCTGGTCGCTCTGCTTGGGATCGACGCCCAGGCGAAAGCTCAGGGTGACCGTCTGGTCGAACTTCGTGGGCGGGAGGGTCTTGAGGACGGAAACGGCCTCAGCGAGCTGGTAGCTCTTTTTCGCGTCGACCTTCTCGGACGCCGCGCGATAGCGTTTGCTTCGTTTGTTGGACATAAGGGGTGCAGTTCAAGCGAGTCTAAAGGCTCTCCTGCGTTACTAAGTGGATCCCGCCTCCGGATTGGATGCGGGGCGCGAAAAGTAGCGGAAGAGGGTGCCCTGTCAAAACATTTTTCCAGTGCAAATGCAAAGAGGCTGGTTCACGGCTTCCGTTGCATGCTTGGTCGCTCTCGCCTCCTTCCCGCAGTCTTGGCCTGTTTGGTCGCGCAAAGTAACTCAGCGGATGATTTCAAAATCCTGCCCGGCGAGCGGCTGGGTGGCGCCGTGCTCGGCGAAAGGCAGCGACAATTGCGCGCAGCGATGGGCCAGCCCGATACGACCACGCGGCTGGCCGGCGGCTTGATTCGTGAAGACTGGCTGGGCAAACGTCTCGCGCCCAAGGCTTACGTGGAGATGGGCCTGTTCTTTAGGCACGACTTTGTCACCGTCTACTTTCGCCATGGCCGCGCGATTCAAGTCGAAGCCAGCTCGCCTGATTTCAAAACGCCCGACGGCCTCACACGAGCGAGCAATGGGTTGAAATTCCGGCTCCGCTACCGCGACTTCAAGACCATCCAACCTCCTCCTTTTCACAATCCCGACCCGGGTGGCTGTCCCGCACCGAAGCATTTCGTCGCCTACGATGACGCGATGTCCCAAGGCATCGCCTGGCGATACGGCGCGTGGGGTGGGCTCGCGCCCGATCCGGATGTCGAACAACTGGAGATGGTCATCGTCCACCGGCGCGGCGAACCGGTTATCGTCGATCCCGATGGTGGAATCCGTCTCGTCTGGAAAACACCGCCGCATCTTTTGTTGGAGAACTATCCGAAGGGATAGGGCAGCGTCGAATCCGCTCCCATGGAAACCGCTACCGACATTGCTTCCATCGCCAGTCCCTATTCCGTCGAGGTTACGCTCTCCAGGCTTCAGGCTTTGATCACGAGCAAAGGACTCACTCTTTTTGCGCATATCGATCACGGCGCTGGAGCCGCGGAGGCGGGCCTGCAGATGCAACCAGCGCATGTCCTGATCTTCGGCAATGCCAAAGCGGGCACGCCGCTGATGGTGGCGAGCCCGTTGCTTGCCCTGGACCTCCCGCTCAGGATCCTGGTTTGGCAGGATGCCGAGCAGAAAGCGTGGGTGAGCTACCGCCAACCGGAGGCTCTCCTGCGACACCACACCATCCCCGCGGACCTCGCGAAAAATGTCTCGGGCGTGGAAGGGCTCGTTCGGGCCGCCCTAGCGTGAGACCCGGACAGAAAATCAGAGGTTCTTCGCAGGCTCAGAATGACGTTTGAAGGAAGGGGCACGCGCTTCAAGGTTCGCGGCGCTTTCAACAGTATCTCCACGATCGAGAGCGGCGGTTTCGGACAGGTGGGCGGCCGCCGTGGCCATGGCGAGCGAGTCGCGACCATTGCGTTCCGTCACTCGTCGAACGTGACCACGATCTCGCAACCACGCGAGTTGATCGGCAAACAGCGCGCGCAGGAGTTCGCAATAGCGGCGCATCTTTTCGTCGCCCAAACCGCACCGGAGTTCGATCTGCTGCGAAATATCGAGATCCTTGTGACGGCCCCTGGCCACCCGCGCGCCGCCCCCGAAAGTCTTCAAGACGTCGATCTGCGCGCCGGGAAAAATTTCCACGAGCGTGCGCGTCTGCTCTTCGTTCACCACCCCGCGCAGGTGGGCGCGCACCGGCACCCACTCTTCCAGCGTGAGATCGCCACGCTCGAAGAGCAGTCGAAACTCCTGGCGATCCATCCGTCCGGTCTGCGTGAAGCTGTGGTAGAAGTTCACGAGCGCTCCCTGCGCATAGCGTGCGGTGCACTGGACTTGCTCCTCCAGGCCGGAGCCGGGCCGCAACACCCGCTGCGCGGCGACGATGGTGCCGGGCCCGAGCCACGCTTCGAAGAGATCGAAAAAGTGGACGCCGTGCTCGATGAAAATGCCGCCGCTCTTCGCTCGATCCCAGAACCAGTGCTCCGCAGCCAGCCCTTCATCGCCGGCGTAGTTGTCAAACGATCCGTGGAGGAATGCGCCCAACGCCCCGGAGTCGATCAGCCGCTGCACGGCGTGAGACAAGGGATTGTAGCGCTGCATGAGATTCGTCACGCAGAGGAGCCCGCCCGCCCGCGCCAGGTCCAGCAATTCGTCCGCTTCGTCGACCCGCAGCGCGAGTGGCTTTTCGCAAATGACGTGCTTGCCCGCGAGCAGGGCCGCGCGCGCTTGGGGGTAGTGCAGGAAAGGCGGTGTGGCAATGTAAACGAGATCGACGTCGGGGCTGGCAAGCAACGCGTCCACCTCGACCAGGTCATGAACCCCGAAGCGCCGGCTCATGGCGAGAGCGGGCTCCCGTTGCGTGCCGGCAAAGGCGGTGAGGCTCACCCCGGGAAGCTGCAGCAGTTGCTGAAGGGCAAAGAGTCCAAAACCGCCCGCCCCGATCGCACCGGCACGAATTGTCTTCATGCCCAGCTTATACGCCATGCCAGCCGACAAGCGAGCTTCATTCCCATTTCGATGGCGGCTGGCGCGGCCAAGTGGATATTAACTCGATAGGCCTTGGCCCTTCGTCCGTCGCCGCTCGCTTTCGTGCACCATATCGGTGAGGTCGGCCGCGGGTCGGATCTCGAAAGGCCCGGCCTTCACTCCCGGATGTTGCGACATCAACTGGATCGCGTGATTCAGGTCGCGGGCTTCGAGAATCAGAATCCCGCCGATTTGCTCTTTCGTCTCCGCGTAGGGGCCATCCGTCACCGCCACCCGGCCGTCCTTCCAGCGTAGCGTCGCCGCGGTGGCCGGGCCTTGCAGTGCTTCGCCGCCGGCGAAATGGCCATTCTTCCGCAACGCGTCATCGTAGGTGAAGCATTCGTCCAGCATCGCATCGCGTTCCGTTTCGGACAGGGACTCGAATTTGTTCGGTTCGATGTAACCGAGGCAGATATATTTCATGGTCTTTTCCTTTCAGGGAGTAGGCAGGTTGGGATTTTTTCAGGGTTGGTGGTGGGTTGTTCCGGCGGCGCGGGTCGGCAGATCGATCATCTCGCGAATTTCCAATTCGGCCTCGTAGGCTGGGCCGAGGACATTCACATGCAGTTGCATGTAGCCGTGCCCCATCTGGAGCGCTTCCTCCTTCGATTTCGCCTCGAGAATGGCGTAACCGCCGATCACTTCTTTCGATTCGATGAATGGGCCGTCCGTCACGGTCAGCCGGCCTTTGGACGCCTTGACGCGCGCGCCCCGGCCGAAAGGGTGAAGCTCGCCGTTGCTGAGCAAAGCGCGCGTCATGGCAGGATCTTCGTGCAGTTTCCCCATGGCGGCTAAAAGCTCCGGGGCCGGCGGTTTGCCGGCCTCGTAATCACGGCCCGTTTCGCTGTCCCGGGTCAATTTCACGATCATCATGTATCTCATAGTTGTCTTCCTGTGGGTAAGTGGATGGCGGTGGACTACGGCTGGGGACCTCCGCAGGTGCCGTCCTGGTGATCCATCATCTGGCGGATTTCCAACTCGCCGACAAAAGACGGGCCGAGGATGTCGACGTGCAGCTTCATGAACTCCTCGCCCCAATTGAGGGCCTCTTTCTTCGATCCCACCTCGATGATCGCATAGCCGCCGATCACTTCCTTGCACTCGATATAGGGCCCATCGGTCATGCTTAACTTGCCGCTCGCCGCCCGAATGCGCGCGCCAGTCGCGACGGGAAGCAGTCCCCCGGTGCCGACCATGACACCCGATTTCAGCATTTTATCGATCAGTTTCCCCATGGCTTCCACGAGCTTCGCGTCCGGTGGCATCCCTGCCTTGTACTGCTGGCCGGCGTCGGATTCGCCGTCGAGTTTCACCATCATCATGTATTTCATATTCGTTTGTCCTGCTGGTTGTTTCGTTGGTTGTGGGTCGTTCGTTTGGAATGCCCTTTCGACAGCTAGTCGTTCGGGGTTTTCGGAATTCGACAGCCTTCCAAAGATTTTTTAACCCAGCTCCCGGAGCCGGTTTTCGAGGAAACGCCTTTCCGGCTCCTGCTGGGTGAGGGACAGAGCCTTTTCGTAGGAAGCGCGGGCCTCAGCACCCCGGCCCAGTCGGCGGCACATCTCCGCCCGCGCGGAATGTGCGAGGGGATATTGCACCAGTTCCCCGCGAGCGAAGATGGCATCGATGAGAACTAGAGCCGCCTCCGGACCTTCACACATCGCGACGGCCACGGCTCGATTCAGCTCAACCACGGGTGAGGGTTCGGCCCTGGCCAGTACGCTGTACAATGCCGTAATCTGTGGCCAGTCCGTCGCCGCGGCTGAGGCCGCCTCGGAATGGACCGCGGCGATGGCCGCCTGGAGAGTGTAGGGGCCGAAGCGCCGCGACATCAGTGCCCGCTCGACCAACATCACGCCTTCCGCGATCTGCTCCCGGTTCCATCGCGCACGGTCCTGATTTTCCAACAGGATCAACTCCCCAGTCGGTGAGGTCCTCGCCTCGCGACGCGATTCCTGCAATAACATCAGGGCGAGAAGCCCGCTGACCTCCGGTTCTGGCAGCAACGCCTGGAGCAGCCGCCCCAACCGGATGGCTTCACCGGAGAGATCTGCCCGGGTCAGCGCCGCCCCGGAGGACGCGAAGTAGCCCTCGTTGAACACGAGATAGATGACATGTAGCACAGCATCCAGCCGCTCGGGCAACTCCGCGGGCGACGGCACTTGATACGGGATGTGGGCCTCCCGGATCTTCGTCTTGGCGCGCACGATGCGCTGCGCCAGCGTGGGCGGCGCCGTCAGGAAAGCCCGCGCAATTTCCTCGGTCGTCAGGCCACAGACCTCGCGCAACGTCAGCGCCACGCGTGCCTCCGGGGCCAGCGCCGCATGGCAGCAGGTGAAAATCAAGCGTAGCCGGTCATCCTCCACGCTCTCGTCATCCAGGCTCGCGACGGTGCCGGATTGCGTCTCGAGTTGCTCGGCGATCGTCTCCTGCGACCGGTCGAAACGGGCGCGACGGCGCAGGGCGTCGATGGCCTTGAAGCGCGCCGTGGAGACCAGCCACGCGCGAGGATTGTCGGGTACGCCATCCTTCGACCATCGATTGATCGCCACCGCGAAGGCATCCTGCATCGCATCCTCCGCGAGATCGAAATCGCCCAACAAGCGGATGAGCGTGGCGAGAATCCGCCCCGACTCCGCGCGGTAAACCGTGTCGAGCATCTGGCGTAGCTCCTCTGGAGGACTCTCGGACATAAGAGACTGTGAAATAAATGGGGAAGGGCGACACCAGCAAACTTTCCCGCGCCGATCAACGGCACGATGGACAGACAGGCCTCCGGCGACGCATGGATAATCTTCGCATGCTCCATCCACGCCTGAAAATCCTCTTCGTCTGTGCCATGAACAAGCAGCGGAGCGCGACGGCTGAGCGGATTTATCGCAATGATCCGCGGGTGGAAGTGCGCTCTGCCGGCGTGCGCGCGGAGGCCAATCGGCGGGTGAGCGAAGCAGACCTGCGCTGGGCGGATGTCGTGTTTGCCATGGAGCAGGATCACAAACGATGGATCGCCATGCGTTTCGAAGAGCTCGAGTTGCCGCGCATCGATGTGCTGGAAATCCCCGATGATTTCGAATTCATGGACCCGGAACTGCAAGAGGCCCTCCGCTTGATGCTCGATCCCGAGATCGACCGGTTGCTCTCCGAGAGAGGTTAGAAATCCTCTGCGGTCAGTACTTCATACAGAAAGACCGGCGGCCTTGCGGCAGCCGGTCTTTGAAATCTTTGCTTGGGCGGCTGGCAGCCGCTCTACAGAGCCTGCCTTGTGGAGGCCCGCCAATCCTTACTGCGGCTCGACTTCGACACCCATCTGGCGGGCGGTGCCGGCGATGATGCGGTAGGCGGCTTCTTCGGTGCGGGCGTTGAGATCCTTCATCTTGATCTTCACGATGTCCTGCACCTGCTTCTTGGTGAGCTTGCCGACCTTCTGCTTGTTCGGCTCCTTGGAACCGGAGGCGATGTTGGCGACCTTCTTGATCAGCACCGAGGCGGGCGGGCTCTTGGTGATGAAGGTGAAGCTCTTGTCTTTGTAAACGGTGATGACGACCGGAAGGATGTCGCCAGCCTGCTTCTGCGTGGCAGCGTTGAACTCCTTGCAGAAGGCCATGATGTTGACGCCCTGCTGACCGAGCGCGGGGCCGACGGGCGGCGCGGGGTTGGCCTGTCCGGCTGGGATTTGCAGTTTGATTTGTCCGACGATTTCTTTAGCCATTTGCTAGGGAGTTGAGAGGTGGGTGTTGAGAGTCTGAAATGCTAAATGGTTTACGCTCTTTCGATCTGCCAGTATTCGAGTTCGGCGATCGCTTCGCGGCCGAAGATGGAAATGCTGACGCGGATCTTGCCGCGCTCGGGGTCGATTTCGGTGACGGTGCCGCTCTGGTTCTGGAAGGCGCCATCGGAAACCTTGACGACTTCGCCGACGCTGAATTCGATCTTCGGCTTGGCCTTTTCCTCGGCGCCGCGGACCTGGGCGAGCACGGCCTCGACTTCGGAAGGCCGCATCGGGATGGGCCTTTCCTTGTTGCCGGCGAAGCCGATGACGCCGGTGGTTTCGCGGATGAAGTACCACGTGCGGTCGACGGGTTGCCGATTCTCGTCGAGCAGCCACATATTCACCAGCACGTAGCCGGGCATGAGCTTGCGGACGGTCTCGGTCTTCTTGCCGCGTTTGACCTCGGACACGCGCTCGGTGGGAACGATGATCTCGTAAACAAAATCACTCATCTCCTCGGTTTTGATGCGCTTGGTCAGGTTTTCGAGGACCTTGTTTTCCTGCCCGGCGAGGACCTGGACGGCAAACCACTGGGCGTGTTTTTCTTCGTCTGTCATGGCGTTAGCGGGCGGTCTTGGTGAGGAAGCCGATAATGGTTTGGAGAATGAATTCCCAGCCGGCGATATAACCGCTCAAGAGAAGCATGGCGATGACGACAATGAGCGTCGAATCGACAAGCTCCTTGTACTTCTTCATGCCCTTCTCCTTGGGCTCCCACGGCCAGGAAGCTTTCTGGAGTTCGACTTTGACTTCGGTAAAAAATGAGGCTTTGGATCCGAGCATGGGAAAGAGTCAGGGGGTCATTTAGGATTTAACATTGAGCATTTGAGATGTGCGCGAGCGGGATCAGGTGCGGAGCCAAATGCTAAATGTTAAATCTTAGATGATACTTGGCGAAGAGCACGTCAGGAGGGACTCGAACCCCCAACCGGCGGTTTTGGAGACCGCTGCTCTACCAATTGAGCTACTGACGTTCGTTGGCGCCGAAAAACGCGGAGCGGATGGGAGGCATCCGCCCCGCGCAAATTTTCGGCAGGGTGATTACTTGGGATCGTCGAGAATCTCGGCGATACGGCCGGCACCGACGGTCTTGCCGCCTTCGCGGACGGCGAAACGCATGGTCTTTTCCATGGCGACCGGGGTGATGAGCTCGACTTCGATCGAGACGTTGTCGCCAGGCATAACCATTTCGACGCCTTCCGCGAGCTTGACCGAACCGGTCACGTCCGTGGTGCGGAAATAGAACTGCGGGCGGTAGTTGGTGAAGAACGGCGTGTGACGGCCGCCCTCTTCCTTCGAGAGGACGTAGATCTCGGCCTTGAACTTCTTGTGCGGCTTGATCGAGCCGGGCTTGGCGATGACCATGCCGCGCTCCACGTCTTCCTTCTTGGTGCCGCGGAGGAGCAGGCCGACGTTGTCCCCAGCGCGCGCCTCGTCGAGGAGCTTGCGGAACATTTCGATGTCGGTCACGGTCGTCTTGGCCGTCGGGCGGATGCCCACGAGTTCGACTTCTTCCATCTTCTTGAGGACACCGCGCTCGACACGGCCGGTGGCGACGGTGCCACGACCTTCAATGTTGAACACGTCTTCCACCGGCATGAGGAAGGGCTGGTCGACCGGGCGCTCGGGCACCGGGATGTATTCGTCGACCGCGTCCATCAGTTCCTGGATGCACTTGGCATCGGCATGGTTCGGGTCGCCGGCGGCCAGGGCCTTGGTGGCGCTGCCCTTGACGATCGGAATCTTGTCGCCGGGGAATTCATACTGCGTGAGCAGGTCGCGGACTTCCATTTCGACGAGGTCGAGGAGTTCCGGATCGTCGACCATGTCGCACTTGTTCATGAAAACGACGAGCGCGGGTACGCCGACCTGGCGGGCGAGCAGAATGTGCTCCCGGGTCTGCGGCATGGGGCCGTCCGCGGCGCTGACGACGAGGATCGCACCGTCCATCTGGGCGGCGCCGGTGATCATGTTCTTCACGTAGTCGGCGTGGCCGGGGCAGTCCACGTGCGCGTAGTGGCGCTTCTCGGTCTGGTACTCGACGTGGGCGGTATTGATGGTGATGCCGCGCTCTTTCTCCTCGGGAGCCGCGTCGATGTCGGCATAAGCCTTGGCTTCGGCGAAGCCCTTTTTGGAAAGGATCGTGGTGATGGCCGCCGTGAGCGTGGTCTTGCCGTGGTCAACATGGCCGATGGTGCCGACGTTCACGTGCGGTTTATTGCGTTCGAATTGAGCCTTAGCCATAAGGTCAGTGGAGGTAGTTTAGGGTTGGTTGGTTTACTTGTTTGGTTTCTAAAAATCTGCCGGATGGAGCCTGCGACCGGGATTGAACCGGTGACCTCGTCCTTACCAAGGACGTGCTCTACCAACTGAGCTACGCAGGCACTTGCATCTGGTGAATTAAATCGGGGACTTTGACATCACCGCCCGCACGCTGTTTCGAGAGTGAAAAAGCCCGTCCCGCGGCGGCCCTTTCGGTCGCGAGCAGGTCAGGCGATTCACATCTCTCTACGGAGAGCGGGCGGGCAAACTAGCAAAGGCGGTAGGGGTGTCAAAGGGATTTTGGGAATTCGCGTAGGAGGGGTGGAGTCCCATTCCTCCTATCGCTCCTATTCTTCCTATTGGTCCCATGGGAGGTATGGGAAGAATAGGAGAAATAGGAGGGCCTCGCTTCTCCTTACGCCGCTCCCTGCGACTGCGTCTGCGATTGTTCTGCCGCGGGTTCCAGCCACTCGCAGTATTTCGTGTGCATCGCCGAACTGATCTGGATCAGCCGCAACTGGGTGCCGTCGAGGTACTCGTGCAGGCCCGTTTTGAAGATGTCGGCGATCCGGGCGTAATTGAGGTCCGAGCACAGTTTGCCGGACAGGCGCTCGGCGTCGTTGCTGAAACGCACGCGATCGCAACCGGAGATGCGATGCAGGGCCGCATCGACCCCCTCGGCGCAGAAGCGGATCGAGCGCGGAAAGCCATCGTGCAGGATGATGAACTCGGCCACTGACCACGGCGTGACCTGCCCGGTGTGGATCTTGCGATAGGCTTCAAACGCGCTGCACGATTTCAGCACGGCCTGCCACTGCACGGTGTCCACGTTGCCACCCACCTCCTCGCCGCGCGGCAGCAGGATGTGATACTTGAGGTCGAGGATGCGCGAGGTGCTGTCGGCGCGTTCGAGATACTTGCCGATCTGCAAAAAGTGCCAGCCTTCGCCATGCGTGAGCGTGGCCGCGGTGGTGCCGTGGAACTGATGGGAGCAATCGACCACGTGGCGGAAGAAATCGATGGCGCTGGCCGCGAAGATCTGCCGGGCCTCGGCGCCGTTGATCCAGAGGTAGAGGCTGTTGATGCGCTCCCACATTTCGCTGGAGATGTACTCGCGCACCGTGCGGGCGTTTTCCCGCGCCCCGGCCACACAGGAGCGAATCGAATTCGGGTTCTCTTTGGCGAAGGTCACGAACTCGCAAACCGTCTCGGCATTGGTCACCGCGTAGAGCGAGTGGAAGAGCTTCTGGTCCTCGAGCGTGGCGAGGATTGGTTCCCAGTCGACCTTGTCGCCGACTACGCCGGAGTTGTCGTCATCGAGCGTGACCTGGAGATTGACGTCGAGGATGCGCGCATTGTTTTCAGCGCGCTCGATGTAACGCGCCAGCCAGTAAAGAGTATCTGCGACACGGGAAAGCATGCTTTGATTCTGAAGAAAAAAATGGCGTTTCGTCTAGTCGTCATCTACGACCCAGGAATCTTTCGAGCCGCCGCCCTGTGAGGAATTGACGACCAGAGAGCCCTTGCGCAAGGCCACGCGGGTGAGGCCGCCGGGGATGATGGTGATCTTTTCGCCGCTGAGGACGTAGGGCCGCAGGTCCACGTGCCGGCCCTCGACCACGCCGTCGCAGAAACTCGGGCTGCGCGAAAGCGAGATGACCGGCTGCGCCACGTAATTGCGCGGGTCCTTAATGATCGCCTGGCGGAATTTCTCGTGCTCTTCCTTGGTGGCGTGCGGGCCGATGAGCATGCCGTAGCCGCCGCTTTCATTGGCGCTCTTGATGACCAGTTCGGGGACATGATCGAGCACGTATTTCCGGTCCTTCTCGAACATCGTGAGATACGTCGGCACATTCGGCAGGATCGGCTCCTCGCCGAGATAGAATTTGATCATCCGCGGGACGAAATAGTACATCACTTTGTCGTCGGCGATGCCCGTGCCGATGGCGTTGGCCAGGTTCACGTTGCCCTTGCGATAGGCGCTCACGATGCCCGGCACGCCGAGCACGGAATCCTTACGGAAGACGGTGGGGTCGATGAAGTCGTCATCGATGCGCCGGTAGATGACGTCCACGCGCTTGAGGCCCTTGGTGGTCTTCATGTAGACGACGTCGTCCTGCACCGCGAGGTCCTGTCCGACCACGATCTCGATACCCATGGCGCGCGCGAGATACGAGTGCTCGAAGTAGGCCGAGTTATAAATGCCCGGCGTGAGGAGCACGACCGTGGGGTCGGCGGGGTTCCGGCAATTGGCTGGCGCGACATACCGCAGCAGATTCAGCAGTTCCTGGCCGTAATGATCGACGGGGCGCACCTTGAGCCGTCCGAAGAGCTGGGAAAACACGCGCTTCATCACCTGCCGGTTTTCGAGCACGTAGCTCACGCCGGAAGGGCAGCGCCCATTGTCTTCGAGGACGAGGTAGTTGCCCTCGCGGTCGCGGATCAAGTCGCTGCCGCAGATGTGGATATAGATGTCCTTGGGCACATCGAAGCCCATGAACTCCGGCCGGAAGTGCTTGGCGCTCTTCACGACCTCCTCGGGGATGAGTCCCTCTTTCACGATGCGCTGACCGTGATAAATGTCGTGCAGGAATTTGTTCAGCGCCTGGATGCGCTGCACGAGCCCGCGCTCCACGTGGTCCCATTCCCCGCGCGGAATGATCCGTGGGAACAGGTCAAACGGGAAGATGCGCTCGGTGCCCTGGTTGTCGCTGTAGACCGTAAAGGTGACGCCCTGATTGATGAAAGTGGCCGTGGCGAGGGCCTGTTTGCGCTCGATCTCGCCGTCGCCCATCCCCTCAAAGCGCTCGAGCACTTTTTCGTAATGCGGGCGGACTTTGCCCGGCCCGGCGAACATCTCATCGTAAAAATCGCCGACTTCGTAGTTGGTGAAGAGTTGTCCCATAAAAATCCCTTGGCGCGACGCTACGTGGCGGCCAGCAACGGCGCGTATTCGCACGGCACGCCCGCCGAGCCGAATTTCGGATATAGGAATTTGCACGCCGTGCTGTTTTCTTTCGTGATGCCCGCGACCTGCTCCAGTCCCACTTCGCTCAATTGTTTGAGCGACGCGTAAAGAAGCGCACTGCCCAACCCGCGATTGCAATACTCAGCCAGGACGCAGGGACCGGAGATGAGGTTCGAATCCGTCTCCGAGTCCGTATTCAATACCGAAGCGGCAATGATGCGCGGACCGTGAGTGATGACGAGGGCGGGAAAGGTTTCGCGTTGGAAAGCAAGATCGAGTTGCATTTCGAGGCGGTCGCGAAACAGGTTCAACGTATCGCTCCACGTGGAGTCGAGCGAAAAAGCGGTCACCACCACGTGGACCACCGCCTTGGCCTCCTCCCGCGTGGCCGGACGGATGATGAAATGGGCGGGAAGCTTTTGCTCGAGCGGCGGCAATTTTTTGATCTGCCAGGTGAAGCGCTTCCAGCGCACTAATTTCATATAGCCGCGACTTTAAAAGCGCTCCGCCGGAAAGCAATGCCGAAGACAGTTTAATGCAACCCTTCGACCTTTATCGCTTCGCGGTACGGCGTGTAAAACTCGTTCGAGCGCATGACCCCGCGGCGCAGCACGGGTCGCAAGTTCACGACATCCGAGAGGTTTACGACGAGATCCACGCTGTACTGAAACGCCTGCATCTCGTCGTTGGTCACCAGCGTCGAGCCCACGGCCACGAGGAATTGCCGCCGGCGTTGCTCGGAGGGCGCGACGACGGCGGCCAGCACCAGCGGATTCGAGATCATGTCGCTCGCGTTAAAGTGCTCGGAAATGACGATCACGTCGTAAACGTGCGCGCGCATTTTCAGCAGGATGTCCTCGAGGAAAAGACCGGTGTGAATCTTGTAATTCAGCGCGGTCAGTTGGTCGACCACGATGCGCTGGACTTCGGGCACATCCACGCACACGAGCGCGGTTTGGTCACCCGGCTCGAAAAGATCGAGCCGGCTTTGAAATTCCAGGACGGATGGGGAGGTGGGATTCATCGGCCGATTTTGAGGTTGATGTAGGAATCAGCGGCGGCGGAGTCGAGATCGAGCTTGAGCCCGCTCTCGGTCTCGTGTTCGAGGCCGCGCTGCTTCTTCACATTGTCGATGTAGCGGGTCATCTTCGCCTTGTTCGTGGCGTACAAGCCGGCCGTTTCTTCCGAGACGAGGCCGGCCTGGTAAGCGCGCGATAGCGACTGGTCGAACGTCGTCCAGCCGAAGGTCGAGTTTGCCTCGATGATCTCGTAAAAGCTGCGTCCGTCGGCTTCGCCCAGCGCCACCGCTTCGCGCGTGCGCAGGTTCGACCCCATGATTTCGTTGATCATGATGCGCCCGCCGTTGACTTTCGGGGCGAGGCGCTGGCTGACTACATACCGCAGCGTTTCGCTCATACGCAGGCGCAGTTGCGTCTCCTCCGCCAGCTCGAACATGCCAAGGATACGGTTAATTGACTGGCCAGCGTTGATGGTGTGGATGGTCGAGAGCACCAGATGACCCGTTTCCGCGGCGGTCAGGGCAATTTCCACGGTCGCGCGGTCGCGCATTTCGCCCACCAGGATGACCTTCGGCGCCTGGCGCAGCGCGGAGCGCAGACCATTCGGAAAGGTGTCGAAGTCCGCGCCGAGCTCGCGCTGGTTGAATGTCGCCTTCTTGTGCTGGTGAATGTATTCGATCGGATCCTCGAGGGTCACGACGTGCACGGATTGCTGCTCATTGATCTCGTTCAGGATCGCGCTCAAGGTGGTCGTCTTGCCGCTGCCCGTCGCGCCGGTCACGAGGATGAGCCCGTTCTTTTCCTTCGCCATGTCTCTGAAGATCGGCGTGAGCCCCAGGGACGTGAGCGACGGCATTTCGCTCTGTGCTTTCCGCATGACGATCGCGAAATTGCCGCGTTGGCGGAAGATGTTGACGCGAAAGCGGGCGCGATCCAGCAACTGGTAGCTGCAGTCGCAAGCGCCGCGGGTCACCAGGTCCTGCAAAAGGTGGCGCTGGCTGCCGATGAGGGTCAGCGCGACCAACTCGGTCTGGTAGCGGGTTAATTTACGGATCATCGGCTGGGAGATGACGGCCTCTTTCAATTCGCCAAAGCTTTCCACCTGCAGTGGCCGGCCGACGGAAAAGACGAGGTCGGATATGCCCGGGTGCGTGTCAAGCATCGCACCCAGGACGGCATCGAGTTCGGGTTGTCTCATGTGGGGATCTTTCGCTTAGTCTTCGAAGTCGTCTGGCGGCGCTTTCAGGAACACGCGGAATTTCTTTTTGTCCGCCGCCTTGTCGTAGGCCTCTTCGGGCGAAATGCGTGCAGCGCGCAGGTGGTCCATGATGGCGTCGTCCAGCGGCTGGTTGCCCTTGCGCTTGCCGACCTGCATCATGCCGGGAATCTGGTGCGTCTTGCCCTCGCGGATAAGGTTGGCAATGGGGGTATCAACCACCAGCACCTCGAGGGCGGCCACGCGGCCGGGTTTGTCCATGCGCTTGAAAAGATTCTGCGCGACCACCCCCTTGAGCGATTCGGAAAGGCCGGCGCGGATCTGGTTCTGCTGGCCCGCGGGAAAGACATCGATCACGCGGTCGATGGTTTTCGGCGCGCTCGGCGTGTGCAGCGTGCCAAAGACGAGGTGGCCGGTGGCCGCCGCCGTGAGCGCCAGTTCGATCGTCTCCAGGTCGCGCATTTCACCCACTAGAATGATGTCCGGGTCTTCACGCAACGCCCCGCGCAACGCGCTGGCAAACGACTTCGTATGCACGCCCACCTCGCGGTGGTTGATCAGCGACTGCTGCGAGCGGTGCACGAATTCGATGGGGTCCTCGACGGTGATGATGTGGTCCTTGCGCTGCAAATTCGCGTAATCGATCATCGCGGCCAGCGTCGTCGATTTGCCCGAGCCCGTCGGTCCTGTCACCAGCACCAGCCCTTTTTTGAGCAGCGAGAATTTCTTCAGCACCGGCGGCAGCCCCAGTTCATCCGCGGTCAGCACCTTGCTGGGAATGAGACGAAACACCGCCGCAATGCCGCTTTTCTGGTTGAAGAAGTTGGCGCGGTAGCGGGCAAACCCCGGATACTCGTAGCCAAAGTCCACGTCCCCCGTTTCTTCGAAGAGCTTGATCTTCTGTTCCGGCGCGATCTCGTAGACGAGTGCCTTCAGATCGTCATTCTGCAGTGCCGGCATATCCACGCGCACCAGTTCGCCGTGGATGCGGAGCATGGGCGGGTTGCCGGTCGAAAGATGAAGGTCGGAGGCATTCTGCTCCTTCATGAACTTAAAAAACGAGTCAATACGGGCCATATCTCCCTCTTGAGAAAGCTAGAGGGATGCCAAGCGACGATTCCCTTTGCCGAAAATCCATCTGCCAGCCTCGACCAACGGCGATGTCCGGCTGGCTTGCGACCGATATTTCCGCAGGGCCGTCCCCAATGCCTCTCACGTTGGGAACGTAAAACGAGGAGAGTGAACCTGCCTCCTGCGGGCCTATTTCTCGTTCCCCTTGGCGTCCTGGCTGGGGGAGTCGGCGGGAGTCGAAGGCTTGCTGGCGGCGAACCAATCGTCGTGGAGCTTGCGGAGGCGTTGCACGATTTCCGGGTGTTCCGCCGCGTGGTTGGTCTTCTCGGAAATGTCGGTCGCGAGGTTGGAAAGGAAGAATTGCTTGTCCGCGGCCGTCAGGTCCGTGTCTGGCGAAGATTGGACATTCGCGATCAGTTTCCAATCGCCCTCACGCACCGCCCACTGCGGTTTCTTGGCGGGGCCGACCAGCCAGTGCAGCACCTCGTGCGGCGAGGGTGCTTCCGCCGAACGAATCACTGGCAGGATGCTGCGCCCGTCGATGTCGGCGTTGAGGAGCTTTACGCCGGCGAGTTCGCCGAGCGTCGGCATCCAGTCGCACGCGTGCACCACCTGCCCACGCACTTCGCCCTGCGGCAGATGGCCCGGCCAAGAAATGAGGCCGGGTAGACGGATGCCGCCCTCGAACAAGCTGAACTTCTGCCCGCGATACGCCCCGGCGCTGCCGCCGCCGAAGTGCGCGCGCTCTTCGGTCGAATGCCCATTGTCAGACTGGAGGACGATGATCGTCTGCTCGCGCAGGCCGAGATCATCCACTTTTTTCAATAACGCTCCGATCCGGTCGTCGCACGAGGACAGGAACGCGGCGTAGAGATTGCGCGGATACGGCAGGCCCTTGTAATGCTCCAGCCATTTGACCTCGCCCTGGTAAGGGTAGTGCGGCATGTTCAGCGCGAAGTAGATGAAGAAAGGCTTCGCCTTGTTTTGGTCCATGAAGCCCGACGCCTCCTCGACCATCAAATCCGCGAAATAACGGCCCGGATAGAAAACCTCCACCCCGTTGCGATAGAGATCGTGCCGGTTCGGCCCCTCCCAATAGAAGAAGTGTGAGTAGTTGTCGATGCACCCACCCATGTGGCCGAAGGAATAGTCGAAGCCTTTCGCATTCGGCATCGTTTCGTGCGTGAAGCCGAGGTGCCACTTGCCGATATGCGCCGTAGCATATCCCGCGGCCCGGAACATCTGCGCCATCGTGACCTGTTCCACGCCCATCGCCGCCTTCCCATTGGGCTCCGAGGAAGCGTTGCCGATCAATCCCGCCCGCAACGGATACCGCCCCGTGAGCAGTGCCGCTCGCGATGGCGAACAAACCGGCGCTCCCGCATAGAATTGCGTGAAGCGAACACCGTGCGCGGCGATGGCGTCGATATTGGGCGTGAGCAAGTCCTTCGCGCCATAGCAGCCCGCATCGGCCGCGCCCTGGTCGTCGGTGACAATAACGATGATATTGGGCTTGCTGGCCGGTAGCGGTGCATCGGCGGCGTGCAAAACGCTCAGTGGTGACAGCAGCAGGGCGATGAGGAGACGGAGGAAGTATTTCACGAGGACAAATTTCAGATTCATCGGAAGCGATAGGGTCAGCCCGTTTTGAGTGGCGGGAGCGCTACGTGGGTCCCGCCGGTTTCCGCCGCCGCTTGGGCGAGAAGGGTGGCGAGCGAGCAGTGCAACGACTCTGCAGTGCTGCGCAGCGGCGCCTTTCCTTCGGTCAGCACGCCAATGAAATCCGTGAATGGGTCGGGCGACTCCGCCCGCAGTTCGTTCGGGGCGAGATGGCGCTCCGGCGCGCCGGCCGGTCGCAAGGTAAATCCATCATGTCCGCTCACGACCGCGTCGCCTTTGGTGCCTACGACGCTGCACTTCCAATCTCCCGTGTGGCCGGCGGGGACCAGATAATCTACATGCCCGAAGATCGTGGCGCCGCCTTCCAGTTGGAAAAAAGCGTCGCCGGCCGTCTCGAACGCGGGCTGTTGCGGAAAGCCGACGCAGGCCCGCGTGGCCGACAGCACCTGGACAAATGGCCCGCGCGCGATCCAATGAGCGAAGTCCACTCCATGGCCCATGAGATCGTTGATCACGCCGCCATGCATTCCGGGCGCGAAATACCATTTGGGCCGGTGCTCGTAGCTCAACGAATGCGGCCCGGCGAAGGTGCAGCCGACGATGTCCCCGATCTCCCCCTGCTGCAGCAAGACCGCCGCCCGCGCCCACATGTGCCGCAAACTGAAATCCACGTGGACCTCGAGATGCTTCTCAGCCGCGAGCGCCGCGATGCGCTCCAGTTCCTCCACGTGCGTGCAGAGCGGTTTGTCGCTAAAGACATGTTTGCCCGCTTCCAGGGCGGCGATCGCCGCCTCTCCCCGCCGGCCGTACTCTTCGCACACTACGACCGCGTCGAGCTGCGGCTCCGCGTCGAGCAGTTCCCGATGATTCGCGTACCGCACCGGTTTCCCGAAGGCGCGTTCGCCCGCCTTCCTGTTCTGCTCATCGCTTTCTGCCAGCGCGATGACCTCCACTCGCGGATCTGCGACGGCCCGTTTCAGGACTTGGTACACGTGGCCGTGTTTGAGGCCCGCAAACCCGACCTTCACACGCGCGCCAGACGCGGCCCAAGTGGTCAGACCCGCACCCAGTGCGAAAGCGGACCCGATCAGAAATTCGCGTCTCGGCAGATTTGTTCTCGTGTTCATCGGGGAAGCCGCATCTTCCACCGAGCCCCGTGTTCCTCCAAGCATCGAATCAGGCCCCCGGCGGTCACCGGACTTTCTGGGACGACCTTCGGTTCACCCTCTTACCGGTCGTGCGCCGCGAGCATCTGCGGCAGGATTTCCGAGGCGCGACCGCGGAGATAGACCCGCGCCACATCCGACCAGCGGGTTGGCTCGGGATTGATTTCCACGAAGGGTTTCCCCGTGCCCAAAGCGAGATCCGCGAGGCCGGCCGCCGGATAGACGCCGCCGCTCGTGCCGACGACCACCATGAGGTCGCAGTCGCGGACCGCTTCATTCGCATGCGCGAGCACCGCCTCGTCCAGCGCTTCACCAAACCAGACCACATTGGGGCGCATGGCCCGCTCCCCACAAGCGGGGCACACCTGCGGAACCGGCCTCTTGGGTTCCCCGGGCTCGACCGACGGAAAGACACCGGGACATCCACGATGGCAACGATCTTCCATGATGTTGCCGTGCAGGCACAGGACGCGTCCGCTGCCGGCCAGTTGATGATACCCATCCACGTTCTGCGTGATCACGGTGACATGCCGCCCCGCCTTCTCAAACGCCGCCAGCGCCCGATGGCCCGCATTCGGCGCGCAGGTCCGGACGATGCCGCGCCGGTATTCATAAAAGTTCCAGACCAGCGCCGGATCGCGGGCGAAAGCCTCGCCGGTGGCAAGCTCGGCGGGATCGTAGCGCGCCCACAGCCCCGTGAGCACATCGCGAAAAGTCGGGACGCCCGAATCCGCACTCATCCCCGCGCCAGTGAAAAAGACGGGCCTCTTCGCTTGAGCGGCAAGATAGTGGGCTTGTTCGATATCGTCGGTCACGAGTGGATGGATAGCATCGCGCCGGTAGAAATTGAAGCGTCAGGCAGACTATTGAACAGGCCACCACAACCTCTATGATCCCCCGCATGATTTTCCTCCCTGTTTGCAAAAGTTCGCTGCGCCGACCGACGAAGGCGTGCTTCACCGTGATTTTCCTCCTCGCCGCGCTCGCGTCGCATTCCGCTCAAGCTGCTCTCCGGCTGCCTGCGGTGATCAGCGATCACGCCATGATCCAGGCGGGAAAGCCGGTGGCCGTTTGGGGTTGGGCGGCGCCGGGAGATGCGGTTTCGGTCACCTTTACCGCCACGGATGGAAAGACGGGAACCATCGCGGCGACGGCGGGAGCCGATGGACGATGGAGCGGCCAGCTTCCCGCGGTGCCGGATGGGACCGCCGGCGAAATCGAAGTGCGCACGAAAACGGAAGGCCCGCTCAAGGTCGCGGATGTCCTCGCCGGCGAGGTGTGGTTGTGCAGCGGTCAGTCGAATATGTCGTATCTCCTCACCACGCACGCGCGCACCCCGAATGAAACCACCGGCCCGGAGATCCTCGAGGCGGCGCAGAAGGATGCCATGGAGGCGCACGGCGCCTTGCGCTATTTTGCGGTCTCCGCCAAGCGCGCCGACGATCCGCTCGACGATGTGCCCGGCAAATGGGTCGTGGCGGCGCCGGACACCGTGGGCAATTGTTTCGCGCTCTCTTGGAATTTCGCCGTGACGCTGCACGACAGGCTGCACGTGCCGGTTGGCGTGATTGACTCTGCGATCGGTGGTACGGCCGTCGAGCCCTGGACGCCGCTTCCAGAGTTGGAAGCCTGCCCGGTCGGACCGGCCTCCATCCAGCGTTACAAGGCGAAGCTGGACAGCACCGCGCCGGACATCAAAAGCAAATTCGAGACGGCCCTCGCCGAGTGGACCAAACGCTTCCCCACGCCGGAACAGCAACAGCAAAACCTGGCGACCAAGCCAGTGCTCGCCGACAACGTTTCCAATATGCCCGCGCGGCTCTACAACGGGATGATCCATGGCCTCGAGCCATACACCCTCAAAGGCTTCCTGTGGTTTCAAGGGGACGGCAATTTCGGCAACTGGCAGGAGTACGGCGAATTGTTCAAGACGCTCGTCCGTGCCTGGCGCAGCCACTGGCACGACGACACTTTGCCCTTCTACTACGTCGAGATGCAGAACTATCACGCGCCACAGGAAAAACCGGTGGAGCCCAACCCGATGAGCCTCATCCGGGAGGCGCAACAGGCCGCGTTGCAACTGCCGGCCGTCGACGTGGCGGCGTCACTCGACCAGGGAATCGACAAGCCCAACTACGAAGCCCATTTTCCCAACAAGAAGCAGCTCGGCGAGCGGCTCGCCGGCCTCGCGTTGAACAATCTCTACGGTCAGCCGGGCCTCGTCCACAGCCCGCAGTTCAAGAGCTTCACGGTGGAAGGCAACAAAGTGCGGCTGAAGTTCGACCACGCCGACGGCCTGCGCTTGCGCGGCAATGCCGGGTTGCGAGGGTTCGCCCTGCGCGCCGAAGGCGGCGACTGGGTGTGGGCGCAAGGCCAGATCGAAGGCCAGGACATCGTCCTCTGGAGCGACCAGGTCCCCGCGCCCGCCGCCATCCGCTACGCCTGGGCCTTCAATCCGCTGCTGAGTGTGGAGAACAGCGCGGGGCTGCCCCTGCGGCCCTTCAGGACCGATCCGGGAAACGATAAGTGATCAACGGTTTCCACCGTTCTTCTGCCTCTCGATAAACTCCGCGGCTGGATCCTTGCCTGCCGCGATTTCCTTTTCGTTCCACTCACGCTGGACGCGCAACTTGCGCCACCGCGCGTACTGGTCGGGGTATTGCGGATGCGGGTTCTCGTACCCTTGCAGCCAGAATCGGAACCAATCGACCGAGCCCTGCATCGAACCGGCTCGCTGCAACGGTAGTTCCAGGATGTGTTTCCCCTCGGGGAAAAGGACAAGCTCCACCGGCTTCCCTTGCGTGATGAGGGCAGAGTAGAACTCCGCGGCCATGGAAATCTTGTTATGATACTGCATGAGCAGCGGTGTCCTCACGTGCCGGGCGGAGAAGGCCGGCGCGTACTCGAGCCAGGCTTTGAAGGTGTCTCCGCTGGGCGGTCCTCCGTACATCGCGGCCATGCCGGAGCGCAGATTTTTGTCGCCCAGGTACGTGCCGTAATTGTAGATGCCCGAATCCGCCGAGACCGCCGCGGCCCATGTTTCCGCCGAGTGGGTGAGGGTAAAGTCCACGATCCAACTCGACCGGCTGAAGCCCATGATTCCCACCCGCGCCGGATCGATCAATCCACGCCGGTCCAGTTCCCGCCGGGCGGTCTCGAAAGCATCCATCCCGCGGAACGCTTCCGAGACGCCGCCGGGCAGATTTTTCCACGTTCCTTTCGCATAAGGACCGATGCTGTCCGCCAGCATGAGCACCACAAAACCGCTGTTGGCCAGCGCCTGTGGGGCGAAGTTGCTTCTCATCCCGCCGTTGCCACCGTGGATAAAGGTATCGTCCCACGACTTGCACAGGATCGCGCACGGGTAGCGCGTGCCGGCTTCGTAACCGACAGGATAAATCACATAGCCCCAATTCTTCGACGCATTGCCGCCGACCCACTCGATCTTTTCCACGCGCCCCAGCGTTTGTTCGCGCAACTCCGGGTTGACCTCGGTCAACGCGGCTTTTTGTCCTGTTTTGACGTTCAATAGCCACAGGTCCGGCGGCTCGGTCGGCGTCTGCTGAATGCCGGCAAAGCGGGGCGCGCCGCCGGGCACCATCGCCAGGGCGCTGAGACCGGAATTGGGCAACTTCGTCCGCTGTTCCTCCTTCCACTCACCGCCTGCGGTTTCCGCGTGCCGCAGTGTCACGAGATCGCCGTTGCGGGTCTTGAGCACGATGTGCCGCGCCTGCTCATCAAAGGCCAGCAGTTCCTCGGGCGGCTCGTCCATGACGCGTTGCGCGGCGCCGGTCCTGGCGTCGATGGCGAAGAGATGTTGCGGACGATACGGGCCCACCAGCTTTTCATCCACAGCGCTGCCATCGCCGACCGGGCTGGGACCACACACGAGGTACGATTCGCTGTTGTCGCTCCACAACGCCGCCATGCTCCAGAATTGGTCGCTGATGCATGCGGCATCAATCGCGAATCCCAGCGAAACAGTATTCCTGCCGGGCTCCGGTGTCGGCGGGATGATGGCTGGAAGTTCCGCCCGGATCAATTCCGTCTGGGGAACGGTAAATCCCCCTTCCGGCCAATGGCGGAAAGCCGGGTCCTTTTGCCACGTGGCCGGATACGGCAGCGCCTCGCCCAAGGCGTGGAAGGTAAGGTAGCGCCCATTGGGTGAAATGGCGGGCCGCATCAACGCCAGGGAGCGTTTGCCGCCGAACACGACGATCGACCCGCCACCCACGTCCGCTGCGACGACGGCGGTTCGCGACGCCTTCTTTTTCACGG
>Ga0206965_10131_pt1 | contig 23374 bp, 28 predicted proteins | sample Alteio_BWOrgHeat_26_FD_152973 | JGI IMG/M metagenome (GOLD analysis project Ga0206965, IMG submission 152973) | Enriched cells from forest soil in Barre Woods Harvard Forest LTER site, Petersham, Massachusetts, United States -... | ecosystem: Environmental > Terrestrial > Soil > Temperate forest >...
TATAAAAACAGGGCCAGCTAGCCTGCCGGTTAGCGATCTGTCGAAAGATACGACGCTTAGTTTTCCGGTAAAATTGCCGGTTATAAAAGCTGCGAAGGATAGCAGCAAAACAACGCCGCCAAAGGGCAAGCCGAATGGGTAAAAACTCCATATTCCGCCTGCAGCAATCCCAGTGGTAAAAATTTCCAACCGCAACGGCAGCGGAGCAGGCGCGAAGAACGTAAAGGGTAACAACAAATCCGAAATCGAAATTCCGAAATCCGAAATCAACCCGTTTTCTCTTCCCAAATCATGCACAAATGCAAAATAGTTTCAACTGCTTTTTGCATATCCTGTACAGACACCCATTCCTGCCTGCTATGGAAGGCATGTTCGCCGGCGAAAATATTAGGGCAGGGCAATCCCATAAAGGAAAGCCTTGAGCCATCGGTGCCACCCCTTATGCTGCAAAGCTTGGCGTTAAGCCCGGCACGCTGCATCGCCTCCATACCATATTCAACAATTTGCGGATGCTGGTCAAGCACCGACCGCATATTACGGTATTGTGGTTTTACATCCAACTCAAAGGAGGAACCGGGGAATCGCTGTAAAACCCCGGTCACTACGCTGCGGATGGTATTTGCATGATCAACTAATTTAATGTCGTCAAAATCGCGGATAATAAAATCGATAGTCGCTTTTTCCACATGGCCTTCAATGGCAACCGGGTGAACAAAACCCTGCATCCCTTCGGTTCCTTCGGGCGACAGGTCATGAGGCAGCGCTGCAATGATTTCGCCTGCTATTTTAATGGCGCTTTCCATTTTGCCTTTTGCAAAGCCGGGATGAGCGCTTACGGCTTTAATGGTCAGCTTCGCCCCATCCGCCGAAAAAGTTTCGTTTTCCATATTGCCGGCACTTTCGCCATCCATAGTATAACCTGCATAAGCGCCCAGCTTTTTGATATCAACCTTATCAACGCCACGGCCAATTTCTTCATCGGGTGTAAACAGGATCCTTATTTTACCGTGTTTTATTTCTGGGTGATTTACCAATTGGTAACAGGCGTCCATAATTTCTGCAACACCGGCTTTATTGTCGGCGCCAAGCAAAGTAGTGCCGCTGGCGGTCACCAGGTCGTTGCCGATCTGGTTTTTCAGGTCGGCATGGTCTTTTAACCGGATGATTTCTGATGGATCATCGGGCAAAATAATATCTGCTCCCTGGTAATTTTTATGCAGAATTGGTTTCACGCCCGTGCCGCTGCAATCCGGTGCGGTATCCATGTGAGAACAAAAACAGATCACCGGCACATTGCTTTTTGCAGTATTAGCGGGGATGGTTGCATAAACATACCCAAATTCATCCAGGTGCGCGTCGTCAATTCCCATGGCAAGCAGTTCCTTAACCAATATATGGCCAAGGTCCTTTTGTTTTTCGGTTGAGGGGATTGATGGGGAAGCCGGGTCGGATTGCGTATCCACCGTTACATATCGTAAAAAACGCTCCGTGACCGTAAATTCCGCTATTGAATTGAAATTCATATAAGTATTATTTGAGTAAATTTCATACTTTTGAAAAAGCTCCTAAGATTGTAAATATTGACAAACATTTACCATTGAAAAAATATATTTTATTTTTCGCAATAGTTTTTATTGCGAATGCTGTTATGGCACAAAGTGGTTATAATTACCAGGAATGGGGTATCGGCGGCGGCGCCAGCTGGGAACGGGGTTATACCAACATCACTACTCAATACAGTCACCCCGGGTTTAATCTTAATGTTGTTTATAATTACAACCCCTATCTCCCGGTTGAAGCGGAAATACAAATAGGCCAATTATCAGGCGGTGGTTTATCACCTAAACAGGATCCTTATGGTCGCCAGTACGTCAATAATTATAAGGCTATCATCTTTCATGCCGATTTCCAGCTTGGGGCCGGTATCGACTATAGCAACGACTGGTTCCTCACCATTGTAAAGGATTTTTATATAGGTTCGGGTGTCGGGTTTATCTCCAATTCAAACAAGGTACAACGAAACAGCATCTATCAGCCGGATTATGTGTTTCCGGGGAGCAACAGCAGCCTCGACATTATGATACCCATCCGTTTCGGTTATGAGTTTAAAATTTTTGACGATTATAATGAACCTGCCTATGCTATTGATTTAGGCTATATACACACTTTTGCATTTGGCGAGGGGCTTGACGGTTATAACGACCCTCCAACTAAATTTAAAAACAACTCAATCGACCAGTACCGCCAGTTCAATATTACCTTTAAATATTATTTTGGCAGGGTAGTATCTTATAATAAACTGATCAGGGATTTCCATTAATAACGTGCATATAGAAGAACTTCGCGAATACTGCCTTCAAAAGCCCGGTACCACCGAAGGTTTACCTTTTGGCGAGGATACGCTTGTTTTTAAAGTTGGCAAAAAAATATTCCTGCTCACCAGCATCAGCCAGGGCGACCGCTTCAATGCTAAGTGCGACCCTGAACTGGCCGTTGAACTGCGCGAACGCTACACTGAAGTGCAGCCAGGCTACCACATGAACAAAAAGCTCTGGAACACTATTCATATGGATGGCAGCCTCACCACGAAACAACTCCGCGATATGATCGACCACTCCTACGAACAGGTATTTAAGGGCCTGCCGAAGAAGTTGCAGGAAGAGATAAATGTTAACGGGAAATAATATTTACAGGTATAACTTACAAACCTAAATTACAAAAACAGAATGGGATTATTTAGCTTTCTTAAAAACGACGGTAATAAGCAATTTGTATCTGCGCCCGCATTTGAAAATCAGGTCGCAAAACAAATGCAAATGGCACCCCTTACTATGAAGGAGTTGAGGAAAATTAACGTAAATGAAGATAAAGAGCTTAAACTTGAATTTTTCTTTTATACAAATACAGCTCAAAAAGCAAATGTGTTCGCACAAGAACTCGAAAAGTTAAACTATGAGGTTAGATCCGGGCAGTCTGCTGGTGATAAAAAGCTCTTCATTGTTACAGGCTGGACAACCAAAATGAAAATGGAAGACGTAATTGTTTCAAACTGGGCAAAAACAATGTGCGAATTAGGTTTTAGTTTTGATTGTGAATTCGATGGGTGGGGTACAACGCCTGATCAGTAAAAACTAACTAATCATCACCTTTGCGCACATCGTTCGACAAGTTCACCATAACACCATTTTTATTTTAGCATTAAAAAGCCAGTGGGTTAAGAATATTCGTTTAATTACGCGGCATATAAAATATATTTGCCAAAATCAGCATAATGAAAACACTATTATCCGCCTTGCTTGTCTGCTTTGTTTTTTGCACTGCCAACGCACAGCTCACCCCTTTTGAATTAAGTAAGGATAAAAACTATACGGCTACCTACAGCGAAATAATAGCCTGGTACCAGAAATTAAGCAAACAAAACCCGCAAATGCGTTTGTTTAATGTTGGGATGACTGACGTCGGCAAGCCTTTAACGCTGGTGGTTTTATCGCGCGATAAAGTTTTTGATCCTGCCCTTATCAAAAAACAAAATAAACGGGTACTGCTCATCAATAATGGCATCCATCCCGGCGAACCTGAAGGTATCGATGCCAGCATGGCGCTTACCCGCGACCTGCTTAAAAAAAATGCACTGCCGAAGGATGTGGTGATCTGCCTCATCGCGGTTTATAATATTGATGGTTGTTTGAATCGTGGCCTAAGCCGCATTAACCAGAACGGCCCCCGTGCTTATGGTTTCAGGGGTAATTACCGCAACCTCGACCTGAACCGAGATTTTATCAAGGCCGATAGCAGGAATGCACTGGCGTTTGAGAAAATATTAAATACCTGGAGCCCGGAAGTTTTTTTGGATAACCACACCAGCGACGGTGCCGATTACCAGTACGTGATGACCCTTATCGAAACCCAAAAAGATAAACAAAACCCCATACTGGCTGCTTATACCTCGAAAACGCTATCTCCTGAGCTGTACAAAAGGATGAAGACAAGCGGTTATGAGATGACGCCTTATGTGGAAAGCGAAGATGCCAGCCCCGACTCGGGTATTGTGAGCTTTTTGGAGACGCCGCGTTTTGCTACCGGGTATACTGCACAGCACAATATCATCAGCTATATTACTGAAACACACATGCTGAAGCCTTTTGATAAAAGGGTTTACGCCACTTATGATTTTATGCAGAATCTGATTGATATTGTGGAACGTGATGCCAAACAGATAGGCCAGATAAAACATGACGCCGATGAGCAGGTTAAGGCGCAAAAAACTTTCGCCCTTAACTGGGAACTTGACCAGCAGCATTGTGATACCCTTGTATTTAAGGGTTACTATGCCGGCCATAAAACCAGCGAAGTAAGCGGCCTGCCGCGACTGTATTACGACAGGAGCAAGCCATATACCAAAACCATTAAGTATTTTGACAATTACAAGGCAAGCGCTACCGTTGATAAGCCGCTTGCGTACGTGATCCCACAGGCATGGGGGAAAGTGATCGACCTGTTTAAGCTGAATAACGTAGCGATGAAACAGTTGGCGCACGATACTACGCTGGATTTGCAGATGTATTACATAGGCGACTATAAAACGCCGCAACGCCCTTACGAAGGGCATTACCTGCACAGCAATGTTAAACTGAACCCTGAGGATATAAAAGTAAAATTTTACGCCGGCGATTATGTTGTTTATACCAACCAGGCACTTAACCGTTATATTGTAGAGACATTGGAGCCGCAGGGCGTAGATTCATTTTTTGCGTGGAACTTTTTTGATTCGGTTTTGGGGGAGAAGGAATATTTTTCGGATTATGTATTTGAGGATGTGGCGGCTGACCTGCTGAAAAAAGACCCTGACCTGAAGAAAAAACTCGAAGATGAGAAACTGAAAGACCCAAAACTGGCGGCCAGTGCGGGGGCACAATTAAATTTTGTTTACCGTAATTCGCCTTATTTCGAAAAAACATACCTTCGCTACCCGGTAGGCAGGTTGCTTACCGATACAAAACTTGATTTAAAATGATCCATACCCTATTGCAGGCCGAAGATCCCGGCATGATGCAGATCGTCATGAGTGCGCCGGTGGCCTCGTTCATATTTGCAATTACCATAGCTTCTTCTTTATGGGCCTTCTATAACCATACTCTTTACAGCAACATGATACTGCACCCGGCAAGTGTGTCAAAGGGCTATCGCGTTTATACCGTTATCACCAGCGGCCTCATTCATAATGATTGGATGCACCTGTTCTTTAACATGCTTTCCTATTATTTCTTTGCATTTCAGCTGGAGCCTATTATTGGTCATTGGCAATTTGGCTTGCTTTATACGCTGAGTTTAATTTTAAGCGACTTGCCAACAGTATATAAACACAGGAACGATGATTGGTACCATAGCCTGGGTGCATCCGGTGCGGTGAGTGCTGTAATTTTCAGTGCCATCATGTACAACCCGGTGGGGACTATGATGATCCTGCCTTTCCCGTTCCCTATTTATGCGGTGGTGTTCGGTGTATTGTATTTAATCTATTGCAACTATGCCTCAAAGCGCGCACAGGATAACGTTAACCATGATGCCCACATGTTTGGCGCCTTAAGCGGGTTGCTGATTACCATCGCGCTTAATCCGCACGTAGTACACAGTTTTATCACCCAGATCAGCGAGAAAGTTCAATCGTTGATCCATTGATCAGGTTGCCGTCGGCATCAAATAAAAAACTCATAGGCTGTTCGGGATTTTTAATGATCTCGAACAGCAAAAAGCCCCAGTTCTTCCAGAAGCTTTCCAGCACTTGCCCGTAGGTTTTTGGCATCCAGTCGTCAAATAAAGGCTTGCTGCTCATGCCGCGCAGAGGCATCGCTTCTAAATAAATCTCATCGCCAACCGGCAAAATGTTATATTCGGGCAGGCGGTTAAACAGGTACGCTGAATAAAACACCCGCCCGCAAAACTCCTCAAACTGGATAGGGTGCAATAACGCATCCCCAATTTTTTCAACGGTCTCTTTATGGAACTTGCCATTAGCGCCGTTATCCTGCAAACAGATGATCAGCCCGAAATCTTTTATCCTTAATGAAAACGTTAAAGTATTGATCTCATCACGATAATAGAATTCTTCTATATCATTGTCAACTTTAAATAGAAAAATGCTATATGGCTTAAATTCATCAAAAATAACCGATAAATTTAAGCTTTGCAGCATCAAATGAAGGTTGGTAAACTTATGGATAATGGCCTGCGAAATATTAAACTCTTCGCCCTGCGAATGCTGCAGTTTGATGCCTGATTGAATCTCGTTAAAGATTACCCCATACAACATTTTGCCCGCCCATTGGAATAATTTCAGGTCGTCCAACTCTTTTATTGCTTCGTAACCGATATCAAAAGCAGCGGCGATTTCAGCTTCCAGCGGCTCCAAAAACGCTTCATTCACTTTAGCCGAACAAGGAATTTTAAGATCCTTATAGGTACACATATTTTCATCGAGCATTTTAAGGGGCTGATCCTCGAGTTTGTAACGGCTCATCAGCCATTGCGGAAAAACCTGGATTTTCTCCTCATCATAAGTTAAAGCCTCCCCTGTTAAAAAACAATTGCGGTTGCTGAAGTTAAAAGTGCTGAACGGGTTATAAATTTGTACCGGCATGGCGGCAAAGATACATATACCGATGATTTGTTATGTAGCGGTAAAATCAAAAAAACGTCATGCCGATTGTTTCGGCACCCCACAAGCAAGGCCGCCGACAGGTGTACTACATGCACAACGGACAATAACGGGCTACCTGTCAATGAGGTGCCGAAATAAATTCGGCATAACGGAAGGTGGAAATGCTTGCTGCGGCCATTCCGATAACATTTTTTCGCAACAAGCCATATAAACTTTTAGCTTTGAATTTAACATGAAACTGACTTACCAACCCTTCGAACTGCTGCTGCGGCACACCTTTACCATCGCTAAATTTTCGCGGACTTCGACCCCTGTAATGTTGTTAAAAGTGGAACATGAAGGGCAAACAGGCTACGGCGAAGCCTCTATGGTGCCCTATATGGGCGAGAGTTATGAAAGCGCCAACGCATTTTTAAATAAGGTTGATGCCAGTCAGTTTAAATACCCTTTTGATTTTGAAGCGATCATCGCTTACCTGGACAGCATAGCGCCCGGCAACCCTGCTATTAAAGCGGGTATAGATATTGCCCTGAACGACCTTGATGGCAAGCTGCAGCAAAAAGCCTGCTGGCAAATATTAGGTAGTGATCCTGCCAAAATGCCCCTAACCAGTTTTACCATTGGTATTGATACGCCCGAAGTGATTGTCCAAAAAGTAAAGGAAAATCCCGATTGTAAGATCATCAAGGTAAAACTGGGCCGCGACAGTGATAAAGAACTGATCAAAACCATCCGCTCGGTAACCGATCTGCCGCTGTTTGTGGATGCCAACCAGGGCTGGACAGATTTGGAACAAAGCCTGGATATGTGCCATTGGCTGCATGAGCAGGGCGTATTACTGATAGAACAACCCATGCTGAAAACCGACCCCGACAGTAACGCCTGGCTTACCGAACGCAGCCCTATTCCGCTCATCGGCGATGAAGCTGTACAGCGTTTGCCGGATGTGGAAAAGGCCAAGGGCGTTTACCATGGCATCAACATAAAACTAATGAAATCAGCAGGGATGTACGAGGCGCACCAAATGATATTAAAAGCAAGGGCACTGGATTTAAAAGTGATGATCGGCTGCATGAGCGAAACCAGCTGCGCCACCCTTGCCGCTGCCGCCCTTGCGCCCCAATGCGATTGGGCCGACCTTGACGGACCGTTTTTAACCAGCAATAACCCTTACAAGCTGCCGGAGTTTGTGGAGGGGAAATGGGTGTTGAGCGGTGAGCCGGGGTTGGGAATCAGACACTAATTTTCACGAATTAGACCGAATTTCACGAATGAGGGCGAATTTTCACAAATTTATAAGGCACGCTCATGGCGGGGAGCTAAGCCAACTCTACTCAGGACATTTAACGGAACCTAATTTAGAAAACCCCCTCGGCTGTTAATAGGCGTAGGCTTTCGATTTGTGACCTGTACAGCTATTTTATTGCAAAAGAACAGCTATTTCTTGGTCCAGTTTAGGCAAATTCTTGACAACTATAGACCATATAATATCGTCAGAAACACTATCGTATCCGTGAATGATTCTATTTCTCGTATCAATTATCTTTTTTATATCAGTAATTTTTATGTCCGGCTGTTTCTTTAAGATACGGTTGGCAGCTTCTCCAATAATTTCAACATTTCTTTCAATTGCCCTTTTGGTTTTGAGATCTTTCTGAAACTGAAAAAAGTTTTTTTTATCCGGGAGAAAATCATTGATTTCAATAATGGCCTGTTTGATATCGGAAAGCCAGGTTTTGATCTCATCTTCCATAAATAAGCACTTTGGTATTATCGATCTGCTTTTTAAGAAACGGGTTTTTAATTGCTTTGTCTTCGAGCAGATCAATGGAACGATTCAGGATGTTTTCGAGTTGAAATTTTAAAGCAAAGTAATTATCTGAATAGTCAAAAGGGTCGTTGCTGTCAATATCAACCACGAGATCAATATCACTTTCCGTTTTGAATTTATCTGATAGGACAGATCCAAAAGCAAAAAGCGTTTTTACATGATGTGCATTACACAACTGTTTTATTTGCTCTATATGGTTTTTTAACTCTTTCACAATAATCAAAGTTAATAAAATTGAACGCTAAATCAATTGGGGAGAATATTTGCAAATCAAATTGTTTAAAATGGCAAATGGGACAGACTGTTAAATTTGTCCCATTTGCTATTGTTATTCGTCCCAATTCCATTCGCGAACATTCGTCCTCATTCGTGAAATTCGTGTCAATAATTTTATTTGTCACTCAGCATGATCGGGTTCTTACCTCCACCCATAATAATGATCTTGGTATTGGGTGATAAAGCGATCTCTTTTTGTGCCAATATGGATTGATACTCCAATTGCTGTGCAGTTAAACCGGTTGACAGGATCTTCTGGTAATCGGCTATACCCTGCGCTTCCACACGTTTACGGTCGGCTTCCTGGCGTTCTTTCTGCAAAACAAACTGCATTTTTTGTGCGTCTTGCTCCGCATTGATCTTTGATTCAATACTTGCTTTTACTGATGTTGGCAATGAAATATTACGCACCAATATCTGCTGCACTTCAAGGCCGCTTTTTGCGAAGCTTTGGGTGATGGTCTGGTTTATTTTTGCCTGGAATTCTTCCCTTTTGGTTGAATACAAGTCAACCGCCTGGTAATTTACCGCGTTATCGCGGATGGCGGTGCGGGTAACCGGGCGAACGATCTTATTTTCGTAATCAACGCCGATGTTTTGCAAAATGTAAGGCGCTTTTGCAGGGTTTAAACGGTATAAAACGGAGAGGTCGATAGTTACTTCCAATCCGTCCGACGAAAGAACGCGTATCGCATCGTCTCCCTGCACCTGTCCTTCACTCTCCTTTGCGCTCATGGTATAGTTTTCAGTCTGCACGCTGAATGTGGTAACATCAACCACCGGGTCTATAAAATGCAGGCCGCTTTCAAGTACGTTATCCTGCACTTTTCCAAAAAGTACCTGTACGCCAACTTTACCGGGATCGATAATTTTGACAGAAGAAATGACGAGACCTAAAAGCACTACAATTATACCCACGGTGCGGGTTATGCCGGCAAAATGGCTGCTTGGTTCGGGCGAGCGCTTCATCACTATACTTACTATAAGTATAATGAGACCTAAAACTGCAATAAGCATAAATTTAAGGGGTTATGGTTTTTTGAGTGTGTTTTTAATATCCTTAAGGATCTTTATCTTGAGGTAAACAAATATAGCTATTAATATAACAGCACCTCCTAAAAACACATAATTATGCCCCTCAATACCGTATTGATAGCCCCAAACAAGGCACACAACGATTGCGACGGTGTACAGGGTATTTGGTATAGCCTTTTTCCACATGGCCTAATATACGTTAATGGTAGGGTCAATCTCATCGGCCCAGGCCAATATACCACCGCGCAGGTTATATAAATTGGTAAAGCCCTGTTGTTCCAGTTGCATAATGGCAGCCGCGCTGCGTTTTCCGCTGCGGCACATCACCACAACTGGCTTGGTTTTATCAATTTTTTGAGCTTCAATCAAAATCCCGCCAAGGGGTATTAAGGTGCCACCCAGGTTGGACATTTCATATTCAAAATCTTCCCTTACGTCTATCAATTGAAAATCTTCGCCTTTGTCTTTTTTCTCTTTTAGTTCCTGTACGCTTATTTCTTTCATGGTCAAATATAAAAAAATTTATAAAGGTAGCCGGCCGGTAAATATTTAGGCCCGCGTTTTGTAACAAACATTGGTTAAGTGCGTTTTATATATATTTTAAAAGCAAAGTTATATTTTATTAATGAAGAAAATCACCCGTTTTTTTTGGTTCTGTTCGGGAGCACATATTGGTACATTAAAAAAATACCCCATCGAGCATAATAAATATGTGGGAATCGGGGCCACCATATTTTTCACGGCGTTATTTGCAGCACTTTCAGGCGGTTACGCCATGTATTTTGTTTTTGCAGGCAATCCGCTTGCCGAGGTTTTCGCCGTTATTTTTGGGTTGATATGGGGTACGGCCATTTTTAATATGGACCGCTACATTGTATCCAGCATTGATAAACAAGGCACTACCAACCAGCAGATCTTACAGGCCTCTCCGCGTATTTTACTGGCCATCATGATCGGGATCGTTATTTCGAGGCCGTTGGAACTGAAAATATTTGATAAGGAGATTCGCCAGAAATTGAAAACTGCCTATTTAAAAGGACAGCACCGTAAAATTGATACCCTCCAAAAAACCTATACGGAAAAGTATGCCATGGAGCTTGGCAAAAACGGAGACTTGAAAAAGGAAAAGGATTCGCTCGAAACAGATATTAACCGGACACGCTACCAACTTAACCAGGAAGTTTTTGGAGACAAAACCAATCAAACTTCGGGCATTGTAGGTTATGGCACTTATGCCAAACAAAAACAAGCCATTTTACAGGAAAAAGAGGATCGCTTAAAAACAGTTACCGACGACCAGGCAAAAATGGACCAGTACCTCAGCTCGCGTAAAGATTATGAGGGCGTGAATAACATCCGCCTGTTTAACGATCACCAGCTGGACAGCCTGAGCAACGTTGCCGGATTTTCGGACCGTAACTGGGCGCTCGGGCAGTTATCCTATAATGAAAACGGCACCCGCGACCTGGATACTTACCTTGCCGAATCGTTTATCAGTTTCCTTTTTATCTTGTTTGAATGCCTGCCGGTATTTGTTAAGCTGATGTCGCCCAAAGGGCCTTATGATGTTGCCGTTTCCAAATTGTACGAGGCCGATATTCATTACGCCGAACGCGACAAAGAACGGAATATTGAAGTGACCGACAGCGTGTACGATCACCACCTGGAAGAGGAAATTCAGAAACAAAAAAAGATCATTTCAGCACAGTCAGATTACGATCTGGAACGGCATAGGTATGATTGATTTTTGAGTTGAATAGGTTGATTGAGTTAGACTAAGTTGATTGGGTTAGGATGGATGCATTTAGCTTTTACGACCATCTTAAAACGACCTCATTAAATTCCGTGGTGACGTGAGAATCCACCTAAAACCAATCTTTTCCATAAAAACGCTTCAATAAAATAAACTGATAATCAATTGATTGTCAAAAAAATCAGTGAAATCCTTTAATCATTAAAATCTGTGGTCTACCTTTGCGCCATGGACATTCTACCCCATGACCTGCAAACATACCTGGATAATCATTGCGATGAGGAGCCCGGGGAGTTGCAAAATATCAACCGCGAAACTTATTTAAAAGTGTTGCGCCCGCATATGCTTTCGGGTCATTACCAGGGTAGGGTATTAAGCTTTTTCAGTAAATTAATGCAGCCGAAACTGATCCTGGAGATAGGAACTTTTACCGGCTATGCAACGATTTGCCTTGCGGAGGGTCTTGTAGAAGACGGCATTATTCATACTATCGAAGTGAACCGTGAATTAGAAGAAATGCTTAATTCACACTTTGCGTCAACAAATGTTGGTAAAAAAATAAAGCTGCATTTTGGCGAAGCAGAACAAATAATAGGTGATATGCCGTATACAGGCTTCGATATTGTATTTATTGATGCCGATAAAAAGAATAATTATACTTACTTTCAGCTGGTATTTGAAAAAGTAAGGTCCGGAGGATTAATAATAATTGATAATGTGTTGTGGAAAGGAAAGGTGTATGGCGAAGAAAATGATGCCGATACACAAGTTATCCGCAAACTAAATGATCTGGTAACCGCCGACGAAAGGGTTGAAAAACTCATCCTTCCTGTTCGGGATGGTTTACTGGTCATCAGAAAAAAGTAAATTATGAAGAAACTCTTACTGGTTACATTGCTGCTGGTACCATTTTTAATGGCATCGGCCCAAAAAAACACCCCCCAATCCTATATTGACCAATTTAAGGAAGATGCGATTCGCATCATGCACGAAACCGGCGTTCCCGCAAGTATTGTTTTAGGTGTTGCCATGCACGAATCGGGCTGCGGAAACAGCACGCTGGCTAAAAATTTAAACAATCAATTCGGCGTAAAAGGCGGCAGCCATATCGTTTATTACAACAAGCGTAATAAAAAAGTTAATACCGCTTATAAACGATATGAATCTGTTTATGATTCTTTCCAGGATTTTGCCAGGATAATGACGGAACGCCAGGAATTTAGCGGCCTTTCAGAAAGCCTCACGCATTTTGATTACAAAGGCTGGGCACACGGCATCCAGAAACACGGCTATGCACACGATCGCCGATGGTCGAAATATGTGCTCAGTATTATCGACAGGTATCACTTGTATTTATTCGATGAAAAACCCGCTACACCCGATCAGCTGGCGCAAAATAATTGAGTAATACCAAAAGTCTGCATCCTTGCGGATGATATTTTTCATAGGGAACTATAACCTAATTCACCAAAACAACGTATTACGGGATAATTGGCAGCATAGGCTATGCCAATGATTTGGTATTTATAGCGATGAGAAAAACAGTTTACTTATTTTTAGGGCTTGCATTTTTTACTTCGTGCTCAGCGCATAGAAGAACAATTTCAAACAGAACGGCAAAGCAAAACAACAGGCAGGTCCGCCAGCAAAGCGATGGGTCCGACTATACGCCGCTTACTTCCCTGCAATATATTGACAAGTACAAGGCAATTGCCATACAGGAAATGAATTCATACGGGATACCGGCAAGTATAACGCTGGCCCAGGGCCTTTTTGAATCGGGCAGCGGCAACGGCGAACTGGCCAGGGTAGCCAACAACCATTTCGGCATAAAAAGCACTCCCAACTGGACCGGAAAGGTTTATTACAAAGATGACGACAATAAAAACGACGCCTTCAGGGTTTATGATAGTGCCGAAGAGTCGTTCAGGGACCATTCGCTATTTTTAAAACGAAAGAATTATACGCCATTATTTGACCTGGATATAACCGACTATAAAGGCTGGTGCAAAGGGCTCAAAAAAGCTGGCTATGCCACTAATCCCAACTATCCTTCTCTTTTGATAAATATCATTGAAAAATACAACCTGCAGCAATACGATAGTCCTGGCCGCAAACCGGTTGAAATCAAAACGCAGGATCCAGCTGTTATAACGGAACAGCCAGACAGCACCGTTGCCGTCAAAGATTCGGCTGTTCAGGCCAATCCAGGTAACAAAACCTATACAGTTAAGCAGGGGGATACACTATATAATATTTCCAAACGTTTTGGTTTATCGGTTGACGATCTTAAATCATTAAACAACCTCGACGGGAGCGCCATTAAGATTGGCCAGGTTTTGGTTGTAGTGAAATAAGGCTGTTAATATTTGTTAAAATTTATACAAAGAATAGCCGAAAGTTTACTTTTAAATAAATTTATGAAACCCCGGTTATTCCTGTTGATGCTCCTTTTTACCCTTAAAGGCTTTGCCCAGCCAAAACCTCTTGAAGGGATTGTGTTTGATAAAGAAAGTAAAGAACGCATTGCAACTGTAAATATTCACGATCTTACTAACGGAATAGCTATTTATAATAACCTGAAAGGCGAATACCAGATCATTGCGACAGATGGCGACGTACTGGTGTTTTCGAGGCAGAATTATCGTTCGGATACGGTCAAAGTTCAATCCAAAGAACCACAGGCCATTTATTTGGTTCGTTTAGCCATCCAGTTAAAAGAGGTAACAGTACATAATACCAACCTCACACCTGATCAAAAACTGGCGGCTACAAAAAACGACTTTACAAAAATTTACGGATCGCTGGCCTATGGCGATTTTCTGTCGACACCCTACGGCGGTGGGGCCGGTTTAAGCATTGATGCACTTTGGAACTCCATTAGCCGCAGCGGCCGGAATGCATCAAAATTGAGGGATTTTATCCAGCACGATTACGAACAGAACGTGATCGACTACCGCTTTAACAGGGAATATGTAGGTGGTATTACAGGTTTAAAAGATGATAAGCTCACTTCATTTATGTTCAGGTACAGGCCGGGTTATTATACCACCACAACCATGAGCGACTACGAATTTATCACCATGATAAGGGCCAACCTGCGAAGGTATTTGCGAAGCCAGAGGACATACGGATTGCCGCCGTTGGTAAGTAAGTGATTAAAGGTTAGAATTAGTTTTTCGATATTCTTTGGCCGTTTTGCCATATACACTTCTAAACATTTTATTTAGGTGGCTTTCATCCGTAAACCCCAATTCGTCTGCTATCTCTGAAATGTTAAGATCGCTGTAACGAAGCCGTGATTCAACCAATCTTAATTTATATTGGTTAATATAAGTTTTGAGTGTAAGCCCTGTCTGTTGTTTAAAATATCGGTTCAGATGGTCTGGTGTTTTGTGAAAATTCCTTGCTAAACTCTCAATTTTAAGCCTGTCTTTTTGGTAAATATTTTGCTGAATATAGGCCGTTATGCTGTGAACGATATTTTTACTTCCTTTATTATTCAAATTACCCGCTGTGTTTTCCTGGATGAGCCTTGCAATAATATTAAGTAGTAAAAAAACGATGTTTTGAACAATGATGTTGCTATAAACCTGGCTTTGCTCCTTTTCCCGGATGAGCTGCATGAGGAGCAGTTCTGTTAGTTTCGCTTCCTGTGCACCCATACCTATGTGCCCTTTCAGGTTTTGGTGATTATGAAAAATATATTCCATGCTTACAAAAAACTCGCTGATCTCTGCCCGGTCATTGTGCGCCCGGTGCTTTTTTGAAAACAACTCTTTGGTAAAATCAACAATACAACAACGTGTCTCCGCATCACTTTTAAAGCTGTGTATATCCTCGGGGGTTAGTAAGAATAAGTTGCCTTTTTGATATGGGTAATTATTGTTATTAATTGTGTGAATGCCTGTGCCCTCCAAAATGTATAGTAATTCAAAATAATGATGACGGTGCGGCTGAAAAACCGATGGGTGGAATGTGCGAAGTGAAATCTCTATATCCTGGAAAACCTGCATGCGCTAATATACCGAAAAAGCACGGTTTTTTACCTGTTAATTTTTTTGCAGATTCGATAGCTTTACAATTTGAAAATTCAAGCAGTATGCAGATGAACACAGTTATTCCCAAATATGACGTTGACCAGCTAAACGATATTATCCTTAACCGGAGAAGTATTTATCCGCGACAATACGAAAAGGGAAAAGCAGTACCGGATGAAGTGGTATGGCAGATACTGGAAAATGCCAACAGGGCCCCAAATCATAAGCAAACCGAGCCGTGGCGCTTCAAAGTATTTTCAGGCGAAGGCCGCAGGTATTTTGCCGAATTACAAGCTGGTATTTATCAGGAATTTGCCGGCGAGGACTATAATGAGGCCCGTTGTCAAAAATTGCTGGAATACCCAATGTTAGCTTCTCATGTAATCTCCATTGGGATGCGAAGAAACGAACAGGGCGTATTGCCGGAAAATGAGGAAATACAAGCTGTATCGTGTGCAGTAGAAAATATGTTTTTAACTGTTACCGCCTATGGTTTAGGCTCCTACTGGACAACAGCCGGGATCACATACTTTGAACAGGCTAAAGCGCATTTTGACCTGGGCGAAAAAGACAAACTGATGGGGTTCTTTTACATTGGTTATGTGGCTATCCCATATAAAAGCCTTTCAAAAAGAAGCCCGGTTCAAACAAAAGTTGATTGGATAAATGAGTACAAAAATAATAATGGGATCAATAAAATAAATACAGATGATGCCAAACTACCGGCGGTTAAAGACGGGGCAAAAGCCCACGGCCACGAAAGCCAGACCCGCTGGGTGGTTATTTTGACCGTAATTACCATGATACTTGAAATCGTCATTGGTTATTACAGCAATTCAATGGCTTTAACTGCTGAAGGCTGGCATATGTCAACCCATGTATTTGCCATAGGGTTAACGTGGGCAGCTTATTTCTTTACCCGAAAATATGGCCAGTCGCAAAAGATATCCTTTCAAAGCGATCGTTTATTATCGCTTTCGGGTTTCACGAGTGCCATTGTATTGCAGATCATTGCCATTATAATGGCGCTTGAATCCATCGGGCGATTGATTCATCCCTTACCTATTAAGTTCGGTGAGGCTATTGTGGTAGCTGTCATCGGCCTGGTTGTAAACGGCATAAGCGCTATGTTGCTCCATCACGACCATGATCATCACGACCATAATATCCGTGCAGCGTACCTGCATGTTTTAGCCGATGGATTAACCAGCCTGACCGCCATTATCGCGCTGACCGTCGGCTTATTTTTTCATTTATTCTGGCTCGACTCACTTAGCGGGATCATCGGCAGCATTGTAATAACCAGTTGGGCTGTCCAATTGATCAAAGGCTCGGGCATTAAATTGATAGATTTTAAAAAAGCAGTTTGAAAAGCTTAATGACTTTTACCCGGCTAATGAAAACTGCCGCCGATCTGTATTTATAATTGGTGCTACATCTATAGAAAAATTTTAAAATATTATTATTATGACAACCAGGCTATTTGCTTCGGAGAGATTCTATTTCGCAAAAACAGTGTGTATTATTTCCGCGATTGTTCTTTTATTATTAAAGAGTGAACAGCATTACTCTAATCCGCTTGTAATAATTGCACTCCTATGCGGGGGGTATTACCTTGGGAAGATAACCTGTAGTGTTCATCTTAAAAATATGAGCATTGGCATTACTATGCTGGTGTTCATCTCTATGAATATTGCCCACTCTTTTATTGATGGTATCAGTTTTATCGGTCAATCTTTTATTTACTGGATGAGTGCAGTAGGGGGACACGAGGCCATCCGTCAACCAGTGCTGTACATTATACTGTGGGCAATGTTACAACCAGTTATAAAAAGCAATTATTTAAAGATACTTGTTTGCTTTTTTGCAGTAACAGGTACATGGTTTGTAGGGATATGGCTTGGAAAAATAAGCGGGAGTTCCATTTCGCATTTTTACAATACAGCAAAATGGGTGAGCTATACTATCTTTCTATTTATTGGAGATATTGCTCACCACCTTATTGACCAATACAATATGTTGAAAAAGAAAGATTAATTGTTTGAACCGGGATTACCAGGGTTTAAGTATTTCTATGATCATTTAAAATCAGAAGAATCTATGAACTCTGGTAATCCCTGTTCAGACAAAAGGGGTATTATTATATTTTCGTCACACCAGCCTTTTCATGCGGTGACAGGTCAAACGGTACCACTACTTTAAAGCTGATATTGCGGCCCATATTAAACATACCGGGTTGAACACCTGCCGGTACAGAGGCATTGTCAAAATATTTTAGCCTGCTCATGTTGGATTGATAGCTAACATTGGCCAGGTTAGTGCCTTCAATAAACAGTTCTATCACTTTATTTCCTGCCGCATTTACCAGGTTAGCGCCGATGCCTGCGCTCAGTAAGTTATACCCTGCTGTATACGTCTCTGTACCATAGGCTGCAAAAAAGCGGTCCTGGGCATTGTAGTGGTCAAGTCCAAAAAATGCGTAGGCGTTTTTGAAGCTTCCAAAACCTTTTGCAAACGTACCACGTAGTTCTGAATGGGTGTGAAGTGGTGGTATAAAAGGCAAGTACTTTAAGCTATCGGGTACACGGCTGCCGGTGCCCAGGTTTGTCCCGTAAGTTATCGTCATGGAGTTTTCAAAATGCAGCCATGGTAAAGGATGAATGTCTAAATAAAATTCACCCCCATCAATTCTGGCTTTACTTTGAACATAGCCGAACTTACTGTAAATTCCGTTAGGGTTTGGCGAGCCGTCCGGGTTTACGCGTTGAGGGTTTCCGTTTGCATCTAATAATTGTTCCTGGAAAATATAATTTTGTATATTATTGTCGAAAACTTCAATACTTGCCGATACATTGGGCAAAGTAAGAAACGCTCCCAAATCACTCTGCACGCTAAATTCAGGCTTAAAATCGCTGTTGCCAACATGATAGATCTGCGAACCCGGGTCGGCGCCATTGGCAGAAAGCTCTGCTATGCTCGGCGCCCTGAAACCGCGCGCAACATTTCCTTTCAGCAGAAACTGATCGGAGAAATTATAAGTGGCTCCAAAGCTTCCCGATACACCCGAAAAAGTTTTGTTTAATGCACTAAATTGCTGCACAACATTAGGCGCTGTCGACGGATTTGACCCGGTATAAAGTTTTGGATAAAATGAATTGGTAGTATCAAGGTAAGCTGCCTGACCGCTGAATGAGCGAGTATCAAATCTGGCCCCGCCTGAAAGATCTAATTTTCCAAAGCTCTTTTTTACAACAAAGAAAGGGCCGAGATCAAACTGGTGATATGCAGGAATGGGGAAGTCAGTGCTATAGCCCAATGCATTATTTTGGTACATGCCATTAACGCCAAAAGTAGTTTCATAGCCCTTTCCCATATCAAAATCATACTTTACATCATAAGTATACGTATGTAATTCCAGGTTTAGGCCTGGAGTCAGTGGGTCTTGCGGATGGGTAAACTCCCTTCTATGACTGTATTGATAGCCAAGGCTTACAATCAGGTTACCGCTGCCTAAAGCAATATTACTGTTGTCATAAATTCGGTAAAGTTGCACATGCTGATGTAAAACCGGAATGGTATATGAATTTAACACCGATTCAGGCACTATAGTCCGCGTAACATCCGCATCCGTAATTTGCTGGGTAAACTGGCGGGTAAGCGAATCGCGGCTGCCATCTGGTATTGCCTGAAGGTCATCGAATAATGATGCGTTCAGGTAGGTAGAACCCCATGATTTGTTCAGGCCGATCATCGCCCTTGCATCCTTTTCATTGAAATTAGTTGCATAATCCCGTCCGTCATGCGGGTTTTGGTAATCTTTTGCTAATTTTTCTGAAATCTGGGTCCCCCATACAAATCCATTATTATTGCCCTGCAACCTTAGCGAGCTGTTAATCAACCCATTGTTTGTTCCGTACACCTGGCTAACCGAACCTAAAATTTTTCCTTCAGAAACAGGTGAGGGCGTAATTAAATTAACCACTCCGCCAATAGCATCCGATCCAAATGATAAGCTTGCGGGGCCTTTAATTACTTCAACACGGTCGATTGAATTTTGGTCAACCTCAATCCCGTGTTCATCACCCCACTGCTGGCCTTCCTGGCGTATACCATCCACTGCGGTAACTACCCTGTTGTATCCTAAACCGTGAATAAATGGCTTTGAAATATTAGGGCCGGTGGTAACCGCACTTACACCGGGTAAATTGGCTATTTCGTCAATCACATTACCCGATGCCGAATGCTGATCTATGTAATTTTTACCAATCGCAACCATGGGCACAGGGTCCTTTTTTATTTCAGTTGCCTTGCTTACCCCAGTAATAACTACTTCGCCCGTTTCAATTGATGAAACTTGTAATTGAATATCGAGGGTTGTAGTTTTTGTAAAATCAATCCTTTGATTAAAAGTGGCGTAGCCTAAGTAACTCACCTGAACCAGGTAAACACCTTTTGGCAAATGACCTATTGTATAATGTCCATTAGCATCGGTAATAGAGCCTGTTCTAATATCGGGAATAGAAATAGAGGCTCCTATAATTGGTTTTCCGTCGGCCTTGTCAGTTACTGTACCTGTCAACGTTCCAATAGGCCCGTCATCAGGTCCTGTTTTAGGACTTGCAAAGGAAAATGATGCGGCAAAAAAAAGAATAGCCGAAAGAAATAATCGTATGTTGAGTTTCATATATTTAATTGAATCATTATCTGAAAATGATGCTTATTCAGATAAACTTAATAAGACCATTGTTTTTAAAACCTGTTGTAAACAACTTAATACACGCTTAAGAAGCGTGTATTAAGTTGTTTACATAGTACCAATAAAAGTGTTTTTAACTCTTAGCTTATGCTAAAACATTAGGAAGCGGCGGCGCACGGCCACTCGATTGAATAAGCTGGATGCTTGTGAAATTATATTTATTGTTCTTAAAAACATGTTCTGCCACAGTAACATGATTAAAGAACACCTGGGCGGTAATGTCCATTACATTATGGTGCATTACATCACATAAATAGCATTTTTCCGAAACTGTTTGTTGGGATAGGCTCTTTGAAATATTGTACGTGCCCCGGGCAACATTGTGCTGGTGGGCATATATCATGCATTGGCCTGCAAGAAAGCAGATCATCAAAATCCTTGAAAAGATAATATGATATTTATGCGTTTTCAAACCTATGGTAGCTCTTTTTACAATTTTTAACAAAAGTACTTAATAAAAGTTTCGAAATAATGTTCAAATGTAACAATCTTGTTAAATGCAACAAAGTTTTATTTGGTTCATGGATGATAGTTCATGGTTGATAGTAAAAACTTGCTTCATCCCCTATTTGATGCATAAATGGGCCTTTTTGTTGCAATAAATTAAAAATATTATCGCCTTTGAGATTTTCGCCATGAACCATGAACTATCAACCATCAACTCACCTATCTTTGCCCACATGAAGCCTGCGGAAATTAACTTGAAATGGAATGCGTTGCAGCAAAAGATCGCTGAAGAGTTTGATAACGAAAAGCCTGATGTAAAAGTAATGCTGTTTTTAATAGGCGTACAGGAACTTGGCCAGGGGCCAAAAAAATTCAGCAAAAGGCAAAAAGAGGAGCTGATGCATATTGCCACCTGCAAATTATTCAGTATGATAGGCTTTTATGAGCTGGAGGGCCTCGACCAGGATGGCTGGCCACACTGGAAACTGGTAAAAACTATTCCCAATTATACGCTGCTTGAGCAGGAGATGTTGATGAAGTCGTTAATAGTTAGTTATTTTGAGGAGATGGATGCTTAGTTAATGTATATCCGGCAAGCAATAATAGAAGAATATTTTGGTGTAGGTGAACATTACGCGCTTTGTGGTTACCGGGGCGGGGTTCACCAGGATGATTTGGTGTTCGTAGCTATTGAAGATCAAAATATTATCGGGGCGGTTAGAATTTGCTTTGAGAATGATGAAAAAGTTTTGCGGGGTATGTATATTCAGCCTCAATTCAGAAATGGAGGAATTGGAAAAGCCATGCTCCATTTCCTGATTGAACACGTGGATATGGCTGATTGTTATTGCCTGCCTTACTGTCACCTGCAAAGTTTTTACGGGCTAATCGGTTTCCGGGAAATAAAGACAGGCGAGGCCCCGTTTTTTTTAGCAGAACGGCTTAAAAGTTATGCCAAATCAAACCGGGATCCAATTATAATTATGAAGCGTTTTTAAAAGAAGTTTATTTATGAAGAAATTTTTAATCGTATTTGTAGCCGCATCCCTATTGCTCACAAGCGCTTTCGCCAATGGGCCAAAAAATCAATACGTAAGGATAAAAACCAGCTACGGCGAATGCATTATCCGGCTGTACAATGAAACGCCAAAACACCGCGACAATTTTATCAAACTGGTAAAAAAGGGTTTTTATAACGGAACGCTTTTTCATAGGGTGATACAAAATTTTATGATCCAGGGCGGCGACCCGGATTCAAAGGATACCACCAAAGCAAAACCAGGCGCCGAATTAGGCAACGGCGATGTGGGTTATACGGTTCCGGCTGAGTTCAGGGATAGCCTGTTCCATAAACGGGGCGTGCTGGCCGCAGCAAGGGATGATAATCCCGCAAAAGCATCCAGCGGCTGCCAGTTTTATATTGTGGAAGGCAAACGTTTTACCAATGGCAAAATGGATAGCCTCGAGAAAACCCCACGAATGCACGGACATAAAATACCGGCCTGGCAGCGCGAATATTACAGCTCAGTTGGCGGCGCGCCACACCTCGACCAAAATTATACGGTTTACGGAGAGGTCGTGATCGGTATCGACATGATCGACCGCATTGCCGCCGTAAAAACCGATAAAAACGACCGCCCGGTTACAGACGTACCGATGACGGTGGAGCTGCTGAGTAAAAAAGAATGCAATCAATTAGACAATCTTCTTAACCCAAAACAATAGACTATTCTATTTCGGATTTCGGAATTTCCATTTCGGAATTTTTCTTTTACTATTGAAACTTGTAATTCTTAAATCCGACATCGAACATCCGACATCCGAAATGAAAATAATCACCTACAACGTTAACGGCATACGTTCCGCCATGAGCAAAAACTGGCTGGGCTGGCTGCAGGCTACCGATGCAGATGTAATTTGCCTGCAGGAAATTAAGGCTACGCCCGATGTTTTAACCGATTTGCACCTGGTGGAGCAATTAGGCTACGAGCATTACTGGTACCCTGCCGAGAAAAAAGGATATAGCGGTACAGCCATCTTCACCAAAAAAACGCCTAAACATGTAGAATATGGCTGCGGCATAAGCGACTACGACCGCGAAGGAAGAAACATCAGGGTTGATTTTGATGAAGTTTCCGTGATGAGCGCTTATTTTCCTTCAGGCTCCAGCGGGGATGACCGGCAGGCGTTTAAATACCGTTTCCTGGATGAATTTGGCAGGTACCTGGAGCTGTTGCAATCGCAATGCCCCAAACTGGTGGTATCCGGCGATTATAATATTTGCCACAGGCCAATTGATATCCATAACCCAAAATCAAATGCAAATTCATCAGGCTTTTTGCCAGAGGAGCGCGAATGGATGGAGAATTTTATTGAATCGGGCTATATCGATACCTTCAGGCATATGAACAAAGAACCACATAATTATACATGGTGGAGTTTCAGGGCCAATTCAAGGGCCAAAAACCTGGGCTGGCGCATCGATTATAATATGGCAACAAAAGCGTTGGAAGAAAATATAAAAAGGGCCGCCATCCTGCCCGAGGCCCGTCACTCCGACCATTGCCCGGTTTTGCTG
>Ga0206965_10132_pt1 | contig 23184 bp, 20 predicted proteins | sample Alteio_BWOrgHeat_26_FD_152973 | JGI IMG/M metagenome (GOLD analysis project Ga0206965, IMG submission 152973) | Enriched cells from forest soil in Barre Woods Harvard Forest LTER site, Petersham, Massachusetts, United States -... | ecosystem: Environmental > Terrestrial > Soil > Temperate forest >...
CACGCCCAGGTAGAGTTTGCTCAATCGGCCTATGGAGCCTCCGTCGCAAACTACCGCCAAACCGTTCTTACCGCTTTCCAGGAAGTTGAGGATTCCCTTTCCGGGCTCGGCGTGCTGGCCCAGGCAGCGCAAAGCCAGCAGCTTGCCGTGGACTCGTCGCAGCGAGCATTGAACATCGCGAATGACAGATATACAGGCGGCCTTGTTACCTACCTGGATGTGGTCACCGCACAGCAAACGCTCCTGGATAGTGAGCGTCTGGCAACGCAAATCCTCGGCCAGCGTCTAGTGACCTCCGTTAGCCTGGTCAAGGCCCTTGGGGGCGGATTCGACTCCACCAGTTTGCAGGCTATTGGCGTAAAGGGCTCATTGAAGCAAGCTGTGGAACCATAGATTTGAGTTCTTTAAATTTGATTCCTTTTATCTACGAATCGCGCTCACGCCAGAGTTCCCGCCGCTAACCAAATCGTGTTTGCTACGTTATCCGAGCTACTGGCAAACCATTTTGGTACCCGATAATGTTGTTGTCGACAATTAATTCCACTCGCAAGATAGATCAAACGGGTTGCGCTTGCATCAAATAAGCCATGGTAAAGCGCGTAGCTCTTATCGCGGCAGGTTGGTCTTTGCTTTTGCTGGGTGTGGTAGGGGTATTTCTACCCGTTCTTCCCGGCGTGCTTTTCCTGCTGGTCGGCTTATCTATTCTTTCCGTTGAGTATGAGTGGGCACGGCGCTGGATTACCGCACTACGCCACCGTTTTCCCACTGCCGATCGCAAGCTTCAGGCAATTCTAGCCCGTCATTAGAATCGCAAATTGGACCCTTTCAATCGTTCCGTAACCATTCGGCTGAATAATTGACAGCCCCAACCTTCCCGCTTACGCTTTCATTCGCCATATTTCATCGCTGCCTGGGTTGGCGAATGACATATGTTCTTGCCTGACAATGCCACAAGACACCACTAATCTCGCGCAGCAGGTCACTGAAGCCGCCGAGAGGATCAAGTCTGCCATCACAGAGACTCCGGTCGAAGGGGTCTCGGATTTAGCGCCCGATGCAGGTGTGGAGCTTTTTTTCAAAATGGAGAACCTGCAGCAAACGGGCTCATTCAAACTTCGCGGGGCCAGCAATAAAATTCTTTTACTTTCACCCGACGAAGCTACGCTGGGTGTAATTGCTGCTTCCAATGGCAATCATGGATTAGGCGTAGCCGCAGCCGCCCGTCGTGCAGGCATTACGGCTGAAGTTTATGTTTCATCTCACGTCTCCCCAAGCAAGGCCCGCCGTATTGAGGAATATGGCGCTCTGATTCAACGTGCCGGGAATGATCCGCTTGACGCCGAACTTGCTGCGCGTGCTGCAGCCACCAAACAAGGTAAGGTGTTTATCTCCCCTTATAACGACATGCAGGTAATGGCCGGTCAGGGCACCATCGCCGTTGAGTTGCTGCAACAGCTTTCAGTTATCCAAACCTCGACTCTTGATGCCTTGTTCGTTGCGGTGGGCGGAGGCGGGTTGATGGGAGGCATTGGCTCCTATATGAAATACGCTTCGCCACGGACGGAAATCGTTGGATGCTGGCCGGAAAACTCACGTGTGCTTTATGAATCGATCAAAGCAGGACGCATTCTGGATTTTCCCGAGGAACCCACGCTCTCTGAAAGCACAGCAGGTGGACTTGAGTCAGGCTCGGTGACGCTTGATGTCTGCGCCAACGTGATCGACCGCTCGGTGCTCGTCTCTGAAAACGAAATCCTGGCCGCCATGAAAAAAGTGCGCGCTCTTCGCGGATGGATCATTGAAGGCGCAGCGGCGGTGGCCGTGGCTGCCTTCCTGAAAGAAGCGCACCGCTATCGTGGGAAGAGAGTGGCTGTTGTGATCTGTGGCGCTAACGCCTCAGCAGAAGTCTTGTCCCGGCTTGGATGATGCTACTTCTTCAGCCCAGTCAAAATCAGATCGCCATACACATCGCGTGCGCTGTGAAACTGTCCATATTTCCCTTCAAACGAGCTTTTGACTCCGTTGCTTGAACGATTGATAGCGGCCGAAAGCAGAGGATTCACGAACCCGAGCACGCCTCTGGCACTCTCGCCCAATGAGCCGAAGCCACGAGCCAGCCATTGGTTCCTGCGTGAAACGGTGGTTAGAGTTATCTGGTCCAAGCCAGCCGCATGGTCTAATATCCGCTTCTGAAAGGCGTTGGGATCGTAGATGCGCTGGAAGAAATATGTTTTGCTGTCCCCCGTCTTCCGCGCCGCTCCGGCAAATCCAATTCTTTCTTGCTCCACATAGTCTGCTCCAAAGGGAACACTCAGGATCAGTAGTCCTCCAGGCTTCAACACGCGCAGCAATTCATGGACCGCCAGAGAATCGCCCTCGGGCCCTTCAATGTGCTCGATCACAGACATGGAATAAACAACATCGAACTCAGCATCGGAGAATTTCAGTGAACGTGCATCCTGCAGGGAAAAGCTTGCCTTGCCTTTGGCGTTTTCCCGCAAGGCCCCCCACATCGTTTGATATTCGTCGACATTTATTTCGCTGATGTCTGTCAGCATTATTTCAGCTTTGGTCTCAGCTGCCAGATACAGGCCCAGCATCTTGGGACTACCCACATCGAGAATCTTGAGGCTCTGTAACGCAGGGGTCCGGCCCCGATGATTTCGGATTGCCGTCTCAAACCAGTAATATTCTGGAAACCGCGAATATGCGTTGATAGGCTGCGTTATTTTTCCAACTGTCTTTTTCGCCCCAAGACGCATGCCATTGTCCAGCAGGTTGGAGACGCCGGTACGCAAGCCAAAAAAGTAATACTTGAACTCATGATGCGGAAATAGGCTCAACGGAATCCTTGATGAAAGTTTCGACGGGGATTTGGCTCAAAGTATTTTAAAGCAATTTCTTTCTGGTGTTGTGCTCAAACCACAAGAACCTTTAGGATGAGGTGTAACCCAACCAACACTCTGCCTTGATGAAAATTGCGATTGACGTCCACAGTTTAGGCACCCAATCCGGCGGGAATGAGACTTATTACCGCCAGCTTTTGAGCGGACTTACCGAGGACAAAAGCGATAATCAATATGATCTTTTTTATACGCACCCAGCTGCTTTAAGCCAGGATCACGGTGATCATCGTTTTCGTTTTAAAAAAATCTCCAGAAATCCGATTGTGCGAATTTGCGCAGTGCTCCCGCGTCTGCTGCGAAGAATAAAACCTGATGTCGTTCATTGCCAGTACATCCTGCCGCCGCTGACTAAAGCGAAGTCAGTTTTGACGGTTCATGATCTGGCCCACGAACACTTTCCTGAATCTTTTCACCCAGTGGAAGCTGCCCGAATGAAGACCCTGGTGCGCTGGTCAGCCAAACGGGCTACACATATTTTGACGGTTTCAGAGTTTTCCGCGGCCGATATTGCCAGGCGTTTCAATATTTCCCGGGAGAAGATTACCGTGGCCTATCAGGCCGCTTCGCCCGTGTTCCAACCAAGAGATAAAGGCCATTGCCAGGAACATGTAGCCAGGGCCTTCGGAATAGATTCCCCGTTTATCCTCTATGTGGGCAGGATCCAGGCACGCAAAAATCTGCCCCGGCTGGTTGAGGCCTACAATCAAGTGCGGCAGCAAGGTATTACTGCCAAACTGGTAATTGTGGGCAAAAAAGACTGGCAATCTGAGCAGCTGTTGGAAAAAATCAAACAGCTTGGATTGGAAAGCTCAGTAATTTTTCCAGGGTATTTGCCATTGGATGACTTGCCGCTCTTTTATAATGCCGCGGAATTATTTGTTTTCCCCTCGATTTTCGAAGGCTTTGGACTACCCGTGATAGAAAGCATGGCCAGCGGCGTGCCCACTATCACGTCATTTGGATCTTCTCTTGAAGAAGTAGCCGGCGATGGGGCTCTTTTGGTCGATCCTTTCGATACCGGCTCGATCGCGAACGCTCTGAGCAAAACCCTCACGGACCCGCAGCTACGACAGCAACTCGCCACTCGAGGGTTAAAGCGCAGCGCGCAGTTTGAGCGCGGCATGCTGGCAAAGAAAGCGCTGGAAGTTTATCGTTCGATTGCATGAAACGCTATGCAATCCAAACCTTGCGATTATATTTCTGACCGTCAGGCGGAAATCAAGCTGGCAATCTGTGCTCTGCGCACAAGGTAGTTTTCAAGACCTTCTTTCCAATGGCTGAAAACATTCAATGACCTGATCTTCAAAGCCTGGTTTTCCAGAACGGAATATTTCGGCCTGGGAACTTTGGCTGGAAATTCTCCTGGCCTTGCAGGTTCCAGCCGGATATTTGTCTTTGTTAGCTCAAAGATTGCGGCAGCGAATTCATACCACGAACAACTGCCCTCAGCAGTGGCGTGATAAAGACCATAGTCTGACGACCGGCTCAGTGCAACCAACTGCTGCGCGATTTGTGCCGTAGGAGTGGGCGTTACAAATTCATCGTCTACTACTCTGAGCTCTTTGCGCTCCTTGGAAAGCTTCAACATCAGCTCTACAAAGTTGAGCCCGCCCTTCGCCCGGCATGGATTCTCGCCGTATATGGCAGACGTCCGAACAACGAAGTGGCGCGGATTGGTCGAGCGCACAAAGAATTCGCCGGAAAGTTTGGTATTACCGTAGACGTTTAGCGGTATTGGCAGATCTTCTTCAACGTAAGGCCTGCCCTTCTGTCCGTCGAACACATAATCCGTGCTGATGTGCAGGAGCGTGGCGCCAAGCTCTCCCGTCACCTGCCCTAAGTTGCGGGCGCCAATTCCATTCATTGCAAAAGCCAGCCCTGGTTCAGCCTCACATTTATCTACATTGTGAAATGCCGCAGTGTTAACAACCACTTCAGGCCGTAAGGCGCCTAGCGACGTGCGGACCGACTCCAGAGAGGAGACTTCCAGGTCGTCATGAGTGAGGCTTGTAACCGCATAACCTTCGGCCGAAAAAGCTGATGAAACATCCCGGCCGAGCTGCCCATTGCCTCCAATGACTGCTACCTTCATTGCCTCTCCCCAACTGAACTTGTCATTGGTTTCGCTCGCTCGGTTTCATCCAGTTCTTTAAATACCTTGATGTTGTAATAATTAGGATTGTCCCAATCCTGGCACTTGGACATATTCTCAATCAGGTTGCGTACGATCGTTTTAACGTTGTGATGCGGATGAAAGCTCAGGATGTTTTTTGCACGGTCAATGGCCACCTTGTAATTGCGAATGTCCTGAATGTGCGCGATATCCAAAGCCGGACTGGTTCCCGTCTCTTCGTGGATTGTGCCTTTCACGAGATCGGCAACTTCCCCCACCGTATGATTTCCAGACGCGATGTTGAAAATGCCGGAGAGTGACTGGTTGGCTTCAACGGCACGGATATAAGCCATGGCCGCATCTTCAATGCTCAAAATAGGACGCCACGTTGCCGGATTGTTAACGCGAATCACGCCATCTTTCATGGCGCATTTAAACATCGTGTTAATGATGAGATCAAACCTCATGCGCGGACTGTAACCGGAGACGGTGCCTTTGCGCAGCGCGATAACGGAGAAATCCTTATCGCCAAGTTGCATGACCGCCTGCTCACCCTGAAGTTTAGAAATTCCGTAAGGGTAGGAAGAGGCTACCGGGCGATCTTCGTCAAAAAGTTCATTTTCCGTATAGCCGTAGACCGAGCAGGAACTGGCGTAAATGTAGCGCCGCACTTTGGCCTGCTTGGCGATGTAACAAAGATAAGCGGGGGCAGCAGCATTAAAAATGAAATTCTTGCTTGGAGAAAATTCGGCCATTGGATCGTTCGATAGGCCAGCCAGAAAAATTACCTGTTCATATTCCTGCAAATCACTGGTCTGAAGATCGAACAGGTCCCGATTGATGATGCGGACTTCAGCAGGAAGAGCATTCCCAAACCAGAACAGGTCAACCACATCCACGTCATAGCCTCGTTCCAGTAGCTTGGGTATTAATGCGGAGCCAACATATCCGGCGCCTCCCGCAACAAGAATGCGCATGTAAAAAGCCTCCGTGAGAATTATCTTTTAAGTTATTTCATCAAGCGAGCCAAAGCAAGTGATCGTCTTCTGCATGTGCACTATCCACCAACACTACAATGAGATGCAGGTTGTATTTAAGCAACTGGTATTTCGGTTTTTTCGTCCACTCCAAGGACGCTGGAATGAACTTTCGTAGGATCAGCGCCATCTGCCAATTGGCAGAACAGCTCCTCATATTGGTCGGTTATACGGTCCCAGTTGTAAACGGTGCGAATGCGCTCGGGCGCGCACCTGCGGCAATCTTCAGCCACTTCCGGCCGGTCTTCAATAAGCTGTATTTTCGCAGCCAGGTCAGAGGCATCCTGAAACAATAATCCATGGCCGTCCAGCACTTCGGCGTTAAAGGGGTTGTTCCGGGCCAGGATGCAAGCACTGTATCCCAAAGCATGTAGCAAAGTGGGATTCGTCCCTCCCACGGTATGGCCATGGATGTAAGCGTAGGCATTGCAAAAAAACTCTTTCATATGGTTCCTGTTACTCACATGGCCCAGAAAACGCACCCTGCTCCCCGCGCATGCTTTCAGGTCAGCCACGAACTTGCTTCTGTAATTAGCGTCCCCCACAATAGCCAGGGTGCGCCGGGTCACAGACCGGTTGAAACCATCAATAATCAGATCAGCACTATTTTCCGGCACCATACGGCTCAGGACGAGATAGTATTCCCGCGGCTCCAGCCCGTAATCACGGACGACTTCAGGGTTTGTCGAACTTTCGATGTTGCCGCCATAGGCAATACAGGCTGACGGAGTCCTGAACTCATCCAAATAAAGCTGGCGCATGGCATAGGCATCCGTGACGATCCCCTTGGGCAGGATTTTTCCGGAGAGCCACGCATTCATGTAAAAATAGGCCTTGCCAACCGGGCCCCACTTGCCTCTCTTCCATTCAATGCCATCCACGTTTAGCGCACAGTTCTGGCGGAAAAGCCTGGGAATAACGCAATGAAGCGCATTCGCCACATTGGTCACTAGCATCGCGTCAACATCGCGCCGCAGCACGTCAATCATGCAAGCGAAAGTATGTGTGAAGGTGCCAAGATTTTTGGTTTCAATGCTGGGAAGATAGATAAGCCGGACGCCTTTATATTCCGGTGGACGTTCTTTAAAAAGCGCTTTGCGACAATAGACAATTACCTCATGGCCGCGCTCAACCAGCCGAGGCGCAAGCTCAATAAAAAACGTCTCATTGCCGCTATAAGTGGAAGGAATGCCGCGTCCGCCAAAAATCGCAATCCGTAACTTGCGCCGTGGCGTCAGGTTTCTTTTTACCAACTCATTGACCAAGTCTATATGCTCTTTCCCTTCGGGATTTCAAACGGCAAACGATTAATCGCAGTGGTGCAAGCAAACTAGAAATTATGAAAAAGCCGCAGCTGGCCCTCCGGCCGGCATTTCAGCCGTGTGCAATTTCTTAAATACCGCGAGCCCAGCGGCAAGAAGACCTAAATGTACCCAGGAAAAGGCCAGCAAAGTACCCTCAGTGAACTGGAATGAAACGCAATAGAGCAAACCCGCAACTGTAAGAGCCTCCAGCTCCGTTATCGGCTCATTCTTCAGTTGCCTTCGTATGGCAATTAGTAAATACACCAGGAACGCCGTAAAAAGAACCAACCCAACCGCCCCTGTGTCATACAGTACCCGCATTTCAGTATTGCCAATCCAGCCGGCTGCGGCATCATCTCCAAGATCCCCCGCACCGACCTGCAACTGGTAACTCGCTGTGCCATTGCCCAAAACCGGATGTTCAATGATTCCATCTACGGCAAGTCCTAAAGTCAGCACCCGTCCACGGGTGTTGTCATCGGCGGAGATATCGGAAATATCCACGGAACTCAAGCGCTCGCTCCAGAGCCCATATAATGCAGGCGTAATTGTGATTCCTACACACAGCATCACAAATGCGATCCTGGCTAATATCTTTTTATTAAATAACCGCAATTGTATGCCACGCAAGCAAACAACACTGAACGCAACCATACTTGCCAACAAAGCGCCGCGTGACAAACTGATGGCCATTGCCGCAAAGGTTAAAGCAAATCCAAAGAGGAAGATACGCCGTCGTTGCTGCAGATACATGGTAAAAAACATTACCGAAGCCGCGCCGCAGAAAGAGCCCATGAGATTGGCTTCATACTGCGTCCCATATGTGCCAGGAATAGATCCATACTGGCCGATTTCCATGCCAAATTCAGTATTGAAAAACAGGTTCGAGTAGAAGCAAAGAATAGCGATGGCCGCCTCCGCTGCTCCCACCACCAGCACGATGCGAAAGATACGCCGGAACGAAGCGAGGTCCGTAACCAGCACGCGCAGGAAGAGATAAGGAAGAACAACAATCATTTGCTGTAGACACCACTTTATGGTCTGAGAGGGCGCAATCGACATGAATACCGAGCTAAAGAAATTCATGGCTAAATATGCCAGCAGCAGGTAATCAGCGGTCATCCAGACAAGTGGATGTTTTCTTCGCTTCATCCAGTAAGGCAAAGCAAGAAGTAACAGCCCACAAGCTATGTGCTCGGGCCTTGCTTTCAAACCTCCAAGCTCAACAGACCAGCGAGGCATCGCCACGGCCGCAAAAAGTAATGCGACTGCAAACTCCGGCCGCACAGCCAGGGCGTAAACGCTGACTGGCACCAGCACTATACAAGCCAGAATAAATAGCGCCAGCAACCAGATTGAGTCTGGATCTTCTTTCCACAATAGGAACCATGCCACGGTGGCCGCTACCAGAAAAAAAAGAGGCGTGGGGTTCGGGATAGTGGCGCTGCGGTCAGGGCTTTTCATGCAAAATAGGAAATCCGTCTCGTGGGGCAAGCCCCGAGATTTACGGTTTACTCTCCCTGATAATTCTCCCACATGACCAAGGCCGTCACCATCCTTTATCGGTCTTAGGGAGCATCATTTTATCTCTGAGACATCTTTGTGGAACAACCATCCCACAGCCCGCGATAAAGAGCACTGATTCTTTTTGGTTCAGCCCGAAGCAGATAACCCGCCGAACGGAATGCTACATATCTTCCCAGCGAAAACAAAAATAATGGCCAGTATTTAGCAGAAACATGTTTGCGCGCGAATAAAAGGCTGTTCCGGGTGCTGTAGAAATCTTTTACCGGCTTGCCCAGATTTTTATTGGTATCGTAAGAAGCCTTATGCCAGATCACCGAGGAACCCACGTAAAACGCTTTATATCCAGCCTGAATAGCACGTACAGACCAATCCATATCTTCAAATCCAAGAAAAAAGATCTCGTCCAGCAAGCCGATCCGATGAACAACTTCAGCCTTGATTAAGAATGCACACCCAGTAACAAATGAGATCTCCGTAGTCTCATTAAATTTTCCGACATCTTTACGGTTCACTCCACGGACTACGCCAAAACTTTGCCACGGTTTGTAAAATCCCCCAGCAAACCAAATGCGATCATTAGGTTCAAAGTATAGGATTTTGGGGTTTACGAGACCGATTTTCTTGTCACTCTCCGCCACAGTGACAAGTTTGGACAAAAAATCAGGTGCGACCAGCGTGTCATTATTCAGCAGCAAAAGATATTCTGGGTTACGTTCCAAAGCATCACGGATCGCTACGTTGTTGCCTGCTGGAAAACCGAGGTTGGTCGGACTCTTGAGTAACTTCACTTCAGGAAATTCAGACGCAAGCCGTTCCGCCGAACCATCCCCAGAGCCGTTATCCATGAGTACAATCTCATAGCTCGGATAATCGAGCTTCCTGAGTGAGAACAGGCAGTCCCGGGTCATTTCATAACTTTTCCACGTGAGCATAAGAATGCTCACTTTCGGCAAAGATCCTTTCACGCGCTGATCCTCTTGCTCACACTAATTGTAGGCACGAGCACCTCGCAGGCCGCCTCGCAATGCAATTTTCTCACGAGTTGACAGCATCCAACGCCATAAACCAGTTGTCACTATTACGCAGGAGGCGCTGACAAAAATGATTTTTGCCGGCAGGCCGTGCAAAGAAACCGCGATACCAAAAATAGCTAGCGACCCTGCCGCCAGCAGGGGCAACTTCCTGATCATGAAATTGTTCTCCGGCAATAGCTTCCAGGAAAACAGGAAGAGGAGAACAGAATCGACAACGACACGCAGAAGCCATGCAATCGCCACGCCCCGAATACCCATAGTTTTTGCCAGCAAGACAAGCACCAGTATATAAAAAGGCAGTTCCGTAAGGTGAAGTTTGGCGGTAATATCCGGACGGCCAGCGCCCTGCACATGAGTAAACGGAATCTGCGTCAGACCATTGATAAATACTGCAACGCCCAAAGCCTGCGCTACCGGGGTGCTTTGCCGCGCAAATTCACTACCAAGCCAGAACCGTAATGCTTCTGGGGCAAATGTGATCAGGATTAATGTGATCGGGAATAAGGCAAGAAAAATATATTTCAAACCGCTTTCGAAGAGAAAAACTAGTCTGGACCGATCCGAAACAGCCGTCGTGGAAAAAGCCGGAAACAGAACTCCTACAAGGGCCCCGGGCACGAGGGACAGCCGGGTAACCACTTCATAAGGCACAGCGTAATACGCTACTGCAGCCACCGAAATCATCGACCCAATCAAGAAACGGTCGCATGAAATCATCAAGGGACCGATTAAATTACTGACTGTCATCCAGCTGCCAAAACGAAATAGCGGGCCCGCTGAAGATGCATGAAATGCGCAACGGCCTCGCAGAGAAGGCAGCGCGTAAAAACATGCCAATAGATGCGCGGCGCAGGCAACAATGCGTGCCAAGACAAGAACGGCCATGATGGGAACGAGACTATGAGAAAACGGTAGCACCAAAACGGGGCCAAGATACGTAAATATCCCCATTGGGATTCGAATTGCCGTCGCCAACCGAAAGCGCTGCAGAGCCTCCAATACTCCTCGCAAACCCGCCGTAACAATCACGATGGGAATGGAAAAGCCAATCCAATAAAACGCATGGATGGCCTCGGTTCGGAGTTCCGCAGGAATCTTCAAGGGGTGCAGTACCATCCAGGGAACAAGAACGAGGACTACAATCCCGCCAACGGCTCCGAGGCCGGCCATTAGAAAGAGCGAAGTCCAGACTAATGCAGGAATCTCATCTTCGCGCCGCTGGCCCAGTCTTTCCGCTACCAGTTTAGTGAGTGCTCTCGAAAGCCCCAGATCAAACAAGCCGAAATATCCTATGACCACCCAGGCAAGGCTGATAATTCCGAGCCGATCTGTTCCCAGCTTGGTCTTTAGTATAGGCAGGCAGAAGAGCGCAACAAGAATTGGCGAGGCCGAGCCAACAAGGTTCCAAACGGCATTGCTAGCCAGCAAACGTCCGCCTGTAAGAGCTGTGGCCGCGGGAGGTGTGTGGTTCTCAATCACCGGGTCTTCTACTGACAAAATCGAGTTGGGGTTCTTCATTCCATTATTACGGCGGTCATCTTAGCGACCCAGGTCATTTACTATCATAATTGTTGCGGCATGATTTGCACTGCGCCCCAGGCAATTCCTCGTCTTTGCAACCTTAGCATGGCTGTTTTTTGTAGAATCTTCTCTTAACTCCCCACTTGGAACAGGACAGTAGTTGTGGAACCCATATAAAAGGAACCAGAAACGTCAACTTTAGTGAACACGCTGATTTTTCGTTTGACTGGCACCCTCGGCTTTTGCAATCTTCAATTCTTCACATACCATCTCTGCTACCAGCTCAGCGAAAGTAGTCCGTGGTGTCCACCCCAGCTTTTCTCTTGCTTTTGCAGGATCTCCCAGTAGGTTGTCAACTTCGGCAGGGCGAAAATAGCACGGATCAATAGCCACAATCCGGTTCCCGGTTTTGGAATCCAGTCCCACTTCAGTACGGCCTGTCCCCTGCCAGCGCAAAGTAATACCCAATTCTCTGGTTACGGCTTCAACAAAGTTACGTACGGAGTGCTGCACGCCCGTGGCCACGACAAAATCTTCAGGATGGTCCTGCTGAAGCATCAGCCACATCGCTTCCACATAGTCACGGGCATGCCCCCAATCGCGCTGGGCATCCAAAATACCCAGATACAGGCAATCTTGAGACCCTAAATGAATGCGCGTCAGGGCGCGAACGATTTTGCGTGTGACAAACGTCTCACCTCGCACGGGAGACTCGTGGTTAAATAGAATGCCGCTGCAGGCATAGATATCATAGGCCGCACGATAACTGGCTGTGATCCAGTGGGCATACAGTTTGGCAACACCATAGGGCGAACGCGGATGAAAGAGAGTTGTCTCCGATTGCGGTGCTTCGTGTGTCTTGCCAAACATCTCAGACGTTGACGCCTGGTAGAACCGGGTCTTCTTTTGCAGACCGAGTACCCGGATCGCTTCCAGCATGCGCAATGGCCCAAGCGCGTTTGATTCCACCGTATATTCTGGCTGCTCAAATGAAACTGCTACATGACTTTGTGCCGCCAGGTTATAAATTTCATCTGGCTCAACAATTTGAATGGTGCGGATTAAACTGCTGAAATCACTCACGTCACCATAGTGAAGAAAAAAACGACATCCTTCTGTATGCGGATCCTGGATCAAATGATCAATTCTTCCCGTGTTGAAGGAAGAAGAGCGGCGTCGAATGCCGTGCACTTCATATCCCTTATTCAGAAGAAACGCGGCGAGATAGGAGCCATCCTGGCCTGTTACACCAGTGATCAAAGCCCGTTTCATCGCCATGCATCCCTCCCTCTTCAAGAATCTTCCCACGCGCGACTGACTACGTCACAAGAAGTGATTCGCTGGAATAGTTGAAATCTATTTTATTGCACACTTGGGCCATTGCGGAAGACTGGGGGCAATGGCAACAGCCAGTAGCGCTGATTTTGTGGATTAATGTCCTGAGCCCTTAAACACGACAGGAATCGTCTTGAACAGAATCCTCAAATCTAAAAATACATTCCAATTTTCAATGTATTCCAGGTCGAGCAAAACATTCTTTTCAAAAGAGGGGTCATGGCGGGCTGTAACCTGCCACAAGCCGGTGAGTCCGGGAGTAACGTCAAGGCGACGAAAATGCTCAAGATCGTATCGTTTGAAATCGTCTTCAGGGTGGGGTCGAGGGCCTACGATACTCATGTCGCCCTTGAAAACATTGAAGAGCTGGGGTAGTTCATCAATACTGTACTTGCGTAAAAAGCGTCCCAGCCGGGTGATGCGCGGGTCATCCACAATTTTGAACGTTGCGCCATTGCGCTCGTTCATATGCATTAAACCGTTCTTGCGGGCATCCGCATCAGCCACCATGGTACGAAACTTGTAACAGCGAAATTTCCGGCCTTTGCGCCCCACGCGCCACGCTTTATAAAGGATCGGGCCGGGAGAATCCATCTTCACTGCAATGGTGGTCAGCAACAATAATGGAGAGGTAAGCACCAGCGTAGTTGTGCTGATGAATAGATCCATCAAACGCTTAACGAAGAGCCCCAGGGCAGGGATGGGCTGGCGGTTCAGTTCCAATACCGGTACGGAGCCGATGTAATTCATTCCCGCGCCGATAGCGAGCCCTCCATAAAGATCCGGCACGACTTTCACTCCAATGCGCTGTCGACGTGCTTCAAGGGCAATTCTCACTACCAGGTCACGGCTGATGGATGGAGTGAAATAGATCTCATCAATAAAGTTTTCCGTCAGTATCCGTGGCAGGTCATCTGGCGTTCCCAGACTATAGGGCGCTGTCCCCAGTTCCCAGTCAACAAAGCCGCAAAAGGTTTTACCCAGGTGGGTATGGCTCTGCAAGTAGCAGCGAAATGCCTGACCAACTTCCCCGCAGCCCACAATGAGAACGTGCTGATTTCCAATGCCACGCTCGATTCTCTTGAGGTTATAGCGCTCCATTACGTACCGCAGGCAAAAAACACCAGCCAGACTGAATAGCGGCGTGCTGGCCACAATCACCCGCGGTACCGCTTTTTCTCCAGCGATAAAAACAATCATGATGGAGATCATGGATGAGACCATGAAACCCTTCAGAATTCTCCCTCGGGCTACTCTTGCGGAACGAATGGCATCTTCGGAATAAAGATTTTGTGCGGCATTGCAAATTACAGTCAGGCAAGCATAAGTAAGAAGAAAGACAAATAAACGCACAGCAGGTGCTGTAGAAGTCTCAACGGATGAGACACCAAGTAATTCTCCGAGGAAGTCACGTCCCGAATAGGCCAGATAACCGGAAACAATCACAATCAAAGCCTCTAACATGGCAACCGCGGCGCCCAGTCCTGTACCTTTTTCGTGCGAAAGAGCACGATGGATCTGAGTCCCCGAAAAGTGCGACACTTCCAAGAGATCGGCTTGTTCTTTCACTACCTCTTGTGTAGACACCATGGCCTCCTGACTGTGTCTGTTTTCATGCCTGCGATGTCTCTTCTGGCTTTCTTGCCCGGCGCTGCAAGATACCTCTAACGGAACTCACGTCTTTCATACCGCCATGGAAAACATGGACAATCAGGATTCGCCTCGGATCGTCCTGGTCCCATCGGTCCCACCAGTTCTTCAATAGATAGCCAAGACAGCTCAGCACGATGCCTAATAAAGTACCCAGAACAATAATAGGCAGGGCTGCCGGTTGCTTTACCTCTGGCTTTGACGCGGGATCGAGCACCTTAACTGACGGTATTTCTTTGGCTTCTTGAATCCTTGCCATCTCATATTGCTGAGTCAGCATTTCCACAACGGTCTCTCGGATTTTTGTATTGCGGTACAGGTCGGCCCACTTTACGCCGAGCAATGGCAGGTTTTTGACCGATGGGTATGGACTGGTTGGATCCTGAACACTGGAAGTGCGGCCGGAATTGATCTTTGCCAATGATCGTTCCAGTTCGTTCACGTGGGCCTGCACGCTCTTCACGCGAATATTCTCTTCGGTATAGGTTTGTTTCAGGCCTTCAAGCTGCGCTTGTGCTGCAATCAACTCTCCCTGCAGCCTGGCAGCAGCCTCCACCGTAACCTTTGTCTGCTCAGGAACATCCACTGCCATGTTCGTGCTGGCAAATTGGCCGAATTGCTGCTCCGCATCCTGCAAGTTCTTGTTTTCATCAGCCAGTCGCTGCTCAACGAAAATACGCTCTCTGCGGGCTGCTGATGTCGAAACCTTGGACATAACCGAGCCAAGTTCATCCACATAGGCATCCGCCAAGGCAGTCGCCAGTGCAGCATCACGATCACGCACTGTAATACTAATAACGCCGCTCTTTTTATCCTCCACTATTGCGGTATGAGCGGCCAGTTTCTTGCGGGCTTCTTCCGGATGGTTTACGCCGTACGTGTCTCGCAGCTTAAAACGCTCAATCAGATTGTCTTCAACTGTGCGGCTCTCCAGCACCTTTGCAAAAACCGCCCCGGTACTTTTTACACCCATCAGATCGCCTGCCATTCCAATCAAGCCGGGTGATTTAGATAATGCTGGAACAAGCGAAGCCAACCCTGAATTGCCGCTATCAGGGGGCATAATTTGTGCGGTACTTTCGTATTTGGGATAGCGCCATGCTATGAGCAGAGAAATGACCAAAGCCAATAGAGCCCACCGCGCAATTTGTCGACGTTGCGACCATAGCCGATAAATGGCATCAATCCAGCCCAGCAAGGGAGCCATATGTCTGGGCAATTGGTGCTCATCGGCATCATGACCCAGAACTTCTCTATCGGCTTCGCTCAGCGGCATTCGGCTGCCTCCCACGCATAGCCCATAGCAAGACTCACGATCCTATTTTCTACAATTCGAGGCGGATCAAGTGTTTGCACTTCCAATTGACGTCCAATCCCCTTCTAAAACATCTTAAACATGTTCCAAAATATAAAGTTGCAGAATGATGAAAAACTGTTGCCGCAATGCCTTCGGGAATTCCTCAATCAGAGGGTAAATTTCCGTTAAGACGTCATCTCTCTAAAGTCCAGGAAACCGCAGAGCTCGAACCTGGCTCCAGTTAATAATTCCTTAGTGCATGTACGTAACCATTCAGCTTACTCTAAATACTGGCAATACCTTTAGTCCCAGGCAAACAGGTTACGAACCCAAATTATAAACCCCCCTGCACGATGATCTCCATCTTCTCGACGGCCTTAGCACGAAAGACCGCTGTCCTGCCTGGTGTATCCATCTGGAGCAATCCTCCACAGAATTGAGTTGAAAGACCACACCAACATGAAGGTTTTCCAATAACGAAAATTATCTTTCATTGTAACGGGCTCATGGGTTCCGAAGAATGCCACTTGATAAATCATAAGTCCCTCATCTCACTCGAACTTGTGATAGCCAGCATTTTGCATTCTGATTTGACGACTGAACCTCTTTGAATAGATACTGACGAAAGAATAATCCCAAGTAGCTGATGTCGGGATTTGTTTTGCTTGGAGAAAAGCAAGAAAAAATGCAAATCTCTGTAATCGGTTCAGGCTATGTGGGTCTTGTTGCAGCAACATGTTTAGCCGAGTTGGGTCACACTGTGGTTTGTATTGACAATGACTCAACCAAAATTGCAGCTTTAAATTCAGGGAAAACACTGATCCATGAAGATTGTCTGCAGGAACTATTAAGCCGGCATCGTGGTATCAGGCTCTCATTCACTTCTTCCATTCAAGCAGGCACCCGCGACTCGTCTGTGATTTTTATTGCCGTTGGCACGCCATCCGCCGATGACGGTTCGGTTGACCTTTCCTTTGTAGAATCTGTCGTGCGATCCCTATCTGGATCGATGAATGGCTACAAGGTGATTGTTGAGAAGAGTACAGTCCCGGTTTACACAAGTGAGTGGATTCAAAACGGCTTGAAGTCTGGTCATACGCTAAGTGAATTTGACGTTGTCTCGAATCCGGAATTTCTTCGTGAGGGGACGGCGGTCACAGACTTTCTTTACCCTGACAGGATTGTCGTAGGTGCAAGCACCACACGCTCTGCTGACATTATGCGCGAAATCTACGCGCCCCTGATTGACGGATCTTACGCTCAACTCTCCAGTGCTGTTCCCAGGCCGGAACGCGCCCGGCTTGTACCCATGTACATTGAGACGTCACCTCGCAGCGCGGAGCTGATCAAGCATTCGTCCAATGCCTTCCTGGCCCTGAAGATCTCTTTTATTAATGCGGTGGCAAATTTTTGTGAATCTGTAGGCGCCAACATAGAGGAAGTCTGTAAGGGTATTGGCAGTGATAATCGTATTGGCCAGGATTTTCTGCGTGCCGGCATTGGCTATGGTGGATCCTGTTTTCCCAAAGACGTTGCCGCATTTCGCGCCGTGGCACGCGAATTCGGATTTGAATTCCCATTGCTGGATGAGATCAAACGCATCAATGAAGAGCAGCACATCCGGTTCATCCGCAAGATTCGCACTGCATTACGGACACTCAAAGGCAAACGTCTTGGCGTGCTGGGATTGGCCTTCAAAGATGGCACCGATGACGTGCGTGAATCGCCTGCCATCAAAGTGATTGAACAGCTCCTGGCAGAGAAATGCCAGATTACCGCTTTTGATCCCGCTGCAATGGATCGCGCCCGGCAAATTCTTCACAATAGGATCGCCTATGCACCAGACGCTTACGCTGCTGCCGACGGCGCCGATGCTTTGTTGGTCCTGACAGAATGGAAGGAGTTCGCGAATCTGGATCTGGTTCGACTCAAACACCTTCTGCGCTCCCCTATCGTACTGGATGGCCGGAACGTCTTCTCACAAACGGAAATGGCCGAGGCTGGTTTCAGCTACCACAGCATCGGCCGTCCAACCCTTGAAGCATCGCATGCTTTGCTCAAAAAGGGACACATCGCCAGGTAGGCACACCGGGTGTGTGGTCCATGAAAACGCAAAAAAACAGACCTCCGAAAAAAGCAGGCAGGGAGGCACCTGACCTTTCACCGGACCTTCCACTTTTTGCTGACGCCGAACTTTTGAGCAGCCCTGAAATTGTGGTTCGAGATTGCATAATCGAGAACCTCAACTTCAATGAACTTTCACCAACATCTGTTCTCTTTGAAAACTGCATTTTAAAGCGTGTCAGCTTTGTCAGAAGCAAGCTCTCAGGACTCAAATTAAAAGATGTGCGGCTGGTGGAATGTAATTTTGCCAACGCCGAGGCCACTGCCCCGAAGATGGTGAGAGTGGAATTCATAAATTGCCGTTTAACCGGATTTCGTGCAGTGGAAGCTGAGTGCCAGCACATTTTAATTTCTGAAGGAGATGCTGCTTTTTCTCAATTTCGCTTCGGGGTTTTCAAGACAAGTGAGTTTTGCGGGTGCAACTTTAGTGAAGCTGACTTTCAGAACTCTGATCTGCGTGGCGCTATTCTGAAAAGCTGCGATTTCAAGAATGCAGAAATGATCGGAGCCAAGCTGGAAGATGCGGATTTTCGCGGCTCCAACGTAGAAGGCCTGGTTACCAACGCAGAAGACCTGAAGGGAGCAATCGTTGATCCGGCGCAAGCCATGATCTTCGCGGAACTCATGGGTCTAAAGATCCGCTGACAGGCACTGCAGAAGCAAATTATGGTGGCCAGGGACGGAATCGAACCGCCGACGCCAACCTTTTCAGGGCTGCGGGCTTTTTTTTCCAAAGGGCTTCGCCCTCGCGGCTTTGCTCGGATGGCCCAATCCTCGCTTGCGCTCACCCGAGCAGCCAACCTGATGGTTTGATTTGAAATGAATGGTGGCCAGGGACGGAATCGAACCGCCGACGCCAGCCTTTTCAGGGCTGCGGGCTTTTTTTTCCAAAGGGCTTCGCCCTCGCAGCTTTGCTCGGATGGCCCAATCCTCGCTCGCGCTCACCCGAGCGCAGCCAACCTGATGGTTTGATTTGAAATGAATGGTGGCCAGGGACGGAATCGAACCGCCGACGCCAGCCTTTTCAGGGCTGCGCTCTACCGACTGAGCTACCTGGCCAATTCTGTGGGTTTCATACGTGCAGCTTCGGTGGGACTGGTGAAGACTTTATTCGTACGGAACGTGATTGATTATAACAACGTCGCTGCATTCCCTCAAACTGCACTGTTAAGCAGTCGCAGCAAAAAATATTTAGAGTTGTTGCTGCTTAATATACAGCACGTTTCTGTGTGGTTTGTTTTTCCGCAAGCGAAAAACGCGGCTCGGCAGGGGCAGCATGAAGAATACGAGCAACCAGGTATTCCCCCAGCGCTGGGCCGTGTTTAAACCCATGCCCGGAGCCTCCGCCGGCTATCCAGACATTCTTAAAATCCGGATGCCGATCGACAAGAAAATCACCGTTCCAGGTGTTTTCATACTGGCATACGCGGGTTTCAATCACCGGTGCATTTTCCAGGACTGGGATGTACTGCCGCAAATAGGCACGCAAATGATCGACTGAGGATTGCGGAACGACGCGCATTCCCATATCAGGATCAAACCGTTCGCCATGGCGATCAAAGGCGATCTTGAATCCGCGGCCTTCGATATCGGGCAATGCATACGGCAGATCAGGATGCGTCCGATGCAGCCAGACCGGCATTCTTGGCGGACGAAAATCTGCCTGACCGGCAGGTGTTCCCAGAAAAAATACTTCCTGCCTGGTAGGGAAAATACGATCGCGCAACAACCCGGGAAACATTTTGGGCAACCAGGAACCACAACAGAATATAAAAGTACCCGCTGAGATCGGTTCCCCGGTGGCAGCTCGGATCTCCGCCAGCGAGCCACCGTCTCGCGGAGTTTCTACCGCGAGCTGTGTATACTGCACGCCGCTATCAATCAGGGTCTTAACCAGTGACTGCACCGAAGCACGGGCCAGCAGCAGCCCGCTTGCTGGCTCAAGCACGCCCCAGGTTACCTCATGAAAGCGGAGTTGCGGCCAGCGTCTGGCGATCTCATCCGCGTTTAGCTCTTCCCGCTCAACGCCTGCCTGGGCCAGCACACTAGAAAGGCTTTTTAAATATGGGTCAGTATGAGTGCTCAGCCAGAGCACGCCCGTTTGATGAAAAATTTCCTCGCCAATGCGCGCAGACAGATCGCGCCAGTGCGGCAATGATCGCATGGCCCAGTGAGTATAGAGTTCATCGGGACCGTAGCCCATACGGATCACGCGGGTCTCGCCGCCTGAGCTGGCACGGCTGTTGGCGGGACCATAGGCATCCACCAACATGACTGACGCGCCGCTTCGGCGCAGAAAATGCGCTGTCCATGCCCCGAAAACTCCTGCTCCGATGACTGCGAAATCGTAATGCTTACTCATTTGAATCCTTCGCCCGCCCTGCCATTAGTTCGTTCACGCTTGCTCGAATGTTTCTCACAAAACTAGCGTGGCTGTAACCAGATCTTCCAATGCGCACCCAACACTCTTGAATAAAGTGATGTCATCCTGGTGAATCCGACCCGGCTTCGTGCCCCTGGCAATCTCATGTAGATCAGCAATGATATGAGAACGATCGATCGTTCCATTTTTAATCGGTATCAGCAATTCTCCGGCTTCAGCAAAAGCGCCTTCGTATGTATCCACCACAACGCGAGCACGTTTCACCGTAATATCATCCACCTCGCGGGTTTCAGGTTGAAATGCGCCTACCAGATTTAAATGCGTGCCGGAATGCAACCAGGCACCGTTAAATAAAGGATTGGACGACGTGGTGCAGGTACAGATGACATCGGACTCTCGCGCCACGGTCTCAGCGCTGGCAGGCTCAATGTGGATGGCTAGCTCGGTTTTTATCTTTTCGCAAAATGCGCTGAGATCAGAGCGGCCCGATCCGCAGACTAGAAACCGTTTGAATTTGCGAACGCGAGGGAGCACGGCAAGATGAGCAGCCGCTTGGCGTCCGTTGCCAAAAATCCCCAGAGTTTCCGCCTCTTTGCGCGCCAGCAAGTCCGTGGCTACCGCTGACGTGGCGGCAGTGCGAAGATCGCTAAGATAGTTCGCTTCCATGCGCGCCACAGATATGCCCGTTGCTGGATCAAGCAATTCATAAACTGCATTGACCCCGGCCTTTTCGCTCACGCTCACATGCTTGATCCCGGCTGCCTGTAGAGCGCCGTCATAGCAAGGCATCACGAGTAGGGTTGCTCCACTCAACTCAAGCACAGTCCGTACCGGCATGCGCACGTTGGCAAAGCCGCGAGAAAAAGCTGCATGGATGACCCGAATCACGTCATCCACTTGTATCGCGCTACGCACCTGTTCTTCGGAAATAAATCGCATTTTAAGCTTGATAATAGAACGTCAGCTGATGTGGCGATCTTTGGCTGCACTCGCCCTGGGTTGAAATTCCTGCCGATACCACTCCACAGTCCGGCGCAGACCTTCTTTAAAATCAACCAGAGGCTTGTACCCCATTGCCTGCTGCGCTCTTCCGGTATCAGCCAGCGAATCGCGCACGTCCCCGCTGCGTGGAGGCGCGTAAGACGCGCCGCCGGCATAGCCCGTGATCTCCTGGAGTAAAGAATGGAGATTATTCAAGCTAAAACTCTTGCCGGCAGCAATGTTGAATACGCGACCGGCTGCGCTTTCCGCAGGGGCCTGGCTAGCCAAAAGATTAGCCGAGACAACATTATCGATATATGTAAAATCGCGGCTTTGCTTGCCGTCACCAAAAATGACGGGCTGCTCTCCCTCCAGCATGGCGCGCACAAATTTGGGAATGACGGCCGCATACTGCGATGTGGGATGCTGGCGTGGACCAAAAACATTGAAGTAACGCAGGCTCACTGTTTCCAGCCCAAGCACTTTGGAAAAACTCTGTGCATACAATTCGCCGGCATACTTGGAAACCGCGTAAGGAGAAATAGGCGCGCAAACCATGTCCTCGCTTTTCGGGAGAACCGGCGTGTCACCATAAACAGAAGACGAACTGGCAAACACCACGCGTTTGACACCTTCAGCGCGGGCGGCCTGCAAAACCTTGATCGTGCCCACAACATTTGCGTGGTTGCTGCCCACTGGATCGGCCATGGAGCGTGGCACTGATCCCCGTGCAGCCTGATGCAGAACATAATCCATGCCAGCACAGGCAGAGCTGATAGCGGCATCGTCAGTGATATCGGCCTGGCGAAAATCAAATTTACCGTGAATGTCAGTCAGGTTTTCCAACCGGCCGTGAGAGAGATCATCAATACCGCGCACTTCTTCGCCCTGAGCAATCAAGGCATGGGCGATATTGGAGCCAATAAATCCGGCAACACCGGTGACCAGATATTTCGCCATGGCACGAGCATAGCATTGGAAGACTTTACTTCTGCAAGACCACTTACTTCTTTCGCTTCCCTGCCCGGGCCAGAATTCTGCGGACTTTCTTGGGCGACACGGAGAGCCTTTTAGCCACGCGGGAAACCTTCTTGTCTTCCTTTTCCCAGACTTTGGGAATCACTTTCTGCTTCAGCATCTGCAACTCTTCCCAAAGATCGTCATAGTCAACAGCTTTCAGGAATGAGCTGGCAAGTTCGCAGCAGCGCTTGGCATCGTCAAGATCATGAATCGCGGGATGGCAGGAGGTAAGGCCGCGCCATATATAAGCGCGCGCCAGCAGCCGATGATTCTGCGTGTGCTTGGCCGCCTCCACGGATTCACGAGCATAGTCTCGTGCAGCCTGCGCATGCTCCCATGAATGTGTACTGCCCTCAATCTCTTCTTCCAGTTTTCCGTTTTCCACCTCGCACTGCAACAGGCGGGCACGGGCCATCAGGATTGAGTCATTTACTTCCTTGCCAAGTTCATAGGCCTGAGCAGCCTGAGCGCCGGCATTGTCGAGATCACCCACGTCAAGGTAAAGAAGTCCGCGATTTTCCAGAACGCTGCCGATTCCATGATGGTGATCATGGTGGCGATAGATTTTCTCCGCCAGGTCAAGATTGGCAAAGGCGCTGCTGCGAAGCTCTTCATGCTGCCTTAGCTGGCTGTGTTTTTGCCCGCGTGCAAGCGGCGACTTGGGTCCCTGCCGGCGTTCTCTTTCTGCATCAATCTGCTTGCCCATCTGCACCGCCACCAGCCTCTGCACGTATGCAATGTTGGTCAGCGTGCGCGCCAGATTTCTATGTTGCGGGTTTCGCTTCTGGAAATGCTCAATGGCACGGGAAAAATATTTCAGTGCTTCTTGATAATGTCCCTGGCGGCGAACCATTCGGCCGTGAGCGGAATATATGTTGCCCAGGGTCATATGGTCGTCACTGTTGCGCAGAGCAGCTTCTGCCTGGTCGAGAATGCGGGCTGCTTCGCGGTA
>Ga0206965_10134_pt1 | contig 23161 bp, 23 predicted proteins | sample Alteio_BWOrgHeat_26_FD_152973 | JGI IMG/M metagenome (GOLD analysis project Ga0206965, IMG submission 152973) | Enriched cells from forest soil in Barre Woods Harvard Forest LTER site, Petersham, Massachusetts, United States -... | ecosystem: Environmental > Terrestrial > Soil > Temperate forest >...
TGGACGAATGCACAGATGGATTCAATTATTGACAGAGAAACGATTCAGACGAGGACAGAACAAATGCTGTTTAAAAATGGAATCGTGGAGCATCGTCGCGATAAAATAGCAAGCCGCACTTTGATTCCTACCGATACTATCGAAGTAATCAATGACGGCACGGTAGATTTGAAGTTTTTTGTGGTACGTTTTCCTGAAGATGCCATCGGACTTTTTGTAACGATAGCAGCAGGCGAGACAAGGACTTTCGCAGCATCATTGCTTGGGAATATCGGTCTTTGCAGATATGTCATGGTTCAGAATGACAGTTTGACCACTGCCGGTCATTATTCTTTTCAGTTTATAGATTAAAGAATCAGTTTCAATCATACTCCAGATTTGGAAAGTAAGGAATCAGAAATGGTTCCTTTTTTTTGTGGAATCATTCCCCACCTCTTAACAATTTCTTAATCTGATATAAAGATAAAAAAGATAATTTTGCACCCTTATAAAAAGATATTCCAGATGCAGAAAGTCACAGCAAAAAAGAAAGCCCATTCCTCGGGAAATACAAATCCTCCATTGCTCATCAGCCGTGATGTGAGCTGGCTTTCGTTTAATGGAAGGGTGCTGCAGGAAGCCGAAGACCCCAATAATCCTTTGGTAGAACGGATTCGGTTTCTTGGAATATTTTCTAATAACAGGGACGAATTTTTCAAGGTCAGAGTAGCTACTTTATTGCGAATGACAAAACTCGGAAAGACCGCCGAAAAGATTCTTGGCAGCAATCCGGATAAGATAATGGATAAGATTCAGAAAGTCGTCATCAGCCAGCAGGAACATTTTGAAATCATCTATCAAAACCTTCTGAAAGATTTTGCGGCACAGAATATTTTTATCATCAGCGAAATGGAATTGAATAAAGCACAGGGCAAATTTGTGAAGGAATATTTTCATGATTATGTGCTCCAGACCTTGGTTCCCATCATGCTGGACAGCACGCCGGAGTTCCCTTACCTGAAAGATAAATCCATCTACCTCATCATAAAACTGGCGAAGGAAAAGAAACGACCTAAGTATTCTGTGGTCGAGATTCCTACTGATAAATTGCCTCGATTCCTCGTTCTCCCAAGCACTGACGATAAGCGATATATTATTTTATTGGATGATGTGATTCGTTATAATCTCGATGTAGTCTTCTCTATTTTTGATTACGATACTGTCGAATCTTATACCATCAAACTGACGCGCGATGCCGAACTTGACATGGACAATGATGTATCAAAATCTTTGGTAGAAAAAATCGCCAAAGGTGTCAAGCGACGCAAGAAAGGACAGCCCGTGCGGATGATTTATGATGACGAAATGCCTGCCGATATTCTCACTTATCTGAGAACAAAACTGAAGCTTCACAAAGAAGATCGTTGGGTGCCCGGTGGTCGGTATCACAACTTCAAAGACTTCATAGATTTCCCAAGAATCGGACGGACTGATTTGCGATTTCCTCCCATGCCATCGGTTGACCATGAAGATTTTGCAGGACAAAAAAGTTTGCTGAAAGTCATTAAGGGGAAGGACATTATGCTCATCTATCCTTACCATTCCTTTCTTCATATCATCGAAGTTTTACGAGAAGCTTCGATAGACCCTAAAGTCGAATCCATCAAGATAACTTTATATCGCGTTGCGAATAATTCAAACATCATCAATGCCTTGATCAATGCAGTAAAGAATGGCAAAGAAGTAACTGCGGTGGTTGAAGTTCAGGCGCGTTTTGATGAGGAAGCCAATATCCAATGGGCGGATAATCTGATTGAAGAAGGTGTGAAGGTGGTCTATGGTGTTCCTGGCTTGAAGGTGCATTCAAAATTGTTTTTAATCACAAGACGGGAACGCGAAGGATTGGTTAATTATGCCAGTGTCGGCACCGGCAATTTCAATGAAAATACAGCAAAAGTATATTCCGATTTCAGTTTGCTCACGGCAGATAAAAGGATTACTAATGAAGTCGCAACAGTCTTTAATTTCTATCTTGACAATCTGAAAAAAGGAGTGTATAAACATCTTATCGTTTCCCCTTTTTCAATGCGAAGAAAATTCATTGCATTAATCGAAAAAGAAATTGCCAATGCCCAGGCAGGCAAGGAAGCATATATATTCCTTAAATTAAACAGCCTTGTGGATCAGGAATTAATCACCAGGCTCTACAAAGCCAGCCGGGCAGGCGTGAAGATACAGTTGATCGTTCGAGGCATTTGCTCCCTGGTCCCGGGCGTAAAAGGCTTGAGTGAAAACATCAAAGCCATCAGCATTATCGGCAGGTATCTGGAGCATGGAAGGATCTTTGTTTTCTGCAATGGCGGAGATGAGAAATACTATATTTCATCAGGTGACTGGATGGTTCGGAATCTTGATTTTCGTTCTGAAGTAGCCGTCCCGATTTATGATAAAGAATTGAAAATTGAGATGCGAAAGATTTTAGACATTCAATTCAGTGATAACACAAAATCGAGAATATTAGATAAGAAACAAAAGAACCAATATCTCAAAACAGGTTCTGATGTTTTAATAAATTCGCACGATGAACTTTATAAATTTATTAAACAGAAAAAAGCCGAACTTAAACCAATTATCAAAACACATAAATGACATTAATTTCTTCATTATTCTTCGACACATCATCTGCCATCTGTTGTCAGTCATCTTACATTTTTCAATATGAAGTTCGCAGCCATTGATATAGGCTCGAATGCCGTCCGGCTTCTGTTCTGTAATGTGATAGAAAACGGGGAAGTTTATTTTAAGAAAGCGGAGTTGATCCGTATTCCCATTCGTCTTGGCGATGATTCTTTTCTTCGCAAAGAAATCTCCAAGGAGAAGGCAGATAAATTGATTTATGCAATGATTGCATTCTCTCATTTGATGAAAGTTTTTGAACCTCTGGATTACAGAGCCTGCGCCACTTCTGCCATGCGTGATGCTGATAATGGAAAGGAAATTATTGAAAGAATAAAATTGGAATCAGGCTTGGATGTTGAAATAATTGATGGTAAAAAGGAAGCCGAGATTATTTATTCCAATCATATTGCCGAGCATCTTGAGGATGATAAATCTTATATTTATATTGATGTAGGAGGCGGAAGTACCGAGCTTACCTTATTTTCCAATCACGAGATAGTAGCTTCAAAGTCCTTTAATATCGGGACTATCCGTATGCTTCATCAACAAATTGATAAGGAACAATGGAATGCTTTTAAAGATTGGGTGAAGTTGACGACAGCTCCATTCAAGCCGATTGTGGCGATAGGTTCAGGTGGGAATATCAACAAGATTTATAAGATGCTTCGAAAGAAAGACAAGCCCATTCACTTCACCGAATTGAAGACTCTTAGCGACATTCTGAATTCCTATACCTACGATGATAGGATGAAAAAAATGAACTTGAATCCTGATAGAGCAGACGTAATTATTCCGGCAGCAAAAATATTCCGAACAGTGATGAAAGCAGCGGAGGCACCGGAGATTATCGTTCCTCAAATAGGATTATCCGATGGAATTGTTCACCTGCTTTATGAGAAATATAAGGCGAGTTTGGTGGAGAATTAAGAATGAATGGCAAGGATTAAATTCCTTTAAAAACCAGCTTCATTAGCCTTGCGGAGTTTATATCGGCAAAGACCTTCATCAAGGTATTTGGTATAAAGTTTTGCATCTGGAGTATAGCCTCGTGGTTTGGCAAGAATCTTTCCGTGATTATCCAATAAAACATAGAAGGGCTGGGAGTTGATATCATAGCCCATATCTTCCATGGAACTCCATTTATTGCCAAGAGTTTTAATCTTCTTGGTGGTGCCGGATTGGCTGGAAATAGATTGTTCTGTAATCGGCAACTCAGTTTTATCATCTACATACAATGAAATCAAAACATACTTGTCAGACAGTCTTTCAAAGACTTCTTTGACGGGCCAAACATTCTCCTCCATCTTCCTGCAATTTACACAAGCCCAGCCTGTGAAGTCAATCAGGGCGGGCTTCCCAATCTTTTTTGCATAAGCCATTCCTTCATTATAATCATGGAAACATGGCAGGTCTAATGGACATTCTGACTTTGTGGTTGACCATTCTTTATAGAAAGATGGTGGTGGAAATCCTGAAATTAAACGCAACGGAGCACCCCATAATCCCGGTATTAAATACAGCGTGAAGGATAAAGTCAAAATAGAAAAACAAAGTCTGCCAATGGACAAATGACTTGCCGGAGAGTCGTGAGAGAAATGAATTTTTCCCAATAAATATAAGCCCATCAAGCCAAAGATGATGACCCAAAGTGCGATGAAAATTTCGCGTTTCAGGAAGTCCCAATGATAGGCGAGGTCAACATTGGAAAGGAATTTCATGGCTAATGCCAATTCGATAAAGCCTAAACAGACCTTCACAGTATTCAGCCAGCCGCCTGACTTTGGTAAGGAACTTAACCATCCCGGGAACATCGAAAATAAGGCGAATGGCAATGCAAGTGCGGATGAGAACCCTGCCATTCCAACCAATGGTCCCATGTAATTGCTGCCATGTGCCGCTTCGACTAACAGGGTTCCGATGATAGGACCGGTGCATGAAAAGGATACTAATGAGAGGGTGAATGCCATGAAGAATATTCCGATTAGCCCTCCTTTTTCTGATGCCTGATCTGCTTTATTGATGAAGGAACTTGGCAATGTAATTTCAAATGCGCCAAAGAAAGATATTGCAAAAATGATGAAGACAATGAAGAATCCCATATTGAAATAACCATTGCTGGCAAGGTCGTTCAAGGCATCGGAACCGAGGGTAACCGTTATTAAAAAACCTAAGGCAACATAGATGATTATTATAGATGCGGCATAAGTCAGTGCATTCATCAAACCCTTGCGGCGACTGCCACTGCGCTTCGTGAAGAAACTTACAGTAAGCGGTATCATCGGGAAAACACAAGGTGTCAGCAGGGCAAGAAATCCTCCTAACATTCCGGCAATAAAAACACCCAAAAGCGATTTGCTGGAAGCCGCTCCTTCTTCTTCGCCACAACCAGGCTCTAACTTTATATCCATGGGTTTATCCGAGAGAACTAATTTGCCAGTATCAACATTGGTATTGACAATTTTTACATCGGCATCATTCGTTTTTACAGGTTCTTTAGCAGAAGAATCAATCTTGATTTTTACAGGAGCTACGGCAGGTTCGGCACCGGCTTTTGCATTGGCATTAATGGTCAGGACGAAGGATGTATCAAGGAAAAGACAGCGATCAGTGCAGGTTTCATAATCAACTTTTACAGGGATGGTAAATTTCCCTTTGTCATTGATTTTAATCTTCTGACGGAATGTGGCTTCTTCCATAAATGAAAGGACTTTTACGCCAAAATCCTTATCAAACTTTTCCTCTGGTTTAGGCTCCGAAGTCTTTCCAACAAGTGAATAGCTGATGGATTTTGTGAACGTAAATGCCGTCGCAATAGGTCCGCCATCGGGGGTAAATTGCGAATACATGTGCCAGCCTTTATCGAGCTTTGCGGTGAAAACCAAGGTCGCCTCATTGTCTGAAGTTTGCTCCACAGAAGCAGTCCACTTCACGGGATATTCTTTTTGTGCGAAAGAAAATCCAGTTATAAAAAGGAGTGCCAGCGTCACAATATTTCTAATCACTTTTGTCATAAGGAGCATTTATTTATTTTGAGGCAACAAAAATAGATAAATTTAACGAAACTTATTCAGCATTATTTGGAAAGCTCGACAAAAGAGTTGCTCTGGATAGGGAGTTTTAAGAGAGCCTTTTCGAGTGTTCTTGATGCTTCACCTTGTGTTCTTGTCACTTTCGTGAGTGTTCTTGGTTCTTCACTGTCCGTTCTTGAGTCTTAGGTGAGTGTTCTTGGCTCTTCACTGTCTGTTGTTGAATCTTTGGTGAGTGTTCTTGGCTCTTTGCTGTCTGTTCTTGAATCTTAGGTGAGTGTTCTTGGTTCTTAACTGTATGTTCTTGGTTCTTAACCCTCTGTTGTGGTTTTTAGGTGTCTGTTGTGAAATTTAAGGGTCTGTTGTGAATCTTGACCGCCTGTTGTAAAAAATATTTCAAATTATTTTCAAATTTTCCTCAAGCCATTTTCTGTAACCAGGGATAGGGTTAATGGCATTGTCTTATCAATTAGTTCAATGATAGCAGCCCTTAATCCATTCATGTGATGCTATGAAGGCTGATTAATATGGTCATGACAAAAAGTTGTTTTTGAATTGTTAATAACTTTATCGGCTAAATTCTGATTATCAAGCCATTTTTATTGCCCCATTCATTAATTTAATTGTTTCTTTGCGCCCTAATAAAATAAAGATATGACAAACGGACAATTAAATTATTTAAGAATGGTACTCGTCGAAAACGGGTTTTTAGGACTTGCTGGCAGTTTAGCCATCTGGGGCAGCAACACTTTTGCCGTAACTGCAAGGGGTAATGTGATGAGCATTTTTGGTCAAATCATGACCAATGCAGGGCTTACGGAAGAAGATTTGCATGGTAACACGACCAACAAAATGGATTTGTGGGAACAAGCTGCCGAAATGGGTGTCCACATGAATATCGGCACAAAAAGCTGGGCAGAGAACAAGACTCCTGCTGATCCGGTTTTGGCGGCGGCGATGCATTATGTATTGTCTGACCTTGACAGAGGTGCTATCCAGGAAGTGCTGGTGAGCCTGAATTTTATTTTGGGAAAAGTTTCTTTGATTCCTGTCCTCGAATTGCCTAATGTAAATATCCTTCCTGCCGAAATAGTTACTTTTACTTCTCAAATCGCCGCTCTTACTTTGGCAAATCCTCAATATAGAATCGGACAGATAGTTAAGAAGGCTGCTAACAGTGATATTGCAAGCCAGTTTGTTTTATTGAGAGGTGCAATGGGAAAACAGGATAACCTGATTCATACCTATAGATATACACAGAAAATTTTTGTAGAAGGTTATGATAACGGAAGAAAAATTATTGACCTCGGCAAAGGCATGAAAACAGCCGAAGCAATGCTGCATCCTTTGGAGCATGTGGCTTGGTTTAAAGATAAATATCTGCCAAAAGATACCCTCACATTAAGAAATCACAGTGTACTGGGAAGTGTAAAAGTTTTTGTGAGTGATGGTACTACAGTCCCTGCCACCGGAGGATATGTTCTTGCGCCTGACAGTGAAATAAAATTAGAAATCCCTGGCGATTTAGGAGGTGTTTTTGGTCATAATGTAATAGTCGAAAGTTTGAGTGCTACTGATGATATACATATAACCGGAATATTGGCAAGCGGGAAGAGTGCGAGTAAGGCACCGAGTCCACCGCTGACGTAACTGGAAAATGGAAATCCTCGCTTAAAGGTGGGGATTTTTTTTGGTTAAAAAAATTGATTAATATTTTTTATGGTAGATTTGCCGCAACAAAAAAGAGAAAAATGTTATAAGTAATTGAAGAAGAAATTTTTTATAAATAATGAACCAATATCCATACGAAAACCTATCTGATGAGGAGTTTGAGAACCTTGTTATCCGCATCTGTAAGGAAATATTGGGGATTGGTTGTAAGACATTTTCCATCGGCAAAGATGGAGCAAAGGATAGTTGGTTTAATGGTAGTGCTGAAAGTTTCCCTTCAATTATTTCACCTTGGAATGGTGAATTTATTATACAAGCTAAACATACGAAAGTTTATAATGCAAGCTGCTCTGATAATGATTTTTCTGTTAATAAATCCAGTGTAATGTATACCGAAATTGAGAGACTCAAAGTAGTGAAAGTTTCAACACCTTTTGACAACTATATAATTTTCACGAACAGGAAACTTTCTGGAGGCACTCATCCTACTATTGTAAAAATGTTGCAAGACGGTATTGGAATTCAAAACTCTGAAATTATTGGACGAGAGCAGATAGATGCTTATCTTACCGATTATCCTCAGATTGCAGATCAGTTTGGATTATATATGTTCATCGCACCTCTTAGATTTAAAGAAAAGGATTTGAGAGATGTAATAATTGTTTTTGATAAAAAAAGAAAAGACATTTCAACCGAAGCAAAAAGCTATCTTACATCTTTTACCGTAATTGACAAGGAAAAGAAAAACGATTTAAACAATTTAGGTGCTGAATATTTTGAATTTATAAAAAGTAACTCACTTCAATATTTTGAAGATATTGAAAAATTTTTACGTGACCCCAAGAATGACAAATACCAAAGGATGTATTCAAATACTGTTAGTGACTTGCAAGCAGCGATAATCTTAGAAAGGAATCGTTTTATTGAATTTGAACGTATTATTGAGCATTTAGTGGTTTATACTGTAGAAAATAATCAAGAAAAACTTCACGATTTAAGAAATATCGTAAGGGTGTTTATTCACTTTATGTATTTTAATTGTGACATTGGAAAAACAGAATGATAGCACCACACAAATATCTTGATCTAAATCTATCTGTCTTAAATTTGGGTGGACTGATACTGAAAATTGTAATGGAAGAAGAGATTATAAAATATGATGATTTGTTAGAAAGAATAATTTTTGCCAGAGGCTTAAATGCTAAAGAAGTTTTCATGCCAACTCTTAGTTTTTTATATCTGCTAGGGAAAATAGAATATCAAAAAGAAACAGACACAATTGAATTTATAAAATGAAGCTAAGTCAATTATATGCAAACAAAAGTTTTAAGAACATTGTTTTTAACGATGGACTTAATCTTGTATTGGCGAAGGTTACTAAGAAGCTTGACTTGAATAAAGACTCACACAATTTAGGTAAAACAAGGTTGATTGATGTGATAGATTTTATGCTTTTGAAAGAGGTTAATGAAGAGCATATTTTCAAAAAATATAAAGAGAAATTTTCAGGTTATACCTTCTTCTTGGAAATCCTTTTAAACTCTGGGGATTATCTGACAATTAAGCGGTCTGTAGATTCTCCAACAAAAATTTCTTTTAAGGTTACAAAGATTTCTTCAAATTTATTGAGTGAAGAAACTTGGGACAAAACTAATCTTGCTTTCAAAAATGCAGAAAGTTCATTAAATGAGTATTTAGCATTTGATATTTTAAAACAGTATCTATATAGAAAATCTGTAACATATTTTTTGAGATCACAAAAGGATTACAACGACGTATTCCAACTTTCAAAATTTGCAAAAGGTAAAGATATTGATTGGAAACCGTTTATGTTTGACTTACTGGGGTTTAAAGGAGAATTACTATATGAAAAATATGAAACTGATATTAAAATTTCAGAACAAAAAACTTTTATTAATGGTTTAAAAAATAAATTCGCAGTAGATACAGAAGAAGTAGATAAAATCAAAGGGGCTATTGACTTAAAAACTACAGAACAAAAGGAGTTACAGGGACAAATCGACAATTTTAATTTCTATCAACAAGAAAGAAAACTGAACAAAGAACTTGTTGAAGATGTGGAAAAACACATTTCAGAATTAAATACTGGTGAATACAATTTGGAATTTGATTTGGATAAAACCAAACAATCGTTTTCTCTAAATATTTCCTTTGATATTGAACAATTAAAACGCATCTATGAAGAAGCAAAGATTATCTTTCCAGATAATCTAGTAAAGGATTTCAAGGACTTGGAAGAATTCAACAAAAGGATAACTGAGGAAAGAAATAAGTTTCTTGAAGAAAAAATAATCTCCCTAACAAAGCAACTAAAATCTATTCGCCAAAAATTGCAATCATATAATGATAAAAGGAATAAAATCCTTTCTGTGCTTCAAGACAAAGATTCATTTAAAAAATTTAAGTCCTATCAAATTGATTTAACCAAGATAGAAGGAGAGTTAGCAAGGTTAGAAGAGAAGCTTAGTAGTATTGATAAGATAGAAATTTTTAATCAAGAAATAAGAAAGCATAACGAAACCTTAGAAAAAATAAAAGGTGAAATTCAATCTGTCATTAGAACAAATGACAATCAAAATTATATTGAGATCAAACGACTTTTCCATAATATTTTTAAACATATTTTCAATGTTCCTGCAATAATTTTTATTGGACAAAATGGACAAGGAAATATTGAGTTTAAGGTTGATGTTACAAAAGCTAATGAAATCGAAACTACAGCTGAGGGGGAAGGAAATTCTTACAAGAAAATGCTTTGCATTTCTTTCGACTTGGCTGTTTTAGTTGCTTATCATAAGAATTCGTTTTATCGCTTTGTTTATCACGATGGCGCACTTGAAGGACTTGACAATAGAAAGAAAGTTAACTTCATTAATTTGGTGAGAGAATATTGTACAAAATACAATTTGCAATATATTTTTACATCTATTGAGGATGACGTTCCGATTGAAATGTTAAAGACATTTACCGAAAAAGAAATCTGCTTGAAACTAAATGATTCTGGAGATAGCGGAAAACTGTTTGAGTTTAGCTTTTAAGATAATTGCATAGTTAAAATTCAACATTACGAGTTTTTTCATCATCCTTTTATGATACCATTCCCCGCAAGGGGTGGTGCAATAAAAGGATGCTGCTTATGATGAATCGAATAGAAACAAAAAGAGCGGTACAAATTGCACCGCTCCTGTTATTTAATGAGGTTTTACCACTCTTTGCGCTTCCTCTTTGGTTTGCCTGTGCTTGATGTTTCAGGCTTGGCATAGCTTGGTTTGGAATATTCCTTCTTAGTAAAACTTGAGCCACCACCGGAATCTCTTTTGGAATATCCTGAACCTCCCGAATCACGTTTGTTATAACTTGGTTTATCTGAAGAATAACTTCTGCCGGATTTTTCTTTGGAATGGAAGCCCCTGGAATGAGAATTATTTCCGCCGCCACCCCAGTCTTTGCGACCACCGCCGCCACCTCTGTTTCTGCTGCCACCACCGCCTTGGCTGCCGGATTTATCAGCACGAACGGAGCGACCTCTATAACTTTCTCCTTGAAAGGCTTCGATAGCTTGGTCAATAACTTCAGGCTCTACATCAATGAAGGAATAAACTCCTTTCACTTCGATTCTGCCTACCATATCGCCTTTAATATCAGTAATCGAACAGAAATATTTCAACATGCTGCCCTTATCGAAACCATCCATTGAACCGAGATTCAAGAAGACTGTCGTGCCTTTGCGGAAGCTCTCTTCGCTGCTGGTATTTCTTCTGTCAAGATCAACATTAATGTCGGGTGCATTGCGATAATATTCCAGGAAACGATTGAATTCTATAGAAGCAAAACGCTTGATCAATTCTTCACGGTCAAGGTCTTGCAATTCCTCATAAATACCCGGAAGATACTTCTCAATTTCCTTTTCATTGACCTCTACTTTGTGAACTTTATTAATCAAATTGAATAACTGCTTCTCACAAACTTCCACACCATCTGGAATCTTTCCTGCTGTAAATTTCTTGTTGATTTGTTTTTCGATATGACGAATCTTTCCGGTCTCCTTCATGTTGATGATGGCGATGGAAACACCCGACTTACCAGCACGTGCAGTCCGTCCACTACGATGGGTATAACTTTCCAATTCATCGGGAAGGTCATAATTAATAACATGCGTCACATTATCAACATCAATTCCACGAGCCGCAACATCAGTAGCGATTAACAACTGCAAAGATTTATCACGGAATCGTTTCATGACCTTGTCGCGTTGCTGCTGACTCAAATCCCCGTGAAGGGCATCGGCATTGTAGCCATCTTTAATTAAGTTTTCAGCAACTTCCTGGGACTCTAATTTAGTTCTGCAAAAAACTATTCCAAAGATATCAGGATTAAAATCAACCACCCTTTTCAATGCCCGATATTTATCACGAGCATGAACCACATAATAAACGTGCTCGATGTTTTCGGCACCGGTATTCTTCTTTCCGACCGTCAATTCAAATGGATCGGTCATGTAATTCTTCGAGATATTCCTAACCTCCGAAGGCATCGTGGCAGAGAACAACCAAACCTTCTTTTCTTCCGGGGTATTCGACAAAATCGAATCAATATCCTCACGAAAACCCATGTTCAACATTTCATCGGCTTCATCAAGAACCAAATATTCCACCTGACTGATATCAACAGCACGACGGTCAATCAAATCCAACAATCGCCCCGGAGTAGCGACCACTATCTGCACCCCTTTCTTTATCTGCGCAATCTGTGTCTGGATGCTCGCGCCGCCATAAACAGCCACAATTCCAACGCCGGGCAGATACTTGGAATAAGACTGGAGATCACCTGTAATTTGCATACACAGTTCGCGAGTCGGTGAGAGAATCAACGCCTGTGGTTTCTTTTTCTGGAAGTCCAATGCCTGCAGCAAAGGCAATCCGAAGGCAGCAGTTTTTCCCGTACCTGTTTGAGCCAAGCCGATCAAATCGCGGCTTCCTGGTTTTAACAGTTCAGGGATTGCCTGTTCCTGTATGGGGGTCGGCGTATCAAAGCCCAACTCGGTGATGGCTCTGACCAACTCTTCTCCGACTCCCAATTCTTTAAATGAATTCATTTTAATCTATTATATAATATTTACGGGCGCAAAGATACGCATTCTCAAGGTGGTTTGGGGGAATCAATTAGGAATTAGGAATTAAAAATTAGGAATTGCGCCCCTTTTCCTAATTCCTAATTTTTAATTCCTAATTGGTTTCATCATCGTTTTATTGCAGTACCTTAAAAAAGGTACTATCATAAAACGAGGAATTCAATATGTGAAGAGAATAGAAATAAATGAAACGAGACCTTCCAAAAATGTGTGCATATATATGAGTGATTTCCCTTGTAATTCTTCTTTTTTGTCTCGGAAAACAGGTTTTGTGGCATTCGGTCGGATGGATTGGGCAAACCAACAGGTTTTGCCACATTCAGTCGGATGGATTGAATGAAACCAGTAGGTTTTGGGATATTCAGTCGGATGGATTGGTGCAAACCAACAGGTTTTGCCACAAAGGGTCGGCCGGATTGAATGAAACCAATTGGTTTTAGGCAATCCGGCCGACCCTTTGTGGCAAAACCTGTTGGTTTAAGGGTATTCATTTGACGGATTGCTTTTTGGTAGATTTTTTTTCATTTGAAATTAGTCTTTTATTCCAAACTAATGTTGGCAAAAAGCCTTATTATCCTCTGGAATAATTCTCTATAGGTGTATTGGAGGATTATTATTATCGCAAATTTTTCCTTTCTTCATTTATTAATAGCAGCTCCTTTTTTGGGGAGCTGCCATGAATAAATGAAGAGGATTATGAGTTATGAATTATAAATTATGAATGACCGAAAATTCAGCATTCATAATTTATAATTCCCAATTTATAATTCTTTTTATATCTTTGCGCCCCCAATACGGGAAATATAGATACAAATCATGGCACGCGAAGTAAAATTGTTTTCAGGAAATACCTCCAAATATCTGGCAGAAAAGATAGCTTTAAGCTATGGAATGCCACTTGGCGAGGTCGCTTTTTCGAGGTTCAGCGATGGCGAATCGCAGCCTTCTTTGGATGAAACGGTGCGTGGCTGCGATGTGTTTTTTATTCAATCTACCAATTCCCCGTCCGACAATCTTTTTGAATTGTTGCTCATGATTGATGCTGCCAAGAGGGCTTCGGCGCACTATATTACTGCCGTGATTCCTTATTTTGGGTATGCGCGCCAGGACAGGAAGGATAAGCCGAGGGTTTCGCTTGGCGCGAAGTTGGTGGCGAATTTATTGACCACAGCCGGCGTTACGCGCATCATTACGATGGATCTTCATGCGGCGCAGATTCAGGGATTTTTTGATATTCCGGTAGATCATTTGGATGCGTCTTCGATTTTTATGCCTTACATCGAAAGCTTGAATCTTCCTAACCTCACCATTGCATCGCCCGATATGGGTGGCACGCCGAGGGCAAGGATGTATGCCAAGCATTTCAATGCAGAAATTGCCATTTGCGACAAGCAAAGAAAGCGTGCCAATGAAATCGAAAGTATGTCGGTGATTGGGGAAGTGAAGGGCAGGGACATTGTGCTGGTGGACGACCTGGTGGATACCGCCGGGACATTGACCAAGTCTGCCGAATTGCTTATGGAAAAAGGTGCAACAAGTGTCCGAGCAATGTGTACTCATGCGGTGCTCTCAGGTAAGGCATATCAGACCATTGAGAATTCTATGCTCACCGAATTGGTGGTATGTGATACACTTCCTTTGAAACAAGAATCTAATAAAATTAAAGTGGTTTCCTCTGCAGATTTATTTGCGAAGGTCATCCGAAGGGTATATACTTATGAATCCATAAGCCCTTTATTTGTCAAGTAATAACATTAAAAATAAATAATAATAAAGATGAAATCAATTGCAATCAGTGGCACTTCGAGAGATGTCACGAAAAGAAAAGAAGCTACTACAATTCGTAAGAGTGGCGGTATTCCATGTGTGCTTTATGGCGGTAGTGAGCAAATACATTTTGCAGCTCCGGAATTAACATTCAAGAACTTGGTTTATACCCCAAATTCCTATCTCGTTGACTTGAATGTGGATGGAAAAGAATATAAGGCTGTGATGAGGGAAATACAGTTTCACCCTGTTACGGATAAGGTTCTTCACATAGATTTTCTTGAATTAAAGGATGGAAAAGCAGTAACTATTGACGTTCCTGTAAAGCTTACCGGAAGTTCAAGCGGTGTTAAGGAAGGCGGTAAATTAATCCTGAAGTTGAGGAACCTCAAGGTAAAGGCTCTTCCAACTAATCTTCCTGATAAAGTTGAAATAGCTATTGACAATATTGGAATAGGTCAAAGTGTTCGAGTCGGTGACATTAAGATTGAAAACGTAGAGATGCTGGATGCAAAAAACAACATCATCGTTGCTGTCAAGACGACAAGAGATGTGGCTGCTGAAACTCCAGCCGCTGCTGCTGCTGGTGCTGCCCCTGCCAAGGCTGCTGCTCCTGCCGCAACACCTGCGAAAGCCGCTCCTGCCAAAGCTGCTCCTGCTGCCAAGAAATAATCCTTCCCTGTGAAATATCTCATCGCAGGATTGGGAAATATTGGTGATGAGTATGCGAATACCCGCCACAATATTGGCTTTATGATATTAGATGCTTTAGTCAAAGCATCAGAAATACCCGCTCAAAAGGCGGGTGTTTTTTTTAAACCCGATAAGCTGGCTTCTGTTGCGGAATATAAATTCAAACAACGAACTTTTGTGCTTATTAAACCTTCTACTTATATGAACTTGAGCGGCAAGGCGGTGAATTATTGGATGACTCAAGAGAAGATTCCTATTGAAAAAGTTTTGGTAATAACAGATGATATAGCCCTTCCTCTCGGGGTATTAAGATTAAGGGCAAAAGGCAGTGATGGCGGGCATAATGGCTTGAATAATATCAATGAAACATTAGGAAGAACTGATTATGCAAGGCTTCGTTTTGGTATCGGGAATGATTTCCCAAAAGGCAGACAAGTGGATTATGTTCTAGGGCAATGGACAAAAGATGAGATGCAAATTCTCCCCGAAAGAATTGATAAAGCCATTGAAATAATCAAGAGCTTCGGGACTATTGGTCTGGCTTTGACGATGACGAATTACAATAATAAATAGATTTATTCTATCACTTATCCTTTCTTCATCATTTTCTCCATTCTTTTTATGTTTGCAGGATTCATGGTTTTCTCCATTTCCTTTTTCGCATGTTCAAAATTAACGAGAAAATCATTCATCTGGGCTGGAGTACATCCGCTTCCTTTGGCAATTCTATGTTTACGACGAGTATCCAATTTTACGGAACAATCCCTTTCATCAGGGGTCATAGATTGAATCATGGCAATAATCGGTTTGAATTTTTCATCACTCAAATCAGCATCCTTCAATTGCTTGCCGACACCGGGAATCATAGAAGCAATATCCTTAAGATTCCCGATTTTCTTCAATTGATTTATTTGAGAAAGCATATCATTAAAAGAAAACTGTCCTTTCCTGATTTTCTTCTGTAATTTTTCAGCATCTTCATCACTTATTTCATTCCTGACTTTTTCAACTAACGAAACGATATCTCCCATTCCAAGGATTCTATCCGCCATTCTTTCAGGATAAAAAATATCTATCGCATCCATCTTTTCACCGGTACCAACAAATTTTATTGGCTTATTCACCACCGACTTAATAGATAAAGCGGCACCACCTCGAGTATCACCATCAAGTTTCGTCAATACCACGCCGTCAAAATCAAGGCGGTCATTGAATGTCTTGGCAGTATTTACAGCATCTTGACCAGTCATTGCATCTACCACGAATAATATTTCACTGGGGTTAATGGCGTATTTAATTGCAACAATTTCATTCATCATGTCTTCATCAACAGCCAATCGTCCTGCAGTATCTATAATCACAACATTGTGTCCATGATCTTTAGCATATTTAATTCCATTTTGGGCAATCTGAACAGGGTTCTTATTTTCCATTTCAGAATAAACCGGAATCCCGATTTGCTGCCCAAGAACCGTCAATTGGTTGATCGCGGCGGGACGATAAATATCACACGCCACAAGCAATGGAGACTTACCCTTTTTGTTTTTCAAAAAGTTGGCAAGCTTACCAGATAGAGTTGTTTTTCCAGATCCTTGCAAGCCAGACATAAGAATAACTGCAGGGTTTCCCTTCAGATTAATCTCTTGCATTTCGCCACCCATCAGGTCACGCAATTCATCATGGGTAATCTTTACCAATAATTGACCAGGGGTAAGGGATGTCAAAACATTTTGCCCTAAAGCCTTCTCCTTTACACTATCCGTAAAGGTTTTGGCTACTTTATAATTAACATCGGCATCTAATAACGCCTTTCTAATTTCCTTGGTGGTTTCAGCGACATTTATCTCACTGATTTTTCCATGTCCCTTTAGGACTTTAAACGCTCTTTCGAGTTTATCACTTAAATTATCAAACATTTATATGTCTTATTAAAGACTTCAAAAATTGCCGTCTCTTGTTGTTGAATCTTTATTTCCCCCAAGCTTCAGGATTATCTCTCCAGGCATTCAGGGTTTCCAAATCTTTATCCGTGATATAATTTGTTTCTACAGCTTGTTGAAGCAATGCTTCATAATTGCAAAGAGATACCAAAGGACACTTTGCTTTCTTGAAGCTATCTGCCGAAGTCTTGAAACTATAATTAAAAATGGATACCATTCCCTTAACTTCGCAATCCATTTTATGTAAAACTTCAACAACCTGGAGGCTGCTTTTACCAGTAGAAACCAAGTCTTCTATTACCACAACAGACTGTCCACTCTTTAATTCACCTTCAATTTGATTACCCATTCCATGCTCTTTTGGGACAGGGCGAACATAAGCAAAAGGTAATCCCAATGCTTCAGCTACCAAGGCACCTTGAGCTATTGCCCCTGTTGCTACAGCCACTATAGCATCTGGTTTACCATACTTTACTTCGATGGCTTTTACTAATTCCTGGCGGATGTATGTTCTGATTTTCGGGTAGGATAATGCCACGCGATTATCACAGTATATCGGGGACTTCCAGCCTGATGCCCAGGTAAAGGGTTTTGCTGGTTGCAATTTAATTGCTTTAATTTGCAGCAGGTACTCTGCTATTTTTAATGCTATATCGTCTTTTATCATGTCGCGCAAAACTATAAAAATTTATATTAATAATATTCCACTCATTATTTCTAATGAAATGGAATCACTGAAATCAGGTGCATATTCCTGCACTTTTGCTAATAGAGGTGAAGAATCAATTGATAACATAATTGAGTATATGGAAGATCCTTCTTGGTTATTAACCACAAAGAAAATGTTTCTGCCATCAGCATACCCTGATTACGATTTCGAAAACTTTTCCAAAAGATTTAAATTCATAGAAGCCGCAGGCGGCTTGGTCTTGAATGATAAAGGCAAGGTCTTGATGATTCATCGTTTAGGTGTTTGGGATTTGCCGAAAGGAAAGATCGAGAAGAGTGAATTTCCAAGTAACGCTGCCGCTCGGGAGATTAAAGAAGAATGTGGAATTGGCAAATTAAAGATTATTAAAGAGCTGCCTTCCACCTATCATGTTTATGAATTGAAGGGCAAGAAATATCTTAAAAGAACTTATTGGTTTTTGATGACTTGCAGTGATGATTCGAAGCCCGTACCGCAGGCTGAAGAGAATATTGATGAGGTTCGATGGATGAGTAAAACCAGGATGAAAGGAATTAATTCCAAAAATACTTATGCCTCGATTTTAGAAGTTTTAACTAATCTTAAATAATAATTCTATGAACCTTTTAGTTAACAGACTTCTATGAAAAAAATCCCAAGTATAATCCTTCTGATATTAATAAGCATGAACATGCAATCATTGGCTCAAGAAGTCAGAGCTATCAGTTTCAAAGAATTTGAGGTGATGACCCAACGAAATAACGATACAACTTATATCTTCAATTTCTGGGCAACCTGGTGTGGTGAATGTGTCAAGGAGCTTCCAAACATTGAGCAAATCAACAATACCTATCTTGATAAAAAGGTAAAAGTAATTTTCATCAGCCTTGATTTCAAGAAGGATTTGGAGACCCGATTAAAAACTTTTGTGGCGAATCATCATCTGAAATCAGAGGTTTACCTGTTGGATGATATAGATTATAATTCTTGGATTGATAAGGTGAATAAGGACTGGGATGGCTCTATCCCTGCCACATTAATCGTTAATAATTCTAAAAACATTCGTCTCTTTTACCGAAAAGAGTTTACCTTTGCCGAATTAGAAAAAATAATATTACCAATAATTAAATAAATAAAAATGAAAAGCGTAAAATTAATTCTGTTAAGTACTATGGCACTATTTTTAATGATTGCCTTCAAGCCTGGAAACGCCGGATACAATGTCGGCGACAAGGCAAAAGATTTTAAATTAAAGAATGTAAATGGCAAGATGGTTTCTCTTGCTGATTACAAATCCGCTAAGGGATTCATCGTGGTTTTTACCTGTAATCATTGCCCTTTTGCGAAGGCTTATGAGTCCCGCATAATGGACCTCGACAAGAAGTATGCATCGCAGGGATTCCCCGTCATTGCTATCTCTTCGAACGACAAAGACGCTGTTCCGGAGGATGCTCCGGATAAAATGGCGGCACGTGCGAAGGAAAAAAATTACACCTTTCCGTATCTCTTTGATGAGAGCCAGGACATCGCGAAAACTTATGGTGCTGCGAAGACTCCGCATGTCTTTATCCTCACCAAAAAAGGTGCTGACCTGAAGGTGGAATACATCGGAGCTATTGATGATAATTCTGATGATGCCACCAAAGTAAAAACTAAATATGTGGAGAATGCTCTCACCGAAATAATGGCTGGAAAACCAGTTACCACCTCTACTACCAAAGCTATCGGTTGTACTATTAAGTGGAGGAGTTAAGACTTATTTTTAAAATTTTTTTAATTGTAAAAAGCCTGGCGAAACGCCGGGCTTTTTTTATGGATTAAATATTTTATTGGGATGCTTTACCCCTTCGATAATTCTTTGTTGAATTATCTTTAATGGTAACGGTTTTAATAATTTTGGAGGGTCTATCTGGAGGTCAATGTCGTCGAAATAAGTTAAAGCTTTTAGTGGAATAAAATCATTCTTCACTAAATATTTTTCTTGATAAAAATATAGCATTTGATCAATGGAAAAATGTTCCAAGAGAAAATAAATGTCTATAAAATCCTTAATTCGTTGGCCCGAATTGATGATAGCATTAAGTTTCATTGCTGAAATATCTTCAAGGCTTAACATAGATATATTCTCTTCTATAATTATCGGTTTGATAATTTTATATGGATGAGAAATAAAATCTACTTTAATGTCATTCACCTTAGAAAGCAGCGTGTTCTTCCGTATCGTAGTTGGTAATACATTATATCGTCCAGATAGCATTTCCATAATTTCAACGGGTTCAAAATTATTGACAGAAAATAAATCTATATCTATTGAATTTCGATGTCCTAAAAGCAATGCCAAAGTTGTCCCTCCGACCAAATAAAAGTCCTTGAGTTCCGGCAGTGATTGTAGTTCTTGAATCAGCTTAAAAGTTTCAGGAGCAATGATATTTTTATCTTTATGCAGCATCAGTTTTTAATTTATCTGATTGCAAAAAAAGCCTCGCAAAATCCTTATCTCTTTTATCTAATTGTTTACTCCATTCTATCGTTTCCATAATCCTTTCCATAGGATAGAATCGAATCATTTCTTTCCAATCTTCAATGGTTCCACGTTGCAGGACTCTTTCGATAACTATCTTGAAACTTTTCTCATAATTGAAGGTCTCTAAATCATATTCCCAGAGAAGGTAATCCGGTATATTTGGCTTGTTTGTCATTAGAAAATTTGCTTTTAATTGTGCAGCTTTTATTAGCTGCAAAGCTAATAAAAATAGTGGAAGTTAATTGGAAAAAGCCTGGCACGATGCCGGGCTTTTATGTTTTATAAATACTTCGCCAGGTAGGTCTGGCAATCGGCTTCATTAGCCGGGAGGTGCTTGATTATTTCCAAAAAATCTTTCATGGATTTTTGTTTCAGGAAGACTTTTTTTAATAAGAAATAATTCATGCAATAGTATTGATTTTTCAATAAATACCCAGTGTTTACATCGTAACTGAATCGGTCCTTCTGGAAGCTGTCGCCATTCTTCAGGAGCTTTCGTATTTTAATTTGGCATTTGGAAAGCAGTTGCTGGCATTGCGCTGGGTTGGCATTGATTTTAGCAATGAAATCATTCATGCAGGCATAGATTTCTTCGTTTAATTTTAGCTGCTTTCTGGCAGTTTTCAGTTTTATTTTATTAGCGTCTTTTGCATATTTCAATGCACCATAATTCCCAATGACATCGCAGGTGGATTCATTGAAATCATAAGGAATATCGAGCTTGAATTGCATGATATAATTGTGCATCAATTCATGGAATGCAATCATGGATACGGACTCCTTTCGATAGCTCAAAAGGCGTTTGTTCAATGGAGTGTCAGAATAGCAATATGCCAGGTAAATAAAGGGTTCATAGCCCATATTATGATAATATGCCGCCCTCACATTGGCATCCCATTTGGAATGAAAAGTAATATAATCCTCCTGCATTCCAAAGGGCTTTTCGACCTTATCTTTTAATGAGACATAAATATAATACAAAGGCTGGTCGGAGGTGTCTCTATGGGTATAAAATTCTCCTTCCAACCGGACTCCCATTTCTTTAAAAACAAAATCTTTGACTTGTGAAATAAACAAAGAATCGCTGCCCTGGCTTCGGGCAATGAACCCTGTCATTAACAAGGAAAGAATCAAAATAAATCTGACTGGCTTCAAGGGTATCAATAATTTTTCATGGCAAAAATACAAGAGTTTATCCTAATTGGTTTTAGGCTTCTGGCTTTCTTGTTTTGTTTAAAATGGTTTTACAGTTTTAATTTATCCGGATTTTGTCTGGTATCCCAAATTGCGAAGACCAGATTATCCTTTTAGCCATTGGTCTATTTCATCATTCGCTTCTTTGTCCGTCAGGAATTTTCCTTCTTTAATATCCTTTTGTCCTTGAGCGATTGCTTGCTTCTGTTCTGATGAAAGTTTCATGGGTTCAAAATCTTCTGATTCGATTTCTATTAAGCGATAAATCTCTTCCAAAAGATGCTGGTCTTCTGTAGTTCTGATTTTATCAATCAGCTTGTTTTTTATTTCTAAAGTACTCATGTTATTAATTTTTTAGACTGCAAAGATAGGCATTGAGGTGGATGCCATTGATAAAATTACAATGGATTTATAATCCTTACAGAGCAGTCAAGCCCAAAAAAGTCATCCATATTCACAGTAATCAAATCAGCATTTAATTTCCTGGCTGTTGCCAAAATAATAGCATCAGGTGTTTTAATCTTTTTTAATTTTCGATAAACAATTACCAAATTAGCAATCTCAATATCTGTTTGAACAATTTCAAGGGATGCAAGTAATTTTTCAATCAACGCCTTTTCAACATTATTTTTAAACTCATACCCAAGTGCCTCCATGTATGAAATAACGGATATAAAAACATTATCATAACCCGCTGCCAACTCCTTAAATTCCAATTCTCCTTTGGAAAGATAAATCAGAATATTTGAATCCAAGACAACATTATTCCCAATCATTTCTAATATCTTTTTGCCATGCTGAAGGATTCTTGATGCCTTCAAAAACCTTTTGATTCCTGATTTCTGAAAGAATCATTTCTATCTTTGAGACATCATAATTCTTTTCATTTCTATCGTCCCATACAAGGGTTACTTTCACTTCTTTTTCCTTGATTTCAGGGACATCTTTAGGGATTTCTATCATCCCGTCATGCACTACTGTTTTGAATTCTAAACTCTTCATTTCTTAATATTTTAGACTGCAAAGATACGCATTGAGGCGGATTGGTTTTGGGCTTTTGAAATCAAATCATCCGATTATTTATCTGGAGGCTTTGGGGTGTCATGCTTTTTAAACATGCGGGGAGGGATAATAATTACCAAATAACCTTTTCATTCAAACCTCAATGATAATATTAGCTGGGATGATGAATGTATAATTCACCTTCGACATATAAATCAAAGTCTATGGAAAGATTCAAATCATTCATACGCCTGATGTTCTCCATCCCAATGTTGAAACCATTTAGGCAAGTATTGCCATTATGAAATTTCATGTGGACTTGGATATAGCCTTGTGCATTCTCAACGAGTTTCAGTATCCCCTCTTTATCTTGCTCCAAAAAGTCCAAAAGTTTCTTTAATTTATCTTCAAATTCATCAGGCTCTGGATTCGGTCGGAGCACTAATGAGCTGAATTTATATTTCACTTTTAATGGCGGTCTCACATCGCCAATATTCCAACTTTCGGTGGGTATTAATTTAGTCATTGCTTTTAGCTCTTGTTCTGATAATTCATAAGATAAAGCACAAAAATAAACATTGTTATTTGTTTCAGAATAAACTGTATAAACGCTTTCATCATCCTTATCTGTAGAGATACAAACTGCAAAATAAAAGTTTTGCTTTAGAACAGGTAAATAGGCAATTATAGTCTGATCATCTCTTTCTCTATCTATCCGATCAATTTTAATTTTTCCATCGACATAAACCGGACTATGAATTTCTAATAATTGTTCGGTAACTCCGAGCGATTTTGTTTGGAATTCTTTAGTAACGATTTCTAATACTTGTTCGTCAGTCATAAATT
>Ga0206965_10129_pt2 | contig 23154 bp, 17 predicted proteins | sample Alteio_BWOrgHeat_26_FD_152973 | JGI IMG/M metagenome (GOLD analysis project Ga0206965, IMG submission 152973) | Enriched cells from forest soil in Barre Woods Harvard Forest LTER site, Petersham, Massachusetts, United States -... | ecosystem: Environmental > Terrestrial > Soil > Temperate forest >...
GCCCGCAAGCCATGCTATATGCAAAGAACACGCCTAAAGCGACGGATGGCGTAAGCAGCACAGTATTTGACGCCAGAGGCGAAACGGATTTTCCGTGCCTTGATTATTGATTAATCCGGCATTCGCTTCTTCCTGTCGTTTGCGCTCGGCGTCAAATACTGTGCTGCTTACGCCATCCGTCGCTTTAGGCGTGTTCTTTGCATATAGCATGGCTTGCGGGCCGGCAATAAAACCGCCATGGATGCATGAGACCAGAGAGTTTGCTCCCAGACGATTGGCGCCGTGATAGCCGTATTCGCATTCTCCCGCCGCAAAAATACCTTTAATGTTGGTGGCCTGGTTGTAATCCACCCATAGTCCACCCATGGTGTAATGCATGCCGGGGAAAATCTTCATGGGGACTTCGCGCGGATCGTCGCCCACAAACTTTTCGTAAATTTCCAGAATGCCTTCGAGCTTGCGGTTCAGGGTTTCACGGTCAATATGCGTCAGGTCCAGATAGACCATGGGCTGGCCGTCAATGCCAAGATCGTGCTCGTAAACCACTTTGTGGATCGCGCGCGTGGCTACGTCGCGCGGCACCAGGTTGCCATACTTCGGATACCACTCTTCCAGAAAATACCAGCGTTCAGATGCCGGAATGCTCTTCCAGTCGCGCTTGTCGCCCTTATTTTTGGGAACCCAAACGCGGCCGCCCTCACCTCGAGCTGACTCAGACATCAACCGCAGTTTGTCTTCGCCGGGGATGGATGTTGGATGGACCTGAATAAATTCGCCATTGGCATAGAAGCAGCCCTGCTGATAGAGCGCGGACTGTGCCGATCCGGTGCAGACCACGGAGTTGGTTGACTTGCCAAAAATCGCGCCGATACCGCCCGTGGCCATGATGATGGCATCGGCGGGGAAGGTGCGGACTTCCATGCTGCGCAAGTCCATGGCGCAGATGCCACGGCAAGCGCGGTTGCCGTCGAGTACCGCGCTCAGGAACTCCCAGTGCTCGAACTTAGTGACCTTGCCTTCCGATTCGAAGCGCCGTACCTGCTCGTCCAGAGCGTAAAGCAGTTGCTGGCCAGTGGTTGCTCCGGCAAATGCTGTGCGATGGTAGAGCGTGCCGCCAAACCTGCGGAAATCAAGCAAGCCTTCAGGCGTGCGATTGAAAGTTACGCCCATACGGTCCAGTAAGTCGATAATCGCCGGTGCTGCCTCACACATAGCTTTTACGGGAGGCTGGTTGGCAAGAAAATCACCACCGTAGATGGTGTCATCAAAATGCTGCCAGGTGGTGTCGCCTTCGCCTTTAAGATTTTTGGCTGCGTTGATGCCACCTTGAGCGCATACAGAGTGCGACCGCTTCACCGGCACAATGGAAAATAGATCAACATGGCCGCCAGCTTCGGCGATTTTGATAGTTGCCGCCAGGCCCGCCAGTCCGCCACCGATCACGATAATTTTAGGATTTGATGCCATTTTTCTCGATTATCAACTTAGCGAACATTTATTTTTCGTTCTAGTCCAGCGGTTGTTCCTGGGCCGGCAACTTCTCTGGCGTATCGCGCCATGCCGGTTTGAAAAATGCCGCCATCGTGAACCATCCAATAGTTATCAGGGTAAGCGCTAGAACCAGACAAACTCTGGCGGACCACTTGCGTGAAGTCTGGCTCACCGTGATGCCCCATTTGGCGCAAAACAAAAACACGCCGTACGAAAAATGCCAGGAGGCCGCTACGATTCCTATTAGATAAAACGATGCCGCCCACGGATTCTGTAATTCCACCTGCACTTTGTGAAACGCTGCCTGCGAATTTGTCAGCAGGTGAATACCGGTGAAGCGCATGGTGTATGTATGCCAGATGATGTAGAGAAAAGTGATGCCGCCTGTCCAACGCTGGGCTGCATACATGAAATTGCCTGCCCACGGATAATCGCTGACGTTCGATTCTCCGCGAAACCATATATAGAAGCCATAAAAGGAGTGATACAGGATCGGGATATATATGCCAACGGTCTCAAGAATCAGGACAAACGGCAGACCGGTAAGAAACTTTACCTGGTCGGCATAGGCCTTTGGGCCGTTGGTTGCGAAGGCATTGGAGATGAAATGCTCCAGCAGAAACGCGCCAATAGGAATGATGCCGCTGAGAGAATGCAGACGACGCAGGAGAAATGAGTGGCCTTTACCAGCACGAATCGGTGGGACTCCGCGCTTGACAGGCGAGGCAACGCTAGCCATGTACTGCTATGCTCCAATCAGATTTGCAAGGCAAACTCTATATTATGAAACGTCAATTTCACGGCGTCAAACTGTAACCGCATCATGAGCTGATCACATATTCCTCAGATGCATGCTCAGCTGGATTTTCCCGTCAATTAAAAGTTCTGCGGCGCTGTATGCCGCGACCTTAATCCATCTGAAGATTGGCTTTCATAACTAAACAAGACTTTTCCGCGTCTAAGACTCATTGCTGTATTCTTAACTCGTTTATCCTCCAGCCCGCCAAGAGGGTGAAAGGACCAGGCAATGCAGAATCTTCTACAGGAAGTTCGCTACGCTTTTCGCCAGTTCCGTAAGTCTCCAGGATTCACCGCGCTGGCGGTGGTGACATTGGCTCTTGGTATTGGCGCGAATACCGCCATGTTCACGGTGGTTGAAAGCCTGTTGTTGCGTCCGCTTCCATACGCGAATCCCCAGCGCCTATTGACCGTTCGACCTCCGGAGGAGGGACTGGGGTCGACCTCGTGGCTTAGCTATCGCGATATTCGTGATCAAGCACGTTTGCTGGAAACGACAGCTCTCTATTCCGAAGATGTAGGCGTGGTGCAGGGCAAAGAAGGTTCAGAAAGTGTGGTAACGCCCGGGCTAACCCCCAATATGTTCAAGCTGCTTGGGGTAAAGCCGCTTGTCGGCCGGACATTCACGGAGGAGGAAGGCCAAACTGGCGGCCCACAGGTCGTGCTACTGTCCGAAGGATTATGGAGAGAGGCCTTCAACGCAGATTCGCAAATCGCGGGCCACACGATTCGCGTGAATGGCAAACCCAGAACCGTGGTTGGTGTAATGCCGCAGAGCTTTCATTTCCCCGAGTCAATGGGTACAGACACTGGCAAGGGACTCTGGATGCCGATTCAGCCTACAACGGAAATGCAGAAAGACCGCGGCAGTCACTTCTTTTACGTCCTTGCGAGTTTAAAACCAGGCGCCACATTGCCCCAGGCGCAGGCTGAACTGGATGCAATCGCCAAGCGAATACGCGAGGAAGATCCGATCAAGAACCGCGATGTGAATTTCCGGGCCCAGGGCTATCAGGAATTGCTCACCGGCCCGGTGCGTCCAGTCTTTTTCATGCTGGTAATTGGGTTGGGATTGGTGCTTTTAATTGCGTGCGCCAATGTGGCCAATCTCTTAATCGCCCGTTGCCTGGGCCGTCAGCAGGAATTTGCCGTACGCTCCGCACTGGGTGCAGGGCAATTACGTCTGGTGCGGCAGCTATTTGTAGAAGGCGGATTATTGAGCTTGCTGGGATGCGCGCTGGGATTCGGCGTTGCAGTGTTGATAATAACCGCGTCGCGTAAGTTATTACAGCACGCTGTTACCCGTGGGGATGCAGTTGCCCTGCATTGGCCGGTGGTGCTGGCGCTGGCTGCGATCGCAACAATTACCACCGTGCTGTCATCGCTTATCCCGGCTTTGCTTGTGGCCAGAACCGACCCGCAGCCGGCATTGCAGACGGCCTCACGCGGCTTGGGCAGCCATTCCGTACGCGCTCGACTCAGTGGCTGGCTGGTGGCTGGTGAAGTAGCTCTTTCTACCTTGCTCTTGATTGCTACGGGCTTGCTCTTTCACACTTTGTGGAATTTGGAGCATACGCAGCTGGGTTTTGACACCACTCGCGTTACTTCCTTTATAGCCATGCCCGCCGATGCCGCAGGGTTTGCCAATATGGGCGTTGCTCAATCGGGTGAACAAACACCCACGTCCGTGGCCACGCTTTTTTACCAGCCCACGCTCGAGCGTTTGCGGCAGATACCCGGCGTGCAAGACGCTGCACTGATCACGGCACTCCCGCTCTCTGGCATTCGTATGACCACAAGTTTCAAGCTGGCGGAGGACCCGGACGATCCGGCGCACACCATGGAAGCGCGCATTACTGCCGTGAGTGGAGGATATGCGCAGCTTATGGGAACTCCGGTCCTCAAGGGGCGCATGATCGGCAATGACGATAACGCCAATGCTCCTTTTGTTTCCGTGATCAACCAGACGCTGGCGCATAAATACTTTGGCAATCGAGATCCGCTGGGTCAGAAGATAGATCTTGGCGCGGATAGCGGAGCCGTACAGCCGTACACTGTAGTCGGCGTAATTGCTGATCAGGTGGATACCGGCGTCTCCCACGCCCCTGAACCGCTGCTCATGTTGCCGTATGAGCAAGTACCCGCAAGCTCGCTTTACTACCAGATTTTGATCAAGACTGTGGTCTTCTTTGTGGTGAAGACCCACGGAGATATCGCCGTTGCTCCGGCTGTGCGCAACGTTTTCCGGCAGACAGCGCCGGACTACGCCGTGGATAACTTTGAAACCATGCGCGAAATTGTTGACGGAAGTAATTTCAACCATCGGCTGGGACTTTATCTCACGGCGGCTTTTGCCGGCATGGCGATTCTTATGGTTGTGGCCGGACTTTACGGAGTATTGGCGCAGTTGGTGAGTTACCGCCGTCGCGAGATCGGTGTTCGTCTGGCCCTGGGCTCTACACGGCAGCGAATTCTCGGGATGTTCCTGCGTCAGGGGACGATTTTAGTCATCGTTGGGCTTGGGATTGGGATGGTTTGCGCTCTTTGGGCAGGTCGGCTGGTAAAGAGTTTTCTCTATCAGGTACAGCCGCTGGATGGCTGGACATACGCCAGCGTGGTGGTTCTTTTGCTTTTAGTGGGGACATTGGCGGCGTTGATTCCTGCACGACGCGCGGCTGCCGTGGAACCAATTGAAGCGCTCAGGGACGAGTAGGGTTGCAATCTCCAAAAACCAAGTGTGGTTGCTCCGCAATGAGGGTGTTAGTCTATCCAGTCCAAAGAGGGGGCAAACCATGTGTTCCATCAGCCGTGCTTTGAGTTTTACTTGTCTTTCTATTTTGATTCTGGGTTTACTCGGCGCAAGCGCGTCTGCGCAAAACACTTCGCTCGATAAGCAGGTGAGCTCGGTTCTTCCAGATGCGCAGACTTTCTATCTTGATCTGCATCAGCATCCGGAGCTTTCGTCGCATGAGACACGGACAGCCGCAGAACTTGCTACGCGGCTGCGCTCGCTTGGCTATGACGTTACCGAGCACGTGGGCGGAACGGGAGTGGTGGCCATCCTGAAAAATGGCCCTGGCCCAACCGTGATGCTGCGCGCAGAGCTCGATGGGCTGCCGGTAGAAGAGAAGACCGGCTTGCCTTACGCAAGCAAAGCGCACATGAAAGACGATAATGGCCGCGATGTGAGCGTGATGCACGCCTGCGGACACGACATACACATGGCGAGTTTGTGGGGGACCGCGTCAATCATGGCGCATAGCAAAGACACATGGCACGGAACGCTGATGCTGATTGGCCAGCCGGCAGAAGAGACGATCACCGGCGCCGACGCCATGCTGAAAGACGGTCTGTTTTCTCGCTTTCCCAAACCAGATATTGGCATAGCGCTGCATGACACGAATACTCTGCCTTTTGGCAAGATCGGAATTACACCGGGATATGCCAAGGCCAACGCCGACTCTGTTCGCATCACCGTCTACGGCAAAGGCGGCCATGGCGCACTGCCGCAGACCACGATTGATCCGGTTCTGATCGCTGCTCGAATCGCGGTCACGGTGCAGTCGATTGTTTCCCGCGAGATTAAGCCGGGCGACGCGGCGGTGATTACTATCGGCTACATTCAGGCAGGCTCAAAGAACAACATTATCCCTGATCAGGCGCAGATGGGGCTGACCGTGCGCTCTTACAAGCCAGATGTCCGTCAGCATCTTCTGGCTGGCATTGAGCGAGTGGCAAAAGCCGAAGCCATGGCTGCCGGCGCAGAGAAAATGCCGCTGATCGAAAAATATGAATCGACTTCAGCTGTTTATAACGATCCAGTGTTGACGCAGCATCTGTCGGCGACTCTGGAAGGCGTCCTGGGCAAGGGAACTGTGGTGACGGAAGAACCGATCATGACGTCAGAAGATTATTCGTACTTTGTGGAGCAGGGCGTGCCATCTTTTTACTTCACGCTGGGTGTGGCGGATCCGCAAAAGCTGGCAGAAGCAAAATCGGCAGGCGGACAGTTGCCAAGTAATCACTCGCCACTGTTTGCACCAGTGCCCGAGCCTTCCATCAAAACCGGCATGACAGCTGAAGTTACGATTCTGCGCGATCTGTTGAAAGGCACGTCTGCCGACGCAAGGAAATTTACGGAGAAGCCGGCGGGGAATTAGCACATGTTTCAATCAATTTTTGAGGAACCATGCTCTCAAAATATCATCATCCCGAACTCCGTCCATGAGGGCGCGCATTCATCAGCGTCCCGAATAGGAGTGAGGGACCTTGTGGGTGCTTTGACAAAGCGCAAGGTTCCTCTGGCCTGCTCGCACAATGAAGAAAGCTTGTGCTCGCTCACGGCCATCGGAATGACGTTTTCATAAGATTTAAAGATAGAGAGACAACAGCATTATCAGCCTCACGCAGAGATGCAGAGAAACTCAAAGCAACTGTTCAAATCCATAGGAGCTGTTTACCGATGAAATTTTCCCGCCGTCATTTTCTTGAAACCGCAGGTCTTGCTACCGCTGTTACGCTGGCGCAACCCAGCAGCTTGTTTGCACAAGGTGAAAGCATCGGCAAACAGCCGGAAGCGATTGCTCGGCTGAAGTCGCGCAAGGACGAAGCCAAGCCAATCACCGTTGCCGAACGCGAGCAGCGGGTGGAGCGCGCACGGCAACTGATGACAGAGAACAAGATTGACGCCGTGATGGTTATGGGCGGGACGTCGCTGGTTTATTTCTCCAACATTCGTTGGTGGATGAGCGAGCGCCTGTTTGCGCTGATCATGCCGGTGAAGGGAAGCCCGTTTTATGTGTGCCCGGCGTTCGAAGAAGATCGCGCGCGCGAGCAGATTGCCAGCGGTCCGGGCGGCAACAACGCCGAGGTGCGGACGTGGCAGGAAGATGAAAGCCCGTATCAGAGAATTGCCGAAGGATTGAAGGTACGGGGACTATCCACGGGCAAGATCGGCATGGAAGAGACTGTCCGTTATGTTTTCAGCGAAGGCGTGAGCAAGGCCGCGCCCGGTTTGCAGTTGGTTAGTGCGACGCCTGTGACGGCAGGCTGCCGCATGATCAAAAGTGCGCATGAACTGCAATTAATGAAGCTGGCGAATGAAGTGACGCTGGCCGCGTATGAAGCCGCTTATCTTTCCACCAAAGAAGGCATGACACAGAATGATTTTGGCGCGATGGTTCAGGCCGCTCATGCGCAACAGGGTTTTCGCGGCGATGCCAGCATACAGATCGGCGAGTACTCAGCTCTGCCGCATGGATCGGCCAAGCCGCAGATCATCCGCGAAGGAACAATCCTGCTGATGGACGGTGGCTGCACCGCGGAAGGTTATGAGTCCGATATCAGCCGCACCGTGGTCCTGGGCAAGCCCACGGACAAGATGAAGCAGGTATTTGAGATTGTGCACAAAGCACAATCAGCAGCACTGGCAACGGCCAAGCCGGGCGTTCAATGCCAGGCGGTAGATGCAGCGGCGCGCAAGGTCATCACGGATGCGGGATATGGACCGGACTACAACCACTTCACGCATCGCGTAGGACATGGCATCGGCATGGACGGGCACGAATGGCCGTATCTCGTCCGGGGAAACACGCTGCCGCTCGCGCCTAATATGACCTTCAGTGATGAGCCGGGAATTTATATTCGCGGCGAGTTTGGTGTGCGGCTGGAAGACGATATGCACATCACGGAGAACGGGGCAGAGTTGTTTACGCCGCAATCGCCGAACCTGGAAGATCCGTTCGGAAGAAAGTAAAGAATCGCCGTGATCGCGCGCCATCGCCGACATCGCACGTCATCGGTTTAGAATACGGCTTTTGGGAATTCGGCCAGAAAGATTTGTTCTCTTGCAAAGTAACCGGCACAAGAAAGAGTAGTGGATTCTGATTAACGAACGGATCCAGATTATGGGAGCTAATATGTATTGCAACGCAAAATAAAAAAGCGAATGGCTTAAACGAGAACGATGCATGAGTGTAGATAAGCACGAGGAATTGAGAACCAGAGCCAAGAAATTTGCGCTGCGAGTGATTCGTATGTCGCAGGCTCTTCCAAGGACACGTGAAGCAAATGTAATCGCTAACCAGCTTTTGAGATCTGCAACTGGAATGGCCGCAAATTATCGTGCGGCTGGCAGGTCCAGATCAAAAGTTGAATTTATTGCAAAGATTGGTGTAGTGATTGAAGAGTCTGACGAAACTGTTTTTTGGCTTGAGATGCTTGCTGAAAGCGGCATGGTAAAACCAGCAAAGCTCGAAGGCATACAGAAAGAGGCGCATGAACTGCTTGCGATATTCGCTGCCTCCCGCAGAACAGCCAGAGAGTAGTTAAAAAATCGCACTGCTATTAACCCGTTAGGCTGCTATTGATGGAATGTTTAACGATGCCATCATCAGAGGTAACTGAGTAACTCAGCTAGCCTCCGATGACGGCGATGTCGCGCGATCGCGGCGTTGTCGGCGATTCCTTTATTTCAGCGCGTTGGTGATAAACGCTGACACGTCCTTCTTCAATTCCCCCAGCGACGAATCCTGGATATACATCATGTGCCCGGCGCCGTAGTAACCCAGCGTGACGCGTCCGTGTTGCGCGCTATCCAGTTCCATGTGGTTGAGCGTGTATTGCGTGGCGAAATACGGCGTGGCCAGGTCGAAGTATCCTGAGCCGACAAAAAGCTTCATGAAGGGATTTTTGTCGAAAGCGTCTTTGAGTGCTTGTGCGGTATCGGGGAAACCGCCGCGTTGAACGCCCCAATCCCACTCATCAAAGCGGAATCCTCCGCCCAGAATGTAGTAATCCAGATCTGATTTATAGCCTAATTCGGTGCGCACATACTGATTGAACATGGCGGTGTAAGGCGGACGAATTGCGCTCATGCTGGGATCAAAGCTGGCTGTCTCGTCGATGGCCGAGCGTGAAGTGCCGGTGAAGCGGCTGTCGAGCCTGCCGATGATCTCCCGCTTATCGCGCAGAAGCTCTTTGGTGAAATGCGATTCCTCAATTCGTAGATTGCTCAGGTCGATATAAGTTTTGCTCAGGCCGGTGTAGCGCGTCAGATGGTCAATTACGTCCTGGCGTTCTTGTGGAGTAAGGCGGTCGCCCTTGGCCAGTGCCTCAGCATACGGACCGGCGGCCCACTGTTCGACTTCAGCGCGCATCTTGTCAAAGTTTTGTTGAAGGTCCGGGGCAAGCTTTTTGTGGTACCACGCAGCGGAAGCATACGTCGGCAGAAAGAGCACGAAGGGAAGATCGTTGCCGGGAGAACCGTCAGTGGTTTGAAAGTTCAGAATGCTGGAAATCAGCATGATGCCATTGAAGGCGATGCCATGCTCCACCAGGTAACCGGAGAGTCCGGCAGCCCGCGTGGTGCCGTAACTTTCTCCCACCATAAAGAGCGGTGACGACCAGCGCTCAGAGCGGCCAAGGTAGAGACGGATGAATTCGCCTACAGACTCGATGTCGCCGCGGAGGCCGATGAATTTTTTAGTCTGGTCGCGTTTTACCGCGCGGCTATAGCCGGTGCCTACGGGATCAATGAAAACCAGATCCGTCTGATCGAGCCACGTGTATTCGTTGTCAACAAGCTGGTAAGGCGGAGGAGGCATCATGCCATCGGGCTGCATACGCACGCGCTTGGGGCCGATTGCGCCCATGTGTAGCCATACTGATGCTGAGCCAGGACCGCCGTTGAAAGAGAAAGTAAGCGGACGATGCTCTGCTGCCTGGCCGTCGAGCGTATAGGCGATGTAGAAAATGTGGGCTTCCACCTCGCCTGTGTCGTTGTTCTTGAGCGGCATCATGCCGGTGGTTGCGGTGTAATGCAACGTCTTGCCACCTACATGAATTTCGTGGTGCGTCATCAAAGGCGGCTGCTCGTTAGAGTCTTTGGGATCTTTGGCATCTTTCTTGGCGTCAGCGGCTGGGGCACTAGACTGTTTTGATTCCGCGGTGCTGGCCGCAGGCGCCGGGTTAGCAGGGCGATCGCCACGGTTTCTCTGCTGGGCAAATGCACAAAGTGAAAAGAGCGATGCAATCAGGATCAAAAAAGACGAGGCGCGACTCGGCATTATGGCGAAACTCCACGGTGAAATTGGACGTTAATCTTTTAGACGTGTCTGGTGAAAACAGGTGAGTGTAGCTGGCGACTAAGAAAAGGGCAAATCAGAGTTTATAAGGTGCCATGGGGATGTTCCGGCATTGACTGAGAACTTTGGTGGTGGCCTTTGAAATACCACATCAGCAGGACAAGAAAGACAATGACCACCAGAATAAAAACGCCAAAATAGTGTCCTCTGCCGCGGTTTGACGCACGCTGTGACATGAATGCCTTTGAAAGGATATTGTAATTTTTTAGCGGCTTGGCACAACTAAGTCACGATCCAGCCGGACTTCCAACTGCGTTCCTTGTTCCAACTTTAAGTCGCTGCCATTCATGAGGAATCCGCTTCCGGTCCCCAGGCCTGCTCCGGCTGCGGCTCCCACGGCAGCACCTTTGCTTCCGCCTGCAACCGATCCGCTCACAGCGCCAACTGCAGCTCCAATGGCTGCATTGGTAATAAGTTTCTTCATGTCCGGCCCTTTGCGGTATAGCTCGCCCTCTTCAGTGCCGGCCTTGATGGAGGAATCTCCGGGAACGCCGGTTACAGTGGCAATCAACGGGACCCAGCCTTTGCGGGTCTCAATTTCGTCGAGCGCGAGTTGCAGCTTGGCCCCGGTATAGCCGCGCTCAAAAGTAGCAACGTGGCCTCTGATTATCTCTCCTTTAGGAATAATAAGTCCGATAGGAGTGACCAGTTCTTCCCGAAGCTCGGCCGTAAAGTGCTGGCCTTGCTTTATCTCATGCGTGTCCAGCGTATCTCTCAACTTTACGATGAAGCGGCTGCCATCTGGGACTGCATTTGGAAGCCCGCTAGGAGGTGCGCCATATGCAGGAGAGGAGTTGGCCTGTCCGTAACCTGGCGCAGGCGACTGCTGAGGCAAAGGAGCGCTTTGGGATGACGGAGCATTGGGGTCGTCCTTAGGACGAGTCTTGAGCGTTGGTTCGCTAGAGTTTCCGTTGTCCTGGGCTACTGCACCTAAAGCCAACGCCAGCATCGCGACAGTAACGGATGCGGCCCACTTTGCTTTCATGGCGGGTTACCTCATAAAATTTCTTGAAAATACTTGGCAGGTGAGATGCGGTGACGGCAGAGAAACGCTGCTTAGCAAGAAGCATTTTGCGCACCTAACTCTCCTTAATCCGGGAAATAGGACATTACTAAAGTAACTGTCCAAAAGGCCCTATTCGGGACCGTTTTGCGGCATCATATTGAGAGTAGGAAGTGCTGAATTCCCCTGAAAAGGAATGTACACATGAAGAACTGGTTTCTACCTGCTACTGTCCTGGGGTTGACTGGCCTGGCCTTGGTATTCGCCAGCGAAAGAGGCCGGGACCGCGTCCGCCATTTTGTGGACGGGTTCCTGGAACATGGCGACCCAATTGGCGAGTTCGGTAAGTTTTGTGAGGACCAACTGGAGACGATCCAGCAGAGCCTGGACCGGCTTTCTGAGGCCCTGGAAGGGCCACAAGCGAGCTAGGCGGCAATCTTATTAATTGCCTCAGCCATGCGCACGTCCCGCTGGGTCACTCCTCCTGCATCGTGTGATACCAGGGCGAGGGTGATGGTGTTATAGCGGATATCGATGTCCGGGTGATGATTGGCCTGCTCGGCTGTTTCCGCCACCTTATTTACAAACTTCATAGCGGCCTTGAAGTCAGGAAAACGGAAGACGCGCTGAATGGCGGTCCCGTTGCGCTGCCATCCACTCAGAGAAGTAAGCGCCTGCTGAATTTCAGTATCCGTAAGCACAGCCATAGTGCACCTTCCTTTACGTCACACTGATTCTATTGCCTTCACGTAAAAATTGCAGCAACCACTCTAAGCGCATTTTAAACGCGACGGTCGGAACGTTGACGGTGAGACGAACGTTACGTAGTCCGGGTAGAGGCAAGAACAGGCACAGATTTGATGGGGTAAGTAAAGTGATCGATCTGAGAGTTAATCTCTTTGCGCAGATCCTCCCAGATTGTGTCCGGCATTTCCATGAAAACACGGACCACCTCTGGATCAAATTGCCGGCCGGAGAAGCGTTCCACTTCTTCACGTGCCACCTGAATGCTTTGGGCCGCACGATAGGGACGGTCGGACGTGATGGCATCGAGTGTGTCCGCAATGGAGAATATGCGTGCTCCCAGGGGTATATCCTGGCCGCTTAGCCCACGCGGATAGCCAGTGCCATCGTAGCGCTCCTGGTGCGAGTAGACAATTTCCGAGGCTTCCGAGAGAAATGGAATCTTCTTGAGCATCTGGTACCCACGGAAGCAGTGCTCGCGCATAATTTCGGTTTCGGCTTCGGTCAAGGCGCCGGGCTTGCGCAAAATGGCTTCTGGAATGGCGATTTTGCCTATGTCATGCAGGAAGGCGCCGCGGGCAATCACGCGGATTTTGTCGCCCGAAAGTCCCATGGCGCGGGCAATTGCAATCGTGAACGCCGTGACCCGCTTGGAGTGGCCTTCAGTCTCAGCGTCCTTTAGATCGAGAGCGTCGCCGAGCGCTTCCAGCGTAATGTCATAAGAACGCTCCAGGTCGGTCATGGCTTGCCGGAGCTGCTCTGTACGAGCGGCCACCAGCGACTCAAGGTTGGATTGATATGCCCGGTTTTCCAGCTTCAGACGGCGATGCTCCAGGGCACGACGAACCATGGCCAGGAGCTGTTCGCGTTCAAACGGTTTCAGCAGATAATCGTAAGCGCCGTTGCGGATGGCCGCCAGAGCTACGGAAATATCATGGACCGCAGTGACCATGATAACCGGCATGTCTGGGTATTTTTCCTTGGAACGTTCAAGCAGGGCGATACCATCAAGTTCAGCCATCATCAGGTCAGAAAGCATGAGCTCAAACTCGCCTGTGGAACTGAGTATGGCTAGGGCTTCCATCCCGGAGGCAGCCTGCCGGGTCTTATATCCCGCTGCGCTGAGCATAGACGAGATTATTTCCCGGATTGGCTCCTCGTCATCAACAACCAGAATGCGCTCTATCGCCATTGGGAAAGTTTACCTTGGGGGGAGCCTTAATGTAACCCAGAGTTCCTCCAAATACAACGGTCGTAGCACTAAAAAACACCTGAAAATGGAGGATTGGTGGTGTACAGTGTTAAAACCTACTTAAATTAAGAAAACCTTTTTTGAATTGACCATGGACTTTACCCTCCAATCAGCATTCCTGGCTGAAATGTCCACCCTGTTGATCCTGCTGGCGGGCGCAATATTGCTATACGGTAGTTTCCGCGAAAAGTACCTGGTCCCCTGGATCGCCGGCTGGAGCGTGTTTACCCTCTCTAAGGTTTTTTTGGCGTTAAGCTCCTCCTATGCCCCCGCACCAGTTTGGACTGCCCTGGCTTACGGCTCTTATGTAGTGGCGGTGGGTCTGTTTGTAACGTCCGTGTTGTTTTACGTGTCTCAGCCCAAACTGCTTTGGCCTTCAGCTTTTGCCTTGAGTATTGCGCTTCCGCTGGAGTTGGCTTATTCGCTGTGGAGGCCATATCCTGCTTTGCACTATGTTGCGCTTGCCATCTGCTGGCTGGTAAGCAGTGTGGCTGCGGCGCAGCTTGTCCGCTTTGCCTGGGGCAGGATCAGTGTTGGCCGCTGGCTTTTGGCGGCGATGTTAGTGCTGCTGCATCTTGATGCAGTAGGCAGCGTTCACAGAATCGTCGGGACCGATATTCTGTTTGATTTGCTGCTCGGTGTCAGCATCATGACTATCGTACTGGACGATTCCAGAGTCCAGGTGCAGCGCCTGGATGCGCTGAATAACATCACCCAGCACATTTCCGATTCACGTGAATTTGAGCCAACAGTAGGCTCTATTCTGGAAGAACTTACCAGAATCACGCGGGCCAAGGCTGCATGGTTCCGCACCCTGGAAGGCGAGAACCTGGTGCTGACAGTCCACAGAGGACTGTCAAAGGCGTTTATCGATAGAGCTGCGACGGTAGAAACGTCTCGAAGTGCAAGCGGTTTTGCCTTGCGCGAAGGAGAGGTTTACGTTGTACAAACAAAAGAATCAACGCCTGAGCTCCGCGAGGTACTGATCGGCGAGAGAATTCATCATCTGTTGCTGGTGCCAGTGGAAGGCAAACATTCCAATGTGGGAATGTTTATTCTGGGCATGCCTAGATTTCGCGCTTATACCGCGCGCGAAAAAGACTTTTTGAAAGCAGCGGCCAAACAGCTTGGGCTTGCTACCGAAAATCGAAAGCTGTTGCAGCAGTTAGTGCACTCACGCAATGAGTGGGCAAGCACCTTTGACTCCATCCCCGATTACATTCTTGTTCACGATCTGGAGAATCGCATTTTGCGTGCGAATAGCGCTCTTCTGGGACGATTGCAGCGCCCACGCGAGGAGGTAGTTCACCGCCTCTGCGAAGAAGTATTGCCCGGAGTCGCTGTGAACTGGCAAGGCTGTCCTTATTGCACGCATGCCGATTGTGGCGGCGAAGAAGACCCGTGTTTTGGCGGATACTCGGTAGTTTCCACATCCGCTTACACAGGCGAAGACCACACACGCGTGGGAACCGTTCACGTGATTAAGGACATCACGGAGTCCCGGGCAGCGGAAGAGCGTTTTACCTCACTGTTTAATCATATGCACGAAGGTGTTTTCGCTTCCACGCCGGAAGGCAACATTCTGGATTGCAATGAAGCCTTTGTGCGCATGCTGGGATATGACAGCAAGGAAGATATTCTCAAGCTTGATGTGGCACATTCAATTTATGTGGACATGGAAGACCGCAATAAATTTCTGAGTGAGATTTCACGCCACGGTTTTGTCAGGAATTTTGAGATCGTGCTCCGCTGCAAAGATGGCCGCAAAATCAATGTGATTGAAAGCAGTTTTGCCACGCGCTCCCCCAGCGGCAAGATTGAACGCTATCAGGGCGTGGTGCTGGATGTAACGGAAATGAAACGCGCGGAAGACGAGATTCGGCGGCGCAATCGCGAATTATATGTCTTGAACAATATTGCTGTGGCCTTCAACCAGTCTTTTGATCTGGATGAAATTTTGCAACTCATCATGCTGCAAATGGTTGAGTTGTTTTCTACGGACACGGCGTCGGTTTATCTTTTCGACGAAGAAACGAATACGCTCACCAAGAAGTCTTCCTACGGACACCGCAGCTCATGGGCGGCAGAGAGCGAAAACGTGGTGATGCCATCAGAGTTCATCACCTCGATCAAAGCTCATCATGCTGAAATCATTGACCAGGAACATTTGTCGCGTCTTCCAGAGGTGCTGCGTAGAGCGGTGGAACTGGAAGGCCTGCGCTCCTGGCTTTGGGTCGTCTTGTGGCGCAAGGAAAAGATTCTCGGGGTGCTGGCCACAAGTTGCCGAGCTATACGTGAATTTACCCGCTCGGAACAAGGCGTAATGATTGCCGTGGGCCGCCAACTTGCAACCACGATCGAAAAAATACAGCTCTACAACGAAACCAGACAGGCTTATGAGGACCTGAGCCGGACTCAGGAGCAGCTGTTGCAGAGCGAAAAGATGTCTGCCGTGGGCCAGTTGATTTCCGGAGTCGCTCACGAATTAAACAACCCTCTGACTGCCATACTTGGTTACACGCAGTTGCTGGAGAGCGAAAAACTGGAGCCGCGCGTAGAGGAATTCATTCTCAAACTCCGCAAGCAGGCGCAACGAACCCAGAGAATCGTACAAAACCTTCTGTCCTTTGCCCGTCAGCACAAACCCAAACGAGTGCATGTTGATCTGCGCAGTGTTGTGGAAGACACCATCGCGCTCCGCGATTACGACTTGAAGGTCAATAACATTCTGGTCGAGCGGGATTTTGATCCGGTAATGCCTTCGGTAATTGCCGATCCGCATCAACTTGAACAGGTTTACCTCAATATCATCAATAATGCGGCAGACGCAATGATGGATGGCGGTCGTGGTGGCCATCTCCGCATTAATATTTTCAGTGAAAATGGAAATGTGGTTACTGCTTTTCACGATTCTGGTCCGGGGATTTTTGATCCCAAGCATGTATTCGATCCGTTCTATACCACCAAGGGCGTGGGCAAGGGCACTGGTCTGGGGCTGAGCATTTGTTATGGCATCGTGAAGGAACATGGTGGAGAAATCTCCGCGCAAAATCACCCTTCAGGCGGCGCCTTGTTGCAGGTACGTTTGCCGATTGCCATAGGCGAAAAGCCGGTCACGGAGCGGGAACGCATTGTTGCGCGGCGCGAATCTCGCCTGGAAGGATCTGTGCTGCTATTAGATGACGAGGAAGCGGTGCTGGATTTTGAACGTGAGGTTCTTACCGCGGCTGGCCTTAAGGTGCTCACTGCTACCTCTGGCGCCGCAGCCGTGGATTATCTGAAAGAAGAAGACTTCGACGTTTTATTTCTCGATAGTAAAGTTCCTGGCTCGTGGTCGAGTGAAGAAGTATTCCGCTGGATGGAAGAGCATCGGCCAGAGTTAGTGTCGCGGACAGTCTTTGTGCTGTCGAATGTTTCTGATCCAGGCGTGCGCGCTTTTGTGGATGCGACCAAGATCTTTTGCCTGGTCAAACCTTTTGAGGTTTCTGACCTGCTCGCCGTTACGCGCCGCGTCTTGCGGAGAGCCAGAACAGCTTCACATTCGCACTGAGTTATCGGCTCATTAAGCCGCTCTTGCCCGTGTTCCCCGCACCAATATTTGCCCTACGCCTGGCATACCAGCAAACGCGAGTGCAGCGATGCGGACCCATTTGGGCGCAGCAAGCGCGCTACGCAATCGCGCGGCATTGCGAAAAGCAGGAGTGAATCGTTTCCCGTAAGCTGCCTTGTATCGCAGGTGCACTTGAGGCAAAGAACACGCGCCACGCAAGAACGGAACGATCGAGTTTGCAGCCAAGGTCCCACTCTGCAACGCCAAGGAGATGCCATCACCGGCAAAGGGATCGATGAAGCCGGCAGCGTCACCTGCGAGCAGCATGCCATCCGACTCAGTCTCTGGTTCACGAAAATAGAGCGGGGAGGTAGTAACCGTGGGAAATAGAGATTTCCAGGAGCGAGTGCGCTGCCAGAGCTGTGGCTCTTGAACAAAAACTTCTTCCAGAGAATGAGCGACATCCGCCCGGACCATGGCGCAAGCGTTCACTGAATTCGTTCCTACTGGCGTAACTCCGCAGTAGCCGCCGGGGAAAAAATAGAGATCCACCGATTGAGGTGGTGTGAGCTCAGTGAAATGGGCTTTCAAGCCCAGCCATTTTTCTCGTCCGGAAACTTCGAATTGCGTCAGCTTTGACCAGCGTCCAGTGGTGTTAATTACGGCACGGGCAGTAAAAGTTTTTTCTGCCGTGACCACATGGAAAAAATTGCTCTTATGCACTTCGCGGACGGTCACATCTTCCTGGGTGATGGCGCCAGCCTGCTGTGCTGCCTGGAACAGCGCGGCATCAAGATCGAACCGAGGGATGCTTTGCGCGGCGGGCGAAACAGGCAGAACAAGGGACTTGTTATCCAGAAAAATTCGCGAAGTGAGCATCTGCGGGCATGAATTAAAACGATCATCTTTCAGCAAGCCTCGCAGCAATCCCAGAGATTCAGCGGAGACAAATTCACCGCAGACTTTTTGGCGTGGGAAACGGTCCTTTTCCAGCAGCAACACCTTCATCCCAGTGCGAGCCGCAGTGATGGCGCAGGCAGAGCCGGCTGGACCTGCTCCTACAACAATTAAGTCATACTTGGCTGCTTCCAAACGATTACTCCCATGCGGAAAAGGTAAAAACTTTTGATCTCAATATTGCTTGCAGCCGCTACAGGCTTCAGCATTTCACTGATCTCTTCTACCGTATAAGCTCGTCGTACAGAGGCGATTGCATCGTGCCGTGTAAGCCGGCTGCGGTAAAGCGGCAAGCCCAGGTAACTCAACATAAGATGCAAAGGATGCCGCTGGAGATCGTGAATCAGAAACGCATGACGCGCGACGCGAAGACCTTCCCGGGCAAAGCGGACAATCTGTTCTGGTTCTAGATGATGAAGAAATAGGGAACTGCCTACGGCGTCAAAACTATTGTCGCGAAAGGGAAGAGCGGTGGCATCGCCACACACGGCGGGATGCTCTCCGCCAAGATGTGTTGGGGCGCGATCCAGAATCACGGAGCGAACAATGGTCCCGGATTTAGCTAGAGAACGCTGTGTAAGCGTGGCAACATAACCTTCACCGCCAGCTACGTCTACCCAGGAGAGATCTTTTAAGTGTCGCTCCTGCGCAACCCGGCGCAGCAGACTCGACATGGTGTGTATCCCGCCAAACCAGCTGTTGAGCCTGCGCAGGTCTTGCAGCGATGTTGCGACTTCATGGGGTGTGCCTGCGTCAGTATCTAAAAGTTCGGGGACCACGACACGCTTCATTCAGACCCGGGCCAGTTCTTCTTCCAGCAATTGCTTGTTATAGAGGTCCGTGTAGTAGCCGTTGCGCGCCAGAAGCTCTTCGTGCGTGCCCACTTCCACAATGCGTCCTTCATGCAGCACAGCAATGCGGTCCGCATTCCGGATGGTTGAGACGCGATGAGAAATGAAGATCGTAGTGCGTCCCTGCATTACATGGCGAAGGTGGTCCAGAATTTTTTCTTCTGTATACGTATCAACGCTGGAGAGTGCGTCATCGAGAACCAGGATGCGCGGATTGCGTATGATGGCGCGGGCAATGGCGGTGCGCTGCTTCTGCCCGCCAGAGAGCGTGATGCCGCGTTCGCCCACCAGCGTGTTGTAGCCCTCGGTGAAACCTTCAATGTCCGTGGCGATATTCGCTGCTTCGGCGGCAGCCTGCACTTGTTCGTCACTGGCGCTCTCCACGCCGAAAGCAATATTTTCTCGGACTGAATCACTGAACAGAAAAGTTTCCTGGGGAACATAGCCGATGTTCTGGCGCAACGTCTCCAGCGGATATTCAAGAACCGAGCGGCCATCCAGCAGCAAGGTGCCGGGCGCAGTGTCATAAATACGCGGCAACAGGCTTACTAGCGTGGTTTTGCCGGAACCGGTTGGTCCAACGATCGCCAAACTGCTGCCAGCCGGGATTTTGAGATTGATATCTTTGAGAACAGGCACGCCGTTGTAGCTGAAATCAAGATGGCGGAATTCAATCTCGCCACGCACCGCCGTGACATCTTTAAGGTCAGGAGCGACTTGCGCGTCGGTAATATCCGGTTGAACTCTCAAAATCTCATCAATGCGGCCCATGGAAGCCGTCCCTTTTTGGAAAATGTTGATGACCCATCCCAACGCGATGATTGGCCATGTGAGCATGACGATATACGTGTTGAAGGCCACAAAGTCGCCTAAAGTCATGCGGTGCAAGAGCACCTCGCGTCCGCCCAGCCAGAGCACCAGCACCAGAGCAAACCCAAGCAGCATTTCCAGCGTGGGCCACAGCATGCCAGTCAGGCGCGCCAGTGGAAGGCTACGCCTGAAGTACTCCTGGTTGGTTGTTTCAAATAAAGATATTTCGGCTTCTTCCTGCACATACGCCCGCACAACTCGGGCGCCAGAGAAATTTTCCTGCGCGCGGGCGGAGATATCAGAAAACTGGGCCTGAATTCTTTCAAACCGTTCATGGATCCTGCGGCCGATGTACTGCACAATCACGCTGGCAATGGGCAGAGGCGCAAAAGCATACAGCGTCAACTTGGGACTGATCTGCCACATGAAAACCAGAGCAACCGCGGTAAATACAAGCGTATTTGCCGTATACATAATGGCTGGTCCCAGCAGCATACGCACTGCATTCAGATCGTTGGTGGCGCGGGCCATAATGTCGCCGGTGCGGTTCTTCTGGTAATGCGAGTAGGAAAGCGATTCCAGATGGCCGAAAAGATCATTGCGCAGATCGTATTCAATTTCGCGCGAGACGCCAATGACCAGCCAGCGCGTTAAAAACTGGAAAATACCTTTACCCAGGGCCAGGGCCACCAGCAGAGAGCAGTAAATCACGATCTTATGCTGCGTGATGCCATGATGGTTCATGTCATCAATCGCGCGCCGGATAACCTGGGGAGAGAGCACCCAAAAACCGTTATTGAACAGCACCGTGATCGCGCCCCAGAAAAGCATGACGCGATACTTGTTGAGATAAGGCCAGAGCGGTTTGAGATTTTTACCCATGGATGCTAATAACGACCGTTAACAGACGACGCTTAATAGATGATTTTAACAGGCAGAAAGGAGCGGAAGAATTACAGGCGCCCTCTTCCGCGTTGCTTATCTGCAGGCATTAGCTTCTTTGCGCTCTCCGCGTCCTCTGCGGTGGAACGTTCCCACTTCACTACGACGGTGTCTTCATGATCATATAGCCGCCGGCCAATCCGAAAATCAGGTCAGGCGACCATGCGGCAATCAACGGCGGAAGCTGGCTCACGTTGCCCATAGCTTCAAACAGACTGGAAGTCAAAACGTAGGTTACGCCGATGATCAGCGCCACAACCACCCCGCTGAGCGCGCCTCGGCGGCCGCCGGAAAGAGCGAAGGGCACGGCCAGTATAGCCATCACCAGCGTGATCAGGGGGAAGGCAATTTTCTTCTGCAACTGGACGCGTAGCCGCACCACGTCAAACCCACCCTGCTGCAAATCAAAGATGTAATGCCGCAGCTCCTCGTAATTCATCTCCGAGGATTGCAGCACTTCTTTCTTGAAGTAGTTAGGCGGCTCGTCAAGTTCGGCAAAAGTGCTGACATCAAATTTGCGCAGATCTTCGCGAAGGTCCGCACCCGGCGCGTTGCTCCAGGTACGCTGCCAGCCATTTTCAAAAGTCCATTTCTGTAAATGCTCCGCCCAGCGGGCACGCGCGGCATAAACCCGCTTCACCATCTGGAAAGAGTGCGGATTCAGCTCAAAGGCAGAGACGCTGGCAAAGGTATTCCGGTCAGGATCAAAGGCCTCATAGTAATAAATCTTACGGTTCTCTTCGGTGCCGTCGCTTCTTTTGCGGCTCTCGCCGAAAATCCACTTACGGTCAGGACGCAGGTATGTCTGGGCCGGCTTGCCTTTGATCAGGTTGCGCAACGTTTCCACGCGCTTGTTGGCGTAAGGCAAATACCATTGGTCGAGCACAAAAAGCCCGCCGGCCAGCGTGGTTGCAATGATCAGAATGGGCACCACTGTGCGATAGATGCTCACCCCCGTTGCCTTCATGGCGGTGATCTCATTGGATTTCTGCATCAATCCAAACATAACGAGCACGGCCAGAAGAACTGCCAGCGGGGTGATCTGATACAGCACTGAAGGAACAAAGTTGAGCAAATATTCAAACTGCGTCACCAGGGGAATCTTCTTCCTGACAATGTCTGAAAGCAGTTCAAAGTACGTAAAAACCAGAAAGAGCACGACCAGGCTGGACAGGATCAGCAGCAGATAGCTGACGAAATTGCGGAGGACATAATCGTCAAGGATTAATGGAAAGCTGAAAAGACGCGCTCGTTTACGGCCGCCATTAGAGACCGCTTCTTCACCGTTCTTTGCCCTGAAGACCTTTGCGAAGGAGCCTTTGAACTGCCCAAGCAGCATCTGGCCCAGGCCCAGTTCAATCGGAATCTTGTCAGTACGCCACAGGAGAACCGTGCCAATGATGGCAAAAATGATATTGGCCATCCATACGCCAAACATGGGAGAGAGTTTCCCTCCGCGCGCAAGAGAGACGCCGATAATGGAAATAAAATAGTAAATAAAGACCAAAACAATCGTCAGTACAAAGCCAGCGCCTTTACCGCCTTTTTTGGCGGAGAGACCCAGGGGGATTCCAATCAACACGAGTACCAGACACGCGGTGGGCAGGGCCAGCCGACGATTAAATTCGATCCAATACCAGCGTGCCAGCTCTTTATTGGGATTGTATTTCTGATTGAACAGCTCACGCGTGGTCAATTGCGCTACCGGGACAGCTTCCTGAGCTGGCTTTTCAACCGGCGGCAGACTGATGGCAATGTCAGTCTCTTCAAACGTGGTAATGGTGTACTGGTCCGGCGTGCGGGAGTTGGTATCGTGGGTTTCACCGTTCAGCAGGTGCAGGCGGATTGAATCATTACCTATCGCGCTGACTACCGCTTGTTTGGCCAGCGTAATCTTGGGAGCGCCGGGGACGCTGATGTCGGCGTCAAAGACATTTTTCCAGATGGCCGTGCCGGAAGCGCTGCTCACATCTTCAACATAGAGAACATGGTTCTTGAAGCCTTCATAAAAAACGTGAGGCTGAACCTCAAACGAAATCTGCGTCGCTGCCAGTTGGTTTTGCAGCCGCGCCAGGGCAGCGGCTGACCGCGGTTCAATGATCACGGTATTTACCAGTGCCAGAATCCAGGCGGCAATGCCAAAAACGGAAATGATTTTAAGAAACTTACGGACGCTTACGCCGGAAGCTCGCATCGCCGTAACTTCGCTGTCTGCAGCCATGCGGCTGAGGCCCAGGAGGATTCCGACGAGGACTCCCATGGGGATGGTGACTTTTAATGCCGCCGGAAGGGTGAGAAAGAAGATTTCCGCCACACTGGGAAAAGGGGCGCTGTTGCGCACCACGGCTTCGAGGATCCGTGTAAGTTCGCGCATGAAAATCACGAACGTAAACACTGAAGCCCCGATGAGCCCGTGCCAGAGCACTTCCTTCAATATGTAACGGGTAAAGATGCGCACAGCTTTTTCTACTCAAAAGTCTAGCAGATGCCAGCCTGTGTTATTAATGGATTAATGGGTACTCCCACGATCCATCTCGTATTTCTCTGGCATATGCACCAGCCGTACTATAAAGACCTGGTTACCGGAGAATACCGCTTGCCGTGGGTGCGTC
>Ga0206965_10112_pt2 | contig 23138 bp, 18 predicted proteins | sample Alteio_BWOrgHeat_26_FD_152973 | JGI IMG/M metagenome (GOLD analysis project Ga0206965, IMG submission 152973) | Enriched cells from forest soil in Barre Woods Harvard Forest LTER site, Petersham, Massachusetts, United States -... | ecosystem: Environmental > Terrestrial > Soil > Temperate forest >...
ATAGCCGCCAAGTTGCCGCCAATACTGACGCAGAAGGAGCTCGCTGCGTCCGGTTTTATTGCTCAGGCGAACGTTTAACACTTCCTGCCAGTTTTTTCTTCATTCAATTATTTCCTTGCGGCCCGAGTCGAAATGGCGATCAATACAGGCTGTGGAAATCGGAAGATCGGTTATCCCGCCAGCGACAAGGCTGCTTAAGGGGTGCAGCCCTTTATACGCAGAAATTCTGGATGCGTCAACTGCACCAACTCTAGTGCAATCTACTTTATCGGAGGGACGTTCTGAAGGTCAACCAGCTTAAAGTCGCCACGCATGATGCCCTCACGGATTAATCTGGCCGATACGCCCTTTTTTGACTGTCGATATGTATAAAGAGCTTCCTGCATACAAGTGCCGCAGTTGGCGCCATGCGTACTTTCAAAGCAGCTGCGCAGGCTGGCGTGGCCATGATTGCGGTCACAGAAACAATAGCAGGGCATCTGGTACAAAATAGAAGAAACTTTGGCCGCGGCCTTATAGGATTCAACGTTCGCCGGAGCAATAAAACCGGACGCAGCGAGCTCCTTCTGCGTCAGTATTGGCGGCAACTTGGCGGCTATGGCCGGCGCAGGGGCCGTGGTATGGAATGCTGGAATATCCGACTGCTGGCTGGTGAACTGCGCATGAGTCATGCCGGCGGCAAGGAGGATTGTGAACACACCTAGAAAATGCTTCATATCACGGACATTTTACTCCAGAATAGCCGCAGCTGAAATAGAGACCATACCTAAGGCAATCTACGTATAATCTATTCATCTATCCGGGAGCTTAGAACTGAATGGAAACGCCCGACCAACCAACGACGAAAGTCCAGCCCGAAGCGGCCCCTGCTGCGCCTGCACCACAATCGAGTGGTCTGCATACGCTGGGCAGCTGGATGCGCGACCTGATTTTTTCCGTACTTGTTTCATTCTTCATTATTTTGTTTGTTTATCAGCCGGTGAAGGTGGAAGGTGGAAGCATGGAACCGGGTCTAGAGGACCAGGAACATATTTTCATCAATAAGGTGGTTTATAGGTTTGAAAGTATTGAGCGCGGTGACATTATCGTTTTCCGCTATCCGCGCGATACGCACCAGAGTTTTATCAAACGCGTGATTGCCCTGCCGGGCGACCGTATACACATTTCTTATGGCCACGTGTTTGTGAACGACCAACAACTGCCGGAATCCTATGTGCCTTCAGACTATCTTGATGCAAGGTCGTATCCGGAAATTGTGGTCCCGAAAAATGCTTATTTTGTTCTGGGCGACCATCGTTCCATGTCCAACGACAGCCGCAATTTTGGTCCAGTGATACGCAGTTATATCTATGGCAAGGCAGTCTTTGGTTATTGGCCCGTGGAGAAGCTGGGAGTTCTGCGCTAATCTCCGATGTTTACAAAATTAAAAGTAGCATTGATTCGCAGGTTTGCCAGAAAGCGGCTTGGGAAAGATATTGCGCCGCTGAATACGATCGCAAGCCATCCTGACGTTCTCATTCCATATGCCAAGTTCAGTCTGGCGCTGGATAAAACCAAGCTGGTCCCGGCGAAGTTAAAAGTCCTGGGGCAGATACGCGCCGCAAAACTCGTGGAATGCCCTTTTTGAATCGACATTAACTCTGCCGGTGGCAGACACGCAGGCATCAGCGACGAGCAGATACGGAACCTGAACTGGTACCCAGAAAGCGACCTCTTTAGTGCTGACGAAAAGCTGGTGCTGGAATTGGCCGACGCAATTACGGCCACGCCGGCAAAAGTGACACCGGAGTTGCGGGAACGTTTGCAAAAGCGCTTCTCAACCGCACAACTGGTGGAACTGGCGGCGGCTATCTCCTGGGAAAATTACCGGGCACGCTCCAACCGCGTGTTTGGCTTTGGCAGTGAAGGTTTCTACCAGCCAAAACAATCGTAGCGCCACAGCACAAAAAAATAAAACAAGTGGAGAGAGTGATTGCACTCCTGTGCACTGTTATTCGCTGCGCAAGGAAATCATAGGATCGATACGTGCCGCGCGACGAGCGGGAATATAGCTAGCGATCAGCGCCACTACAACAAGAAGGACCGCGGTCGCGGCGAAAGTTGCAGGATCAGTCGAGGTCACGCCGAACAGTAGTCCGCTCATGAGCCGGCTAAAAATGAAAGCGGCAAGAACTCCGACGCCTATACCGAACAGCGCCAGCTTCATGCTTTGCTTGACGACCAGACCCAGAATAGTGCTTTGCGTGGCGCCGAGCGCCATGCGGATGCCAAGTTCCCGTGTTCCCTGATTTACCAGATAAGCCATGACGCCATAGATGCCGATGGCGGCAAGGGCCAGGGCGAGCCCGGCAAAGACGCCCAACAGGATAGTAGAAAAACGCCGTCGCGCCAGTGAGACTGCTATACGCTCCTGCATGGTAAGCAAGCGGTACACAGGCAGATCGTGATCGAGCTCGTGAAGTTCATGATTGACGGCGGAGGCAAGCGAAGCGGGGTCAGTGTTGGTGCGCAAGACAACGTTCATGATGCGGCTGATGAACTGGCTTTGTGGCATGTAAAGGGCCATGCGCGAATCAGTATCGAGCGTGTCTTGCTTGATGCGACCTACTACACCGACCACCGTGGCCCACTCTGGTTTGGAGGCCAGATCTCCGAGACTGATGCGTTTGCCCAGCGGGTCCTGATTGGGCCAGAGCTGCTGTGCCATGTATTCATCCACCAGGAGCACGCGAGGCGAATCTGGCGTGTCGTGATCATTAAACAAACGGCCCTTGAGCAGTGGAATCTGCATGGCTTCAAAATAATGGCCGCTGGTGATGCGCTCGTCTGCATTGATAAATTTTTCACCCGGCGGAGGTATGCGGCCTTCCACAGTGATCGGGCCCCAGGCAAACATCGCGCTGAGGGGCAACGAAGAGATGCCGCCTGCGGAGACGGCACCGGGCAAGCTTTCCAGTCGTTCCCACAGTTGGTGATATGAGGCAAGTACGAATTGCGAATCTTTATATTTATCACCGGTCATGGTGAGTTCGAAAGTAAGCACGTTGCTGGGATTGAATCCGGGAGAAACGTGCTGCAGACGAATAAAGCTACGGAGCAGCAGACCGGCGGCGATGAGCACAACCACAGAAATAGCGAGCTCCGCGATTACCAGTAGCCTGCGCAGATTGTTGCCACGTCCCCACATGGCGCTGCCGCCTGCGGAACCCCGATCTGAATCTTTCAATACCTTGAGCAGGTCCAGACGGGCAATGCGCAAGGCCGGCGCCAGTCCGAACAATATTCCTGATGCCACGGAGATCAGCAAGGTAAAGAAAAGCGTGTCACCACGAATGCCGATTTCATTGAGACGCGGGACACTTTGAGGGCCAAGAACGCGGGCCCAGTGAATGGAAATGAAAGCCAGCAGAACGCCGAGCAGGCCTCCGCAAATGGCCAGCAGAACACTTTCAGTGAGCAACTGGCGGATGATGCGTCCGGCGCTGGCGCCCACGGCAGTACGCACCGCGATTTCCCGCCGGCGTCCCATGGCACGGGAGAGAAGCAGATTGGCCACGTTGACGCAGGCGATCAGAAGGACACAGGTAACAGCCGCCAGCAAAAGCCACAACGTGTGGCGCACATTACCTACCACCTGTTCCAGGAGCGGCAGAATGACAAAAGTAAGGTTGCCATTTGCGGGATAAACCTCTGGATGAGACAGGCGCAAGTGAGCTGTAATGGTATCCATTTCAGCGCGGGCCTGTTGCAGAGAGACCCCAGGGCGTAGTTTGCCCAGGATGTTGTAATCCTCATGACCGCGCACGTCCGCGGCATCAGGAGGCATCGGGATAGGAAGAAAGATGTCGCTTTGCTCTGCGCCATACAACGTTGGCAGAACTTCACGCGGCAGGGAAAAACCCTTTGGCATGATCCCAACAACTTCATACGGATGAGAATTGATGGTGATGGTCCGGCCAATCATGTTTGGAATCGAGCCGTATCGCCTGGCCCACATGCCGTAACTCAGGATCGCAACATTTGGACCGCCGACACGATCATCGTCTGGAGTAAACAGCCTGCCTTGCGCCGGTTGCGCGCCCAGCATGGGCAACAGGTTGCTTGTAACGCGGATGATGCCAACTCGTTCAGGTTCGCCATCGCCAGTGAGGTTATAGTTTCCCCCGATGGCAAGCGCTACCTGCTCAAGGCCATGGTGGTTGTTCTTGATATCAAAATACTGCGCGGTGGAAAACCAATCCCGCGGGATGCCGAGACCGGGGGAGCTGTTCCACAGAATGACCAGGCGATCAGCATTCTTATAAGGCAGTGGCCGTAACAGGAGCGCGCTGGTAATACTAAAGATAGCGGTGTTTGCGCCAATGCCGATTGCCAAAGAGAGGATTGCCGCGGCGGTAAAGCCGGGGCTTTTGGCGAAAGCGCGTAGCGCATAACGGAGATCGCGTACTAACGTGCCCATGGGGAAAGACATCGTAGCATGTTTATTGAGTAGTAATCCCCACGATTTGACCAGGACTTATCATCTTGAGAGCCTCAAGAGCACTGGGGATGAGAGGACTGAGATCGCTGATATCGTTTGATTTGGCGCAGAGAATTAAGATGGCAATGGGACGGTTTCGCAGATTCTGTTGATGAGGTATGTTTTGATCAATGGTAATGAGGACATCGAACAGCAATTCTGCGGAAGCCAGCAATTCACCATTCGTTTTACCTTCAAAGCCTGCTTCTCGCGCAGTTGCGCATTCATGCCCACCGGCGACAAAAGCAAACTTCAATTTTCTTGGGACGCATTCGTCGAGAAGCAGTCTCATTTGAGAGTGGCGCTTAAGCTGGATCGTGCTTCCTCAAGTGCGGCAATCGCTGCGACACGAGTGACGCCTGGAAAATCATCAAGGAATTCGTCCAGGGTATGTCCACGCTCTAGATAGTCTGTCAGCGATTTGAAAGGAACCCGGGTGCCGCGAAAAACTGGTTCGCCGCTCAGAATGTCAGGGTCGCGAATGACTATGTTCGATAGTCCCATAAATTAATTCTACCCCATTTTTCTCATAAAGCATCGGCATAACCTACCAGCTTCGTGCGATCGCCGTAATGATTTTGCTTAAAGCTTCCACATCACGCACGTCGATCACCTCAGCGGGCGAGTGCGAATAGCGCAGAGGCCAGCCCATGGCGACATCCGTTGCTCCATAGAGCAGAAACGATGCGCCGTCATTGCCGCCTCCGGTCACGCCATATTGCGCGGGAATTGCGCCAGCACGCGCCATGGAGACGACACGCGAGGCAAGATCGCGCGGGACTACGTTGGAGTTATCGACAGCGCGTACTACAAAGCCCTGGCCAAGAATGGCGTCACCAAAACGCTTGGATTCAATAGGTGAATCGGCGCTGACGAAAGTATCGATGGCGAAGACATAGTCTGGTGTCTTGCCATCTGCTGCCATGTTTTTGGCCGCGGCTGCGGCGCCCAGCAGTCCAAGCTCTTCACTGGTGGACCAGATAAAAGTGACATTGCGGCCTTGCAGGTTCTGGCCAAGAGCCCATGTGGCCGCAACCAGCGCAGTGCAGCCGACGCGGTCATCAAAAGCGCGCGCTGAGGCACGGCGTCCCATGAGTTTGTGATATTGCTTGGGAATGGTGACGAAGTCGCCCGTCTTGATATTCAGAGCAGCAACATCCTCGGCATTGCGCGCGCCAATATTCATATAGAACATCTGGCGCGGATTGCGCGACCACTGGAAGTCAGGTTTGTCCCAGCCTTCCGGCAATTCGAGCACGCCGGGCCACATATGCGTGGCAGAGTGGACGACCGCAGCGTGTCCGAGGAAGTAAGCAAGAACGCCTCCGCCTTTTGATTCCAGTTCCAGCCGGCCATCGGGCAGAATGGCGTGAACTTCATAGCCGATCTCATCCATGTGAGCGACCACAGCGATGCTGGGGTTTTTAGAATTGGGGGCTTTCTTGCCCGCGGTGTTTGCCGCACTTCCATTCCAGTGCAATATAAGGTTGCCGGCGTCGTCAGTTTCTGGCTTGGCCCAGGCAGGCAATAATGCTGAGACAGTTTCACGCATATGCTGCTCATGGCCGCCGCTTACTCCATAGGTTTCAGTCAGTTGTTTGAGGATTGTTTCCGGTGAGGGCGCGGTGGCAGGACGCTGCGGTGTTGCCGGTTCAGACACTGTAAGCGCCAGGTTGAACGGTTTTTGGATTGAACCCTGTAGATATTTTTCCAGCAGGAGTGTAAGGCCAGTGATGTCATTGGCTTCAATCACCTCTGCGGGTGTGGAAGGCCATCCTGTGGCGATGGAGAGATGCACCGTGCGTTCTGGAAGTTTGGCTTGCGCCATGTATGTGCCGCGGGGCAGAAGAGGCGCGGAAAAATCAGTCACAACCGGAGCATTGATGTGGCCTGCAACCTCTTTAAATTCGGCAGCAAAGCCAGTGAGCTCCGCATCAGGTTTTTCTGAAGCGATGATCACACCGCTGCCCGTCGGCTGTTTGAAGCTGGGCGGCGTTTCCCGCTGCGCATTTCCCGGGGCGTTGGCGGCAGGCGCCACCGCAGGGCGCATGAGACGGCCTACATAGATCAGCTCATCCGGGTTCAGCTGATAGAGAACTTTCTGCAGGCCGCGTGCACCGAGCCACTGCTGCGTGACAAAAGCGACCGTAAGCGTGCCTTTGAGTTTTGTCGCGTCGAGCGTGTGCAGCACTTCCAGCAGAGCGGCCGCGCCAAAGCGGTCACCAATGGCGGGTGAAGCATATTGCCGGCCGAAATCGAGCCAATAAAAAGTGCGGTCAATGGCCACAGGACTCAGGATATCTGCGCCACCGGCGCGCGCCTGGGCCGCCGAAGTTGCACCTACGTCAACGTACATGTTGTCCAGGTCCGCCATGCTGGGCGGATGCTGGCGCTGCGGCTGCAAGTGAATGGAAACGCCGGTCATTGCACCGGAAATCCATTCGCCCTTTGGCGTTTGCAGCTTCATCGGTTGCGCGGCATGCAGCTCATTGAACAACGGAAGATTACCGCCCTGCGGAAGCCGCTGCAATGTGAGATAACCATCCGGGGTGATGCCGCTGACAACAAAACCCGGCTCGTCAATCGGCGCGACGATCAGCCGCTTAGGCTCGCCCGAGCCAACCGTTACGCTGACGTTGCCCAGGTTGTCGGTTTTGGCCTGATACTTCTGCGGCATCGCTTTTATCCGCGCGACAATCTTCTTTCCCACAGATTGCTCATAGCCGGAGACCGCAGGCGTTTCCACCAGTTCGCGCAGGGATTCCGCAATGGGGCCGGGCATTTTGGTGGTGGGCTGGTCCTGTAAAAGCGCGGAACTCTCCGGCACGGCGGCGATGAATAACATAGCAAGCAGGGAAAGACGAAATAGAAGTGCGTTCATGAGGCCTCTCGTTGGGCGATACAAGCAGAAAAGAGTAAATGAACAGAGAAGGGAAAGGAAGAGTCAAACAGTCTTCACCTCGAGCCGTTTCATTTGGTCCGCGCAATTTTTTTCGCGCAGTTTTATGCTGCGATGGAAGCCGGAGGCGAAAGAGCTTTTCTAATCTTTCTGAGCAGATCGTTTTTTGAAAAAGGTTTTTCCAGCAATACATCGCCAAGGCTGAGGCCGCGCGCCGTTATCTGCTCACTGGCGTAGCCGGACATGAAGATGGCCCTCAAGCCGGGCCTGAATGTGCGCAGCAATGGAAGCATTTCAGTACCTGTCATGGTTGGCATGACAACGTCTGTTAATACAACATCGATTGGAGTGTCGCCAGTCCGGGCAAGCTCAATGGCGATTTCAGCCGAGCCCGCGGTCAAGACCTGGTAGCCCGCTCTTTCCAGAATCGCCGTTGTGGTCAGGCGCACGCCTTCATCGTCTTCTACCAGAAGTATGGTTTCTGATCCGCCGAGAGGTTCCGTATTAATTTCCTGTACGGAAGGCTGACTGGTATCAACTACGCGGGGGAAATATAACTTGAATGTTGTTCCATAACCGGGCTCGCTGTAGACCCAGATGTATCCTCCGCTTCTGGCGACAATTCCGTAAACGGTGGAAAGTCCCAGTCCGGTCCCTTTGCCGGGTGCTTTGGTGGTGAAAAACGGCTCGAAGACGCGTGCTCGCGTTTGCGGATCCATGCCGCATCCGGTATCGCCGACCGAGAGCATTACATAATTTCCAGAAGGAATCGAGGGATGGGTTTCCTGATAGCTGCGGTCCAGTTCCACGTTTGTGGTGCGCAGAGAGATGGTTCCGCCCTGTTGCATGGCATCACGCGCATTCACGGCCAGGTTCATCAGAATCTGGTCGATCTGTGCGGAATCCGCCTCGATCTTGCCCAAAGTTTTCTCAAGATCAAGACGCAGAGTGATGTCCTCGCCAACCATGGGGCGGAGCATTTCCGCAACATTTGCCACCGCTGCGTTCAGATCAAGAATGCTGGTCTGAACGTTCTCCTGGCGGCTGAAGGTGAGCAGTTGGCGAATCAGCAAGACGGCGCGCCGCGATGCCTGGCGTATGTGATTGATATCTTTTTTGGCCGTATGGCCAGCCGCCAGAGAGTCGTCGAGGAGTTCGATCTGGCCAATGATGATGCTAAGAATATTATTGAAATCGTGGGCGATTCCCGCCGCGAGACGTCCCACGGCTTCCATTTTCTGGACCTGGCGAAACTGCTCTTCCAGAGCGCGGTAGTTGGTGATGTCTTCAGCAGCTACCTCAAATACAGGTCCCAAAGATGCATCGTCCTCGACGATGCGGCCACTCAATTTGACGGTGATGGGGGAGCCGTCTTCACGCTGCCACTGAACTTCCGCTCCCCTGAAGCTGCGTTGTTTCATCAACTCCTGGACTAAAGTGTTCCGCGCCGCCGGGTCGGTATATAAGTCAGCCAGATTGAAACCTGCGCGTTCAAAACCGGGTTCATGGTCAAGCATTCTGGCAAATGCAGAATTGGCATAGAGCAGCTGGCCATCACTGGTAGCGCGATAAATGCCGTGAGGCGAATTCTCCACCAGTGACCGATATTTTTTCTCAGAGGATTCAAGCGCCAGATCCGCCTTCCTTCTCTCGCTCATTTGCTGTTCCAGCGCGCGATTGACGGTCAAGAGCGCTCCCGTCCGCTCTCGTACCCGCGTCTCAAGTTCTGCTCGCTCATTGGTTAATTCTCCCTGCACATGCTGGAGCATGCTTTCATGGCGGTTCAGTGTTTTGGCGTTCCACCAGATAAGAATGCCAAGGAGCAGCACGGTGGCCAGGGCGGCAGCCGCACCGCCAAACTCTCCGCCAAAAAATCCGTCCATCTCGCCTTTCACAGTCAGCCAGGCAAGCGCAATTGGGATGATTACTGCAGCAGGCAGCAAGCGGCGGAAAGCCTGACTGCCGATGCCCGGGCCAGTGATGACAGCAGGCCATTGGCGGGTCTGGGAGAGAGGTATGGCAATAGAGCAGGCCATGAACATCAAGCAGCTCAGCAGGCCTGTCTCACTGTAAGAAACTTCCGGCAACAATAGAGCGTCCATGGCGCAGACAAAAGCGAACGAAGCTGAGCAGAAACACAAGACTCTTGTGGGAGTGCGGAAAGAAGCGTCCTTTAAAGGCGCAATCATCAATGCCAGGCCCAGCATAATAAAAACGCTGGCGGAGGTCGCCGACATAATCATGGAGGTTGCGCCGGCGGCCGGATGGACCCACTGCAAGAGCCAGTGCTTGAGAGCCGATCCGGTCAAGGCTATAAGGTGTATGAGCGTGGTTGCTGCCCACAGCACAACGGCAAGAGCACCCAGCTGCGCGACGATACGCTTCCATGGTTTCTGCGGCCACCGAGCCAGGATCCACAGGGAAATACCGAGCAGGATAAAGGCCACGCCGGCATCGGCGGCAGGCAGAAAAGATCCGAGACGAAAACCAGCCTCACGGCCAAGGATGCTGGAGAGGACGGCCAGCAGCCCCAAAAAGACCGCGCCCGAGCTGATGGCGCTCACAAACAAAGTTATGTTGCTGCTCGTCCACGTGCCGGATTTATTCTGCATTTTCACATGAACCTCGGGTCTTTGCAGCTCCGGGAGAGCATGCAATCGCCAGCAAAATACGGCTGGCTGGTTCTTTCAGGTGAACGATCCTTGCCACAGGGCGCTTTAGTGAATAAGGGAAACGAGAGCTGAAGTCCCTAGCAGAGTCGGGAACAGATCAGATCAAGCTTCGCGACAGAAGTGGAAAGGTGCGTACGGGAAAACATTATCGGAGAGGCTGGCACAAGAGGAGGCAGGGGAACTACCTGAGTCACAAGAACGGGTGAGACAAGCAGCCGGCCTTTATCCAGCCGAACCATGACTCCAGCGGGGTCATCGCTTGTATCCGGCGTCAAAAGCACACCGAAAACGGCAAGCAGCAGCAGGATAACGATCCCGACATGAAGATACTGCTTCACAAAGGTCATGATAGCACGCTTATTTGGCGATTGTGCAAGGGGAGAACAAAGGATTTCGCAGAGGGAAAAGGGCAATTATGTAGAACAGGCAGGCTTCGGATGGTGTGGTGAAAATGACGCGATACAGCGGATCATCAGAAAATCCAAAACCTACCACGGAGACACGGAGGCGCGGAGAATCCAAGCCCGGAGATAGTCAGGCGGGAGATATAAGGAGATATAAATAGGAGACGCAGCCTGGGCTGTGCTCCACAATTTTCTTATCCGATCCTGCTTCTACTCAATCCTGACGACCCGCTCGCTGACCTTGGGGAATTTTTCAAATACTGCGGGATCGTGACCGGGGACGATCAGCCGCGGGGAAGAGGCGAGTTGTTTCATGCGGTCCTGGGCGCGCAGGTTAGAAGCAGCGTCAAGAGTCTGGGCGATGGGCACATGTTTTTCAAGGTTCTCATAGAGATACATGTTGTCACTGGCAAGAATTACGGTGCCAGCCCTGGTATTGACGCCGACGAACTGTGATTGAAAAGTATGTTTACCGCCGATATAGCAGGTGATGCCGGGGAGAATTTCCTGTGCGTCGCCATTGATCAGACTAACGCGGCCAGCGAGATTGAGTTTGACCGCTGCGAGCACATCATCCGGGTCAATGCCGCCGTGAGTGCGCGGCTGCTGCCATGCTTCTCCGGTGTAATAGGTGTACTCATCCTTTTGCAGCCAGATGCGCGCATTGGGGAAGAGGTCCATGCCGTCGGCGTGGTCCCAGTGCATATGTGTGATGACCACGTCGGTTATGTCTTCAGGTTTCAGAGCAGGGGTGATTCCGGATTGAGCGACGGCATCAGAGGGTTTGATGAAGCCGTCAACTTTAAATTGCTTGAAGAACTGCGGCCGATAGAAACCGGAGTCGACGAGGATATTGCGACCGTTGCCGCGAATGAGCCAGATGGTCATGGCAATGGAGAATTTGCGCGCGGGGTCAGCGCCGCTGATGAGGGCGTTGACTGGGAAATCCGGAATGGAGGCATAGCGGATGGCAAAAACTTCATAAACCGGCGTGGCGGCAGGTGGTGTGGCCGCGGTTTGCGTGGCAAAAGTTTGCGCACAGGCGGCAATCGCTGACAAATAAATAAGGATACTGGCAATGGATTTTGCTATCATCTTGGTCGCCCCCTAAAGCCGTTCATTCCAGAAATTCCAAGTCATCCCGAACCACCAGAGATGTGTAAGAAGGAATTAGATTGCATGAATAACCCAGGAATGTCGAGAATCCCCAAGGTGCCGTCTTTACTGCGCCGGGTTGGTTTTAGTTTTTTGTTAGGTTTTGGCCTGTTTCTGCTGGGAGCAATATTGCAAGGGATGTTAAACCAGCGCGGCATTTCCGGCATAAGTGCCTATATTGACGATCTGGTGATGGGCGCAATGGCCGGACTGGTGATATTTGTTTACGAGCAGCGCCGGTCAAAAGACCTGACACAGAAGCTGGCTGTGATTTCCAGTATGAACCATCACGTTCGCAATGCACTGCAGACTATTTCGTATGTGCCGTATACGGAGCAGGGAAAACAGATTTTGCTGATCCAGCAGTCGGTCAATCGAATTCAATGGGCGTTACGGGAGATTTTGCCGGGAGAACCCAGTGAAGGCGAGAAGTTTCCACCCTCCGTTGGGGTTGCGAATGAAAAAGCTGCAAGTTCAGCAGAGGCAGACTATAAAATGCCTGTGCGCTGATACAATAGTCCAAGCCGCAAACCTCCGGAGAGGTGGCCGAGTGGCTGAAGGCGGCGGTTTGCTAAACCGTTATAGGGGCTAACACCTCTATCGGGGGTTCGAATCCCCCCCTCTCCGCCATTCAGTCCGACATCAGAGAACTATTCTCTGCGTGGCCCTAGAAAGGGCCAAAATGGCGTGTTTTCGCCGCTCTTGTGCCTCTTGAGTTCGCACCTCAGTGCACTTTCCCCGCAAAATGCGCGCATTTTCTCCAGGGTCTAATTGGGGAGTCCGGTTTGGCGTCCTCCAGATCGCTTTGTTTCACCGCGCACTCGTGATATCGCGAGCCCTGGTTCCGACTTGCGACAAACAGTCAAAGAACCGGCGGGCATTCTGAGGTTGCGAAGGTAATGGTGATTTTGCAACAGTCATCGCCAGAGAAGCTCACTTTCCAGCAGAGTCTGCTGGGTGCCCACTCTCGCCGCTTGTATGGTGGTAAAGTTGGCCACATGGCCGACCAGCACATCAGGCGGTTGGCGACAAGGAAACTGATCCCTGGCGCAAGGTTCGGAAAAGAGTGGCGCTTTCGACATTCTGATCTGGATCGTGCTTTCAGAGAGGCAAGTAGCATCGCCACGCTGCCGGGTGTTAGAGACTTTTCCGGTGCTGCCGCCACAACCTGTGAGGCCGAGGAGGCCAAGAGGACGACCAAGCGAATACAGAAAACCGCGCCCATCAACAGATGCATAATTGAGCCGACCTTTAACAGGGTCGGCGTCTTTTTGTTGTCTGCCGGTCCTATATTTGAATACCTGATCGCTATGCAGAGCCAAAATAGGTCTGTGGACGCCGAACTCCAGTGAATGGCACTATAATCTGCAGCCGAGAGAAATATGAGCAGTAATCAAGCATCCATCACGCCGGACGTAGCAAAATGGGCCAGAGATCGCGTTGGTGCTTCTTTCGAGCAGATTGCTAAAGGTCTCAATATCAAGCCCGATCAAATCGAAGCCTGGGAAAAAGGCGCAGACAGACCGACGTTCCGCCAGGCTCAGAATCTCGCTAGGTTCTTGGCTATTCCCTTCGGCTATCTATTCCTCTCACAGCCGCCAAAAGAAAAAATTCCTTTGCCTGATCTGAGGACGGTATCTGGGCAGAAGCCGGTAAATCCCAGTACTGAGTTCTTGGATATGGTGAATGATGTAATTGTGAAGCAGCAGTGGTTTCACGAGTTGCTGGAAGCTGAGGGCCAGGAGTCATTACCTTTTGTGGGCCGCTTCGCTGTAACTGCCTCTATTGAACCTGTTGTAGCGGATATGGCGAAGGTTCTCGGCATCAATGAGAACGTGCGGCAGCAGTGCGCCAGCTGGGAACAATTTCTTCGCACATTCATCCAGCACTCAGAAGCTGCGGGAATCGTAGTAATGAGAAGTGGCGTCGTTGGCAGCAACAACAGGCGCAAACTATCAGTTTCCGAATTCCGTGGCTTTGTCATTAGCGACGGTCTTGCACCATTGATCTTCCTGAACGGGGACGATGCCAAGGCTGCACAGATATTCACATTGGCTCACGAAGCCGCTCACATTTGGATCGGTGAAAGCGGTATCTCCAATCCAATTCTAAGGCAGCGTTCATCGGACGAACTCAACAAAATTGAGCAATTTTGTAATCAAGTGGCTGCTGAGCTGTTGATACCTAAAGAGGGAGTAATTCAACGCTGGAACAGTTCTGTGTCAGTTGAAGAAAATGTGCGCAGGCTATCCGTCTACTACCGAATCAGCACGCTGACCGCGTTGCGCCAAGCCTATGAAGTAAACAAAATATCGCGAGAACAATTTTTCAGTCAATTGGATCTTGAATATGCCCGGCAGAGAAACCGGGAAGCTAGACAAGCGGGTGGCGGTGATTTTTATGTCACTCTGCGTTCTCGGAATGGAGCTAAGTTCACGACGGCTGTTGTTGAAGCGCTCAGTGAAGGACGAGTGTTGCACCGCGAGGCCGCACGATTATTGGGAGTAAAAGTTACGACCCTGGGAAAAGTTGTTGAAAATCTTTCTAAGGAATAGTAAGTGCCAAAATTCTGGCTCGACGCCAACGTATTTATCACGGCGAAAAATAGCGCTTATGGATTCGATATTGTCCCAGGATTCTGGGAGATGCTAGATCACCATGCGAAGGGCGGAATTGTGTGTTCATCCACGATGGTATTGGACGAATTGATAGGTGAGAATGCCCCGGAAGACACGCTTTGCAAATGGGTAAAAGAGAGAAAAGATAGCCCTCTTTTCTCCCAGCCAAGTGATGAAGACCAAAAACTAATGACGGGAGTGGCCGATCACGTTTACAAGGCATACATAGTGGCGCAATCGTCGGCTTTTCTCAAAGGTGCCGACGCCTGGGTTATCGCGCATGCAAAGAGAGTCGGCGGAACGGTGGTGACCTTTGAAAAATCTGTACCAGTGAATTCGAGCAAGGCAAAAATACCCAATGTCTGCAAGGCTTTTGACGTGCCCTGTATTGATCCTTATGAACTGCTGAGAAAATTAGGTGCTTCCTTCGTGATGAAGCTATAACTGTTACCACGCAATGACCCTGATCCTGTTCACCGATATCGCGCCTCACCCTCTGGCAGAAGAACTCACGCATCAAGGGCATCGCGTGTTTGAGGCCGTGGCGATCAGTGAAGTGTACGCCCTGGCCGACCAGCACCTGAACGCCACTATTATCATCACAGCAGAAGTTCATCCTGAACGAGCCAAGGCTGTCCAGCACCACTACACGACCCTGCACCTGAAATCTGGAGCGACCGTGCGGGACATCGTATGGGAACTCAGTCACGTCATGACTAGAGCTACCCTTCAATAAGTCTCTAGTCGCCTCCAATCTCGTCGATCTCAGGCCACTATTGTTGATGGTTCCGTCGGCGAATCGTACTTGCGGCAATAACAAAACTTAACATTAAAACTTCAGCTACAAATTCGATAGCGGAGCAACCTTTTCAGCTACTCTGGTTTCTAATCCAGCTACTCACGATTGCTTTTATCACCCCTTGTCGTGGGCAGGCCCTTCTCTTCCGACAAAAGCTATTCGCGTCAAAGCTGTCAAACTGTCAAACTTTTCAGTCCTTGTGAGGAATGCCATGCTTCGTTTCTTCCCCTTTCGTAGCAAAGCTGTTCGCCTCAGCACAATCAGCATATTGATGACATGCATGATGGGGGCATTTGTGAAGCCCGCAGAGGCCCAATATACGACAGCCGCCGGAACTCCCACCTTCACAACCGCAATACCTGTTGAAATGGGATTTGTAAATGCGGCAAACGGCAATCTTCACCTTGAGATACCACTGGCATCATTTCCCCAACGGGGCAGCTTGACCTACAATGCCCGGCTCATTTATGACAGTTCGATATGGACTGTAAACGGCGGAGCTTGGTCGCCTACCAATATTCCTAACTCAATAGGTGGATGGCGTTTAGTAACCGGGGGAGAGCCTGGAACGGTGACGAATACCGAAGGCATCACCTTTTGTGATACGCCCCCACCGCTAAACTCAAGAACAACTCACGTTGCATTTGTGTGGGCTTCGCCAGACGGAACATCTCACCGCTTTCCTATTTTCACTCAGCGTGATCGCACCGTGTGTGCTGAAGACATTCCATCTGACACCGCGCTTGCCGACGATGCTAGCGGCTTCACGATGTCTGTCACAAACTATACGAGCGCAACTGTTTATGCGCCTGATGGAACTCAAGTGTTCCCAACCGTCATGGATACCAACGGAAACTATTTTACTCAGGACCCGACAACAAAGGACATAACTGACACCTTGGGAAGAAAGCCCATTATGGTTAATTCGTCTGCGAATCCCATCACTTATAGTGTTTTAAGCACTTCAAGTACACGGACGATCATTAATGTCACCACCGAAACAATCACGGCAACAACTGCGTTCGGTGCAAGCGGGATTTCCGAATGTTCCTCATGCACAATGACAGCGATCCAATCAATCGCTTTTGACGATGGCACCAGCTACTCTTTCACTTATGATTCGGGGGCTTCCAGCGGCCACTTCGGCGTCTTGAAAAGCATGACTCTCAGAACCGGTGGTACCGTAAACTACGGGTACACCACTTTTGCGGATTTCATTGGTAATGTCTCGCGTTGGATGAACAGTAAAACAATTGGAAATGATGAGCTGGAAATCTCACCAGCTGCGCAGACCATTACGTCTAACACCGTTGATGTACTTTCAATTGATGTTACTGACCCGCACGTGACCAGTGGCATCGGTTACACCTTCAATCTAAATAACGGCGCATGGGTGGATAGCGCCCTGTATTCCAATAGCACTGGCACTGTTATGTTTGTGGAGAATACATGGGATACCAGCCAGGGATGCCCCATAAATAGCAACTGTTCTGGATCGGCATTTATTCGGAAACTCACATCGACTACGGGATTCCCCTCAGGTCCATCAAAGACGACGACGTATACATACGCTATTCCTGCGACCGGACAGCCGACTGAAGTAGATGAATCTGATTATTACACCTCAGGCACACCTCCAATTCTCCGTAAAACGGTCATCAATTACGCATCGCTGACGAACACCGTGATCAAACCTTCACAGGTAACGGTAAAGGATGGATCGAACAATATCTTTTCGCAAACCACATATACCTACGATCAGGGCACACCGACAGCAACAGGAGCGCCTCAGCATACAACCCCCACCAGTTCACGCGGCAATGTAACGACATTGGCCCGATTAGTTACTGGAACCACGACATTATCGACCATCATGACTTACGATGACGCCGGTAACACTCTGACCATCAAAGACCCGGCAAATAATACAACAACACTCAACTACACTGACAGCTTTAGTGACGCAACCGGAACAGGAACGTTCGCATATTTGACGAAGTTGGCGTTGCCCCCAACTGGATCAGTCACTCATATTGTGCCCATGCAATATGAGTTCAATACGGGCCTAACAGTTAGTGCCTCGGACATGAACGGAAATCCGACGACCTACACATATGACACTGAGTTGCGTCCATTAACGATCAACGCTCCTGATGGTGGACAAACCAGTTATATTTATTCCGCGACGAGTGTTGAACAGGATCAGAAAATCATTGGATCGCAGACGCTTAAGACCGTTACCAATCTTGATGCTTATGGTCGGGTTTCACAGCGGCAGTTAACGTCTGATACTGTTGGAGTGGACACAGTGGACATCACCTATGATGTGAACGGGCGCGTTAACTCTGTGTCAAATCCGCATCGCTCTACCACTAGTAGTACGGACGGCACCACAGCATATGCTTATGATCCTGTGGGGAGGGTCACATCAATAACGGAACCAGATAACAACGTAATCTCAACCTCATTTTCGTTTAATTGCGCGACAATTGCCGACGAAGCAAATAAGCAACGGAAGACCTGTTCGGACGGACTTGGGCGTGTCACCAGCACCTTTGAGCCAGATGGTTCTGGCGCATTGAATTGGGAGACAGATACTTCATACGACCCATTGAATAATATAACCAGTATTGTCCAAAAAGGAGGCGCAGCCAGCTCTCTGTGGCGAACCAGGCTTTACTCATATGACGGCTTATCACGAATGACCCAGGCAGTTGTGCCAGAATCGGGGACCACAAATTACACCTATACGACCACCGGTGTAGTTTTGTGCGCCGGAAGTACGACTGTGCCGTGTCGCATCACGGATGCACGCGGAATTACAACCACTCTGGCTTATGACGCTCTCAGCCGTCTCACGGGCAAAACATATTCAGATACCACGCCCAGCGTATCCTACGGTTATGACCAGACATTGGTTGGCACGTTAACTATTACAAACCCGAATCCATTACGCACGAGCATGACAGACGGCTCTGGATCAACGGCGTGGAGCTACGACAAGATGGGTCGCGTGGCAACTCGTAAGCAGACAATCTCTACGGTAACAAAGAGCATTAATTACACGTACAATTTGGATGGCTCATTCAATACCATTCAGTATCCCAGCGGTCGAACTTACACATACACGTACAATAATGCTGCTCAAATTTCCACATTGAAGGATATTGCGAACAATATCAATTTTTTCAGCAGCCCACAGTATGCTCCCCCTGGCATGCTTACGAGCGCCATAAATGGTGCCGTCACCGGATGGAATGCTATAACACTGACCAATACATACAACAATCGCCTTCAACCCACTCAGTATCAAGCAGCCTCTCCACTCCCGTCAACATCGTTGCTGAATCTGAGCTACAGCTATGTCCAGAGCGGGGGCGGAAACAACGGCAATGTGGTAAGCATCACGAACGGGCGTGATTCCTCAAGGTCAGTATCCTACACTTACGATCAGGTTAACCGCCTTTCGAGTGCGCAGACCTCTTCCACCTGGGGTGACTCCTACACATACGACGCCTGGGGCAATCTGCTCACAAAGAGTGTAACTGTGGGCACCGGAGAGCTCATGTCGCTTACAGTAAATAATAAGAACCAAGTTACCATCCCGGCATTTACTTATGATGCAGCCGGAAACGTAACCTGGGACACTTCGCATGCCCTTAACTACAATGCCGAAGGGCACATGAATCCAGTTTCAGGTCTGAGTTACATATATGATGGCGATGGTCGCAGAGTGATGAAGTCAGATGGCACGGTTTATTGGATGGACGATCAATTACGTCCGCTGTCTGTAGGCACCACGAGCGGCTCCGTCGTTCGTGACTACATCTTTCTTGGATCGCAGCGAATTGCCATGGTGCCGCTCTCTTCCGGGAATCCGTATTACTATTTGTCTGATCGACTGGGTTCAACAGCGGTTATTGCAAGCGGGGATGGAAAAACAATCCAATGGGACGCGGATTATTTCCCGTTCGGGTCAGTTCAACAGGTATTCACCAATCTAGTTGGCAACGACTATGAATTTACTGGCTATGAAAACGATTCCGAGACAGGCTATAACTATGCCAATGCTAGGTACGATGCTGGACGCTGGGGCCGCTTTTTATCCCCTGACCCATATCTTGGCAGCCTAGATATAACAGACCCACAGTCGCTGAATCGATACGCTTATGTGATGAACAGGCCTTTGAATCTGATCGATCCAACCGGACTTGATGGTTCGTGCGGTGATCCGGACGATGGCAGCGATGATTGTTCCAAAGAGTTGGACCCTATTGACGGGCTTGACGGCTCGGGGAATGTAATAGCTGGCACACCAACTCCATGTGGGCCGGGTTGTATCAGGATAGATGTATATGCACCGTATATTAACGGGCCAGACCAAGGCACAATATACTATGTCCAACAGAATCAGCCAGGGAACGACTTCTTCAGTCTGGCGATGTTCCCTGGCATGAATCCATCACTGCAGGCGATAAAGGCGCTCGCACAAAGGGCAATCAAAACTACACCACCGCGTTCTTTTATACCAAATACTAATAACCCTACCCCTGATCCGGTGCCAACAGAGGAAGAGAACGCGCTTCGTAAACTGATGAATTCCATTCTAGAGGGCCTCGGTGAAACGTCAGGTGATCTAATGTTCGTAATTGGGCTGGAACATCAGGTGTGCGTCGCTATCAATCACGGAACATGGGTCGAAGATGGAAAGGGCGGAGGGTCATGCTCTTCTGGCAATTCAATTTGAGAATTTGCTGGACCGCTTGCCAGTGGTGTGTTGGCGGCGAGTGATCCTTGGAAGTGCTATTATTTGGATTCAGCTAATATAGTTTATCGAGGATGCCAAACTGTGAAAATGTAAAAGCAGAGTGGCCGGGGCAGTTTTTATGATTGATGATCTTATTAACGATGCCATGCGGCTTACAAGTGAAGGCGATTATCTTGGCGCTTCAACCCTATGGCTGAATTTAAGCCAAACCCCAGATTTAGATATTCCGTCTCGGTGTTTGTATCTTTTAAACGAACGGAGATGTCGCACCGCTTTGGGGCAGCATGAAATTGCCCAGCGAATTCTGGAGAACATAGAAAAAATCGATTCTGACCATTTATTTCGTCTGGAGGTAGAGTATGGCTGGATAGATGATTTGTACGGGCAGGGCAGGTATGCGGATGCCAACAAAAAGTCTGAAATATTCGCTGGGAAAAATGCTCTAAAGCTTGCGAGTCCAGAGTTTGCGATTCTATCCTATGAGCAAAAACTAGCCTTGGGATGTGGATATGTTCATACTGAGGATTTTGCGGCTGGGTTGCAGTTGCTTACAGACATATTTTCTGACGCAAGCGACAGTCACGACAAGCGGCAAATTCTATATTATCGTTCTCTTGCATATAAGGGTTTAAATCAGGAAGCCTCCGAGATTAGCGATCTCAAACAAATAGTTGAAGCCCAAGAATTTGATTCTTGGGTAGCTAGAGCGCACTATGATTTGGGATATATTTATCAAGCCCAGAGGGCTTTCGTTTTAGCCAAATATCACCTTCAAATTGCCGAATCGTTAAAGCAGATGCTTACTGTTCCAGTTAGCTATGTATATCACGCACTATCCAATGTGTGTTCCAAACTTAATGAGGTGGATGAAGCTAAACGCTATAAAGGACTAGCGGACTCAGAGCTTGAATAGTGCGGAACTTAACAATGTAGAGCGATGAGACTTCTTGGAAGCGTGGGAACTGTGAGGTGCGCTTGAGCGCCCGCCGTGGCTACTTTTGGTGAATACGGGGACTGACAGAATAAGGGACAACTGCAGAACGAGGGTAATTCTCAGAGATCTCAAGTCGGAGCGGCTCGACTGAAGCATGTCCTTGAACTCCGACTTTAGTCAAGCCATAATCGCTCGCACCTTCCGGAAATTATCACTCGGCGACGGGACGGCAATGGAAATTCCAGATGTAGTCGCGAAGGCGGTATGTAGCCGCAGGCAATCCGCTTTTGGGGAATTAGAGCGTCAATGGGGTGAGTCAGGGTTTGGCTTGATTCCTTCTTCGTCCAGCTTCGTAAGAAGTCCTTCTAGTCTTCTTATTTCACTTTCAATCTGTCTAATTGTCTCTTTCTTTGGGCCTTCTGCGATGGAGCTGTCGGATTTGACCGAATTCAGTGCCTCAACAAAACCATTGAGGCGATTCCCGAGATTGTTAGCCTGGAACTGTTTGCCAAGTCTTTCATCTGCGAATGGAAAATATGAGCGTCCCTCGCTGTGAGCCTTTTCCATGTCAGCGGTTATTTCTTCCTCAGTCATGGGCGTAGCTCGTTCTTCCTCAGTCCAGAGGTCAGCAAGCTCTTGATTTACGCGTTGCATTTTCTTAAGAACGCGCTGGAACTCCTTCTTTCCTTTTGGATCAAGTGCATTTTCAAGAGCAGAATAGCAGCGGCTTAAATACTCCATCTCCTCCTCGGCCTCTTTAATCTTAATGCGGATGAAGGGAAGTTGAGATGCTGGCGGATTAGTATTCGCCACCGGCCCTCCTTGTAACGATCGGCGGGATTGACGTGATGCTAGCGATGAATCACTTCACGCCGATGCCACTCATCAAAATCACCGAAGGTATACCGCTGGATGAATTAGGTATGCTGATCGTCCCGAGCCTCTGTCCCGGTGTAACCGGCGTAAAGGTCGCGGTAATCTCGCACGTAGCACCCACTGCCAAAGGCGATGAGGAGGTGCAGTTATCGGTTTCTGAATAGGGTCCGGTTGTGGTAACGGCCTTGATCATCAGATGCATGTCGCTGAATGAATTGTTAGTTGCTGTCACTGACAGGCTTGCACTCCTGCCTACCTGAACGTTTCCAAAATCAAGGGAATTGGGCGAAAAAGTCACTTGGAAACGCAAGACTATCACCGGGATGGTGAGCTTCAGGGCCTGGCCATTGGGGTTTCCATAGCTGACGATGATCGAGGCAGTTCCGGTCGCCACTGCCACGGCTGTGCCCGTTGCATCCACGGTGACGATCTTTGTGTCCGTCGAGTGAAAGGTCACCCTACCCAATTCCTGGGTGTCCATCACGCTCCCATCAGAGAATTGTGCCACGATCAGCAAATTGTGGGCTTGACCCGGAGCTTCCATGATCAGGCTAGGGAAATTCATCTCAGAAAGAGACACCGGCATGTCAGGTGGTGGGGTGGCATCGCGAGCCGTTCGACCATTTGGGGCGATCGCCTGGGGCTGCGGATCCTCGAGGTTGCTGAAAGTTCTTTGTTTGGTGGCGTCACTATGTGCTGCCGAGTCTTTTTTTTGTCGTTGCTCGCGGGCCAAGTCGCCCAGAGACTGGGACATAGCGTTGGTTCCAAAGAAGGCAATTACGCTGTATGCCAGTAATCGGCGCGTGAATTCACCGGCAGACATTGTATTTCCTACCCTCCGAAGCAATGTGCGGTTTCTACCGGATTTGAAAGGACTACCAAGTTATTTCAGAACTTGCCATTATGTCATGAGAGGGAGGAAAACGGAACGTGGTTTCTGATGAAACCATGCGTTTACCGCACAACCGGATTACCGGTGAAATGGCGATTTTTTCACCAATCGTTGTGGGCCGAAACTCATCGCCCTGCGAATCCAGCGGTTTGCTCCAGAAATCCTGTCGATTTCGTTGGCTACGTTGAGAACCTTCCCTGGCGAGTTGCATCCCTCAAACACGTGCTTCCTTTTATTTAATATTTTCGTATGACATGGTTGAACTCGAATGCAGTTTGCTCCGGTCCTATGTAATTTGCTTTCCATTGCGCATCAAACAATAAACACGATATCTCCACTTGTCCTTTTGAGCTGTTCATTGGTTATTTTTTAGCACACAAACTCGCGGCCCAAGTGCCATCACATGACTTTTATTAGAAAAGGATTTGGTAATCCATATCCGAATTATGCTGGCAACTACACGCGCGCCGATACCCGGGCCGCAAAGCAATTGTTGAACGCAGCCGATTGACATCAATGTGCAGACATACCACAAAAATTGAAAATTCGTGTGGCACTTAGTGATTGTGCGTTGGAGGCTGCGGAAACCCGAGCTGATTTCT